>Ga0209749_1001171_pt1 | contig 25485 bp, 22 predicted proteins | sample EPASupsiteSAE347_FD_187267 | JGI IMG/M metagenome (GOLD analysis project Ga0209749, IMG submission 187267) | Bioremediated contaminated groundwater from EPA Superfund site, New Mexico - Sample SAE3-47 (SPAdes) (version 2) | ecosystem: Environmental > Aquatic > Deep subsurface > Groundwater >...
GTCGAGTACAAGATGCGTGACCTTGTCAGGCATGCTTTCGTGTTGATGGGAATGGGGGCAGCAAGGCTTGACATGGCGAAGCGAATGACCGCAGGAGAGGACAAAGATCAAATGATGCGTTTGGCACGCTGGGGTTGTTTGGAGCGGATTGATGATTCAATCGTAAAGCGTCCTGGACTAATCTTCCATGACCTGCTTTGTACGTGCATACCTCATCCGGCAGAGCTGGAGAGGTACGTTCGTTCCCTTGGGGAAGCTGTCACATAACCATGCCATGCACACGGACGGGAGTTCCGCTGCGCTTCACTCCCGCCGGTGATGGCCGCGTTGGCTTTAAGAGATAGGAGAAGAAAATGCCATTCAAACTGTCAGCGATAAACGAGCGTGGTGAACCAGCGGTTCTCACGGTGGATAAGCTACCGCACGAGTGCCCTGTCTGCCACAATGCAGTCAAACCAGAACCGCTCGCTGCGCGGTATGTCACGGTCGGTAACCACAGAATCCGTGTTGCATTCTTGTGCCCAGTCGAGTGGTGCCAAGAGGTATTCATCGGCGCATACAACTGCAATAACAGCAATGTTGCGGGCGACATTTCCAGCCTCCAGAACAGCCATGCGCTTCGTGTTACTGAAACCATTGAATTCCCTAACGACATTCAGACGATCTCGCCGCTATTCTGCAAAACGTACAACCAATCCCACACAGCGGAGATCAACGGCCTCGATCAAATCGCCGGGCCCGGCTACAGGAAATCACTTGAGTTCCTCATTAAGGATTTCCTGATCAACTACAAGTTCAAGGCCGATACAGAAGGTGCGGGCAAAGTCCGAGCGATGTTTCTCGGGAAGTGTATTGCTGACCTGATCGACGAAGATCGCATTAAGCAGTGTGCAAGCCGAGCTGCGTGGCTAGGAAATGATGAGACACATTACACTCGCAAATGGGAAGAGAAGGACATTGCAGATCTGAAGGCTCTGGTCAACATGACGGTGAACTGGATTGACCTTGTCATTCAATCGGATGCGTATCTTGAAACGATGCCGGAAGGCAAGAAAGAGAGCCAACAATCGGCTGTATAACTACAATCTGAAGGCGCGCCTTCAGATTGAGTGGGATGGTAATAAATAGAGAGATTTAGAGACTGCACCATACGTCTCAGAGCCAATTTTAGGAAAAAAGACCTACTCCATCTAATAAGGAGTTGGACACGACGGAGATGATATGAAAGCGATAGACGATTTCCTCACGAGCTATGCACGTGAGTACGACTTCTATTTTGAAGCGTCAAAACGTTGCGCAGCGATGTGCGAAACTGGTTTAGAACAGAATGGTTTGCGTGCGATTGTTACCTACAGGGCAAAGCGTGTCGATCGTCTTCGCAGCAAACTCCTCAAGAGAAACGAGCCCAAGAAGTACGCCTCTAAGAACGAAGTTGTTAACGACATCGTGGACTTGGCCGGCGTCCGCATCGCGCTCTACTTTCCGGCAGACCGTGAAGCAGTCCGGAAGTTTATCACCGCGACATTCGATATCGTGGCCACGAAGGAGTTTCCCGAGGAAGAGAAGCCCAGCTACAAAAAACGCTTTTCCGGCTACTGGGCTACGCACTACCGCGTGCGCCTGAAGGAAACCACTCTGGGGGACAAGGATTCTCGCTACGCACAGGCTCTGGTCGAAATTCAAGTCGCCTCAGTACTCATGCACGCGTGGGCTGAAGTGGAACACGATTTGGTCTACAAACCCATGACAGGAGAGCTTTCAGAAACCGAATACGCGATCTTGGACCAGTTGAACGGTCTTGTGTTGACCGGTGAGATTGGATTGGAACAACTCCAGACGGCAATCAAACGCCGAGTGGAAGGCGATGGAAAGAGATTCGAGAATCACTATGAGCTTGCGGCTTGCCTATACGACATGCTGAAGGGCAAATATCCCGACAAGAAAGATGAGCCGATTGTTGGCCGTACAGATGTTCTGTTGCGTTTTCTCCGTCTCGCTAAACTAGACACCCCGCAAGCTATTGCGCAGTATGGGGAACGTTTCCACGCAGATACCGAAAAGCGTCCCTTGGTGGACCAACTCATCGACATCGTCATGGCGGGGAATGAGGCCCTCTATCAGGTCTATCGAAAGGCGCACGAGGAAATTGCTGAATCGCGGCACCTAGAATCAGTAGTAAGACCGAAACCATCAGCGGGGTATGATCAAGCCCTTGGTTTCTTCATGTCACGATGGATAGCGTTCGAGTATTTGCTCACGCAGCTGGCCGAACGGAGGCCATCCAAGACAGAGAAGCACCTCCGAGTATACAACATATTCCAGATGGACCTTGCTGGGCTGGTGCCAGAGGTTTCAAAAGCAGAACTCTACTCTTTGCGAAGACTACGCAATGAAGTTGTGCATGGAATTGAGCAACCGAGTGCCCAGGCGCTTCGTCAAGCGGGTGACCGCATAGAGCAGATCATTGCCGATGTAATGAAGGAGATACCACACACAGAACGTAAGAGCATCAAGGCGAAGGTCGATGCCCTGTTGAAGGGCGCTGCATAGAAGCGTGGAATTGTCCAACAAGGCGGTAGAGCACTACGCCGCGAAGCGCGGCGAGGTTCACCGCCATCGTTGGCCAGGAGGGGAAAATGAAACTGAAGACGGCTACCTTGATAGCGATTATTGGGCTGATACTGAATCTGCTCTACATCATTGGGAACGTAGTGGTGACGGCGCGCGCGCATGGAATATCTCCGCAATGGCTCGTGAGTCCTGTTCTTTTACACGGCAGTCTGCTGATCTTTTTCGTTGTTCTTTATCGGAGACAAAATGACGGAAAAGAATAATACTCCGCGCTCGTTAGCCGACATTCTGGAATTGGGAAGCCAACAAGCCGAATAGGCAGGCGGAACGCCCATGACTTCAAAGCGCCCGCCTGTGTGCGCGGGGCTGAGTGTGATGCTTCCCGTGTCGGGCATCCTGCTCACATATTTTCTGGTGTCTGCCAGCGGTGGGACGGGCGATTTCACTTGTTTCGCTCCTGCTATCATTGCGTGTCTTGTTGCGTTCCCGCTCGGTTTCATCGGTGTTGCGCTTGGCGTCACAGCGATTGTGCGCAGGGAGAAATTGGGCGCATTAGCCGTTATGGGCATCGTTCTGAATTTGGTGCTAATGCTGCTGTCTGCGCCGCTGGTGTGGACGGTGCTCCAGAGATGAGAATCCAAACGGCCAACAACGAAATCGACTTTATCGTCGCTGACGCGCCAAAAAGTCATTACAGGCGTTCGCGGGGATGAAAGCAAGGTAACAGGGTCAAGGTAACAGGGTCGCGTCTTGACATTTAACATTTCGCAGAAGCGCATGACAACTGACCTTTTTCCTTGATTGAAGCGGCGAAGTCGCCTGAACAGTAACAGGTTCAGACCTTGACTTATTGCTCTAATTTTTCTGAATAGGCGATAAAGATTCCAGGGCAGGCGCGGGGGCCTGCCCTCTACGAGGGGGGAACAGCAGATTTTTGTAGGGCAGACTTTTCAAGTCTGCGTGATCGCAAGCCTGAAGGCTTGCCCTACGTGCTCTCTGCCTTCATCGCCGCCTGGCAAGGCCACGCATCCCACGCGGCAACCCATGAGCTGAGGAGGGAGATCACAAACCTCTGGCTAGGGGGAGCAAAGTCGGTGGCCAATGACAATCAAGAAAATTCAAACAAAAAGGAGGCCCTCGCCTCCTTGTGTTCCAAGTGGTGGAGCTGAGGGGATTCGAACCCCTGACCTCCTGCATGCCGAGCAGGCGCTCTCCCAACTGAGCTACAGCCCCACTGGTGAAACTATTCTATCCAAACGGTGCCTAAAAGTCAAGGCGGGTTCCGACTCTTACTCCAGCTCCCTGGGCTTAAGGAGTGGGAACAGGATGACGTCCCTGATACACGGATTGTTTGTGAGGAGCATTACCAGCCGATCAATGCCCATTCCCATGCCGCCCGTCGGCGGCATTCCGTACTCCAGTGCCCGGATAAAATCCTCATCGAGAACCTGGGCCTCTTCATCTCCGCCGGCTCTGAGTTTCATCTGTTCTTCGAACCTATTTCTCTGGTCGCGGGAGTCATTGAGTTCCGAGAAGGCATTGGCGATTTCCTGATTCATGATGAAAAGCTCGAAGCGGTAGGTCAGGTCGGGATTGTCCTCCCTCTTTTTGGCGAGCGGGGAAAGCTCGATGGGATAATCCGTGATGAAGGTCGGCTGAACGAGGTGGGGTTCGACCACGGCCTCGAATATCTTGTCCATGAGATGGGCGACCCCGTCTTTATCCGACACCTCTATTTCCAGTCCGCGCGCCGTTTTGAGGGCCGTCTGTTTGTCTTTAAGGGAGAAAAGTTCGATATTTCCGTATTTTTTCAGGGCATCCGCCATGGTCAGGCGCGGGTAGGGACCATCGAGATTCAATGCCTGTCCCTGGAAGGTGCAGGTCGGGGAGCCGATAGCCTCCCGGGCGGCCGTTGCGACTATTTCCTCGGTCAGGCGCATCATGTCCTCGTAGTCGGAATAGGCTTCATAGAGCTCCAGCATGGTGAATTCCGGATTATGGCGTGTTGAGATGCCTTCATTCCGGAAGATGCGCCCGATCTCATAAACTTTCTCCAGGCCGCCCACGATACAGCGCTTAAGATAAAGCTCGGTCGCAATGCGAAGGAAAAGCTCAGTCTCCAGGGTGTTGTGGTAAGTGACGAAGGGACGGGCGGTGGCACCGCCGGCCAGAGGGGTCATAATCGGCGTTTCGACCTCGAGAAAATTCTTTGAGTCGAGAAGGTTGCGGATGGCGCGTATCACCCGGTTTCGGATCATGAAGGTTCCGCGGATTTCAGGGTTTGCTATCAAATCGACATAGCGCTGGCGGTACCGGATTTCGATGTCCCGCAGGCCGTGCCATTTTTCGGGGAGAGGGCGAAGCGATTTTGAGAGGAATCGCAGCTCCTCGACGGCGATGGTGAGCTCTCCTTTCCTGGTGCGGAAAACCTTGCCCCGCACCCCGAGGATGTCCCCGATATCTACTGATTTAAGAAGGTTGTAGACATCCTCACCCACCAGATTCAGCTTTAAATAAATCTGAATGTCTCCTGATATGTCAAGTATGTTCCCAAATGAGGCTTTGCCGTGCTCCCTGAGCGCGATGAGCCTCCCGGCCACCGATACTTCCTCACCGGAGGCCTCCTGCGGGAGTTCCCGGTAAAGGTCATGGACTTCCTGCACAAGGTGGCTGCGGGTAAAGCGGCTGCCGTACGGGGCGATCCCAGCCTGCCGCAGGGCCTCTTCGTGGGCCAGCCTCTGCTGAATATGCTCGGAAAGAGGGGCTGTCTTGAGCCCGTCCGGTGTCTGCGTCATAAATAAAACTCCTCAATAAAAATCATGAAATATCCGAAAAAAACGGCGGAGATTCCGCTCAATGAGATTTCATAATTTTAATGATTTTGTAGTGGATGATGCCGGAAGGCACTTTAACTTCAACGGTGGAACCCTTCTTTTTTCCGAAGAGGGTTGCGCCGACGGGGGACTTATTGGAGATCTTCCCGCTGGCAGGATCGGACTCCGTGGAACCCACGATAAGGAACTCGGATTCTTCATGGTTTTCCACGTTTTTTACCTTCACCCGGGAGCCGACACTTACCACATCCGTAGAAATCTCCTCTGTGCCCACAATCTTGGCGTTTCGGATCATGTTTTCGAGGGTGCCGATCTCTCCTTCGACGAAGGCCTGCTCGGTTTTGGCATCCTCGTATTCGGAATTTTCGCCGATTTCACCGAATTCCTTGGCCTCGCGGATGCGCTCGGCTACCTCCCGGCGGCGGTAGTTCTTGAAATGCTCGAGCTTTTCTTCGAGTTTTTTCAAGCCCTCAGCAGTCATGATAAGTTCGTTTTCGCTCATGAGTTCATCTCCTTTACTGTTGTGCAGTTATATGATTTACCCGCCTGCTTATTGCTATCGAGCAGGTTCGGGGGACATCGCGGGTTTTCTTCCGTTAAGCACCTCGATGCGGGGTTTTAGATCCAGCTTCCGGATAAGGCTCAGGTAATCATCCGGAACGACGTCTTCCCATTTTTTACCGAGAAGAGTGAGAAGGGCCGCCTCGAGTACGTTGGTGCCGAAAGAGCGGCCCTGAAATTCCGGGGTAGTCGTAATGAGAATTTCCACCTCTCTTTTTCTCAGGTCGTCAATATCCCGGCTGGTCACGGTGTTGGTCAGGATAACCTTTCCATTCATCTTCTCCGGCATGTATCGGCGGATGAAGTGGAAGTCTCCGGCGACGATGTCGGCATCATCGTAGTATTTTGTGTATTTTGCCTCCGGCCTGGCCTCCTGTTTCTTGCCGGTCGGGTAGAGAAAGCCGATGGGGAGCTTGGAGACCTCGGGGAGAAGCTTTTCGGCGTACTCTTCCAGTTCCTGGAGGGAGGTTATGGGCTTGTCGAGGCCGAGGGCAAAAATGAGATCGCCGTAGACCATCCGGCATCCGGCCTCATGGAGGGCCTCGGCCATGCCGAAGCGGTCCATGCCGCTGACCATGAGGGTGGGACGTCCGTCCAGAGGGCTAATCTTATTCTCCTGGAGGTAGCGGACCACTTCGCGTTCAAGGGAATTTTTAAGGCCGCTCCCGTCCACGACGGGGGTCTTCTTGACGACCTCCATGAGGCGCAGGCCGTCCCTCAGGGCGTAACGCTGTTTTGAGGTGTAGAGGTATATGTCAACGCCGCCGAGGCCGATGGCGTCCACCTGGCCGTCAAGCTCCATGAGGAGGTGCTGGGCCTTTTTAAAGTCGCCGTCGGTGCCGATGCGGCGAATATTGAAGCTTTCATTAAGAAAATCAACCGTTACTTCGTGATCCCGCTGGGAGGAACCGAGGCTGACGCTGACGATTTTTCTCATGGAAGATCTCTCCTACTTAAAGATTGCCGTCTGGCAGAGGGATTTGCGGACATGGTTCCTGACGTATTCGATCTGTTCCGCCTTTACCGGCTGGTCGAAACTGCGGAAGCCGGCCAGGCTGAAGCCGTGTTTCCGGGCCAGCGAAGCTATTTCCTCCACCTGCTCGATCTTGATACCCCGCCCTATGCTGAAATTTTCAAATTTTCCCTCCAGGGTGAGGATAAAGGTCTCTGCCATGCAGGCCATGGAAATTTTCGGAGGATACCCGAAATCGTAGTTGAAATTCGGTTCTCCGGGAACCTGGACTATTCCCCCCTCGATCACGAGGACGTCGGGGCGGGTCGTCGCCACGTCCCGGCAGACATCGTGCGGTAGGGCCACGTCACAGATCAGGGCGCCCGGCTTTAGGTCCTGGGCTTTGATGATCTCCCCGGAAGAGGTGGCGGAAATAATGATGTCGGCGTCCTTGATTGAGTAGGAGACGGCGGTCGAGAGCTCCGGGCGCCGGCCGGTCAGTTTGCCGATGCTCTCCCCCACGAGTTTTAGGCGGTTCAGGTTGCGGGCCACCAGGGTGAGGGATTTGACTTCGCGGGCCAGCATCCTGGCGCAGACCCTCCCGATGGATCCGGAGGCCCCAATGACGGCCGCTTTGGCCGTAAGCGGATCTATTCCGAGCTGGCGGGCGGCCTCGAGGGCGCCCTGCATCGCGGTGGCGATGGTGTAACTGTTTCCGCTGGTTACGGGTATGCCGAGGTTCTTGGCGATGGTGTATCCGGCGTCTCCTACCACCGAGGTGAAACCGCCGAGACCCAGAATCTGGGCCCCCAGTTTTTCGGCAATTTTTCCGCCCTCTATGATCTTTCCCATGACGTACTTGCGGTCCATCGTCATGAACTGGTTGGGGAGGAGAGGAACGGCCACAAACCAGCCTTCTATTTCCTCGCCGGTCGCACTGGAGCGGATCCCGGTGATATGAGAGACCTGGTATGACGGCATCCACTCGAGAATTTTCTCAACCAGGGCCTGCCGCTTTCCCGCCGTCCTTGGCTCAAAGCGCACCAGATCGCGCAGATCGAGGGGGTGTATTAAAAAGGCGAATTTTTTCAAGAAAGCACTCCTCGGTTATTTCTTGTGTTCGATTTTTTCCTTCATGGCCTGTAACATCATCTCTGAATTCTGGCGGACCTTGAGTTCCAGGGTCGGCCCGATCAGCTCCGTCAGTGAAGGAATCCCGAAGTCATAATCCACGGTCAGGGTCACCATGGTTCCGCCGTCGACAGGCGTGAACAGCCATTCGCCTTCGAATTTATCCAGGTCTCCCTCGATCAGCCGGTAGCGGATGCGCCGCTCTTCGTCATTGAAGAGATCCTCTTCCTTCCAGATGATGGAGGTTCCTTCTACGTTGGTGGCCCACTCAGTGACCGTGCTGCGGCCTTCCCGTTTCAGCACCCTGACGCTTTCTACGTCGGGCATGTACTGGGGATATTTCTCCATGTCGCTGGCCATGGAGTAAACATCTTCGGGTTTTCCGCTGATGATGATGGACGATTCAATATAAGCCATTCATTCCCTCCTCGCGCCCAGGTTCTCCCGGGCGATCCTGACGGCTGACTCAAAGGCGGATACCGCCTGTTCGATCTGTTTTTCATTGACGATGAGCGGGGGTTCGAAGCGGATTACTTTCGGCTTGTTGAGAGTATAGACGCCGATGACGCGCCTCCTGGCCATCTCCATGATGACCGTGCCGCCGTATTTTTCCTCCCGCATCTCCACCCCCACCATGAGACCCTTTCCGCGAACCTCGTCGATGATGTCGGGGTAGCGGGCCTGAACCTCTCTTAAGGCGGAGAGGAGGAAGTTTCCCTGGATGGTTGCATTTTCACAGAGATGCTCCTCCCGGAGCACCCCGAGGGCGGCGACGCCGGCGGCGCAGGCCAGAGGGTTTCCGCCGAAGGTGGAAGTGTGAATCAGGGGATTGGATTTAAAGGCCTCCCAGACCGCAGGCGTTCCCACAAAGGCTCCAATGGGCATGATGCCTCCGCCGAGGGCCTTGGCCAGAGTCATTATGTCGGGAACCACGTTCCAGTGCTCCACCGCAAAAAGCCGTCCGGTTCTCCCGAGGCCGGTCTGGATTTCGTCGGCGATGAGCAGAATCTTGTTTTCGTCGCATAGTTTTCGGACGGCGGGAAAGTAGCCTTCGGGGGGGACGATGATGCCGCCTTCTCCCTGAATGGGTTCCAGAATGATCGCCGCCGTATGTTCGGTGATGACTTCACTCAGCGCCCCGGCATCGCCGTAGGGAACGTGCAGAAATTCAGGAATCAGGGGCTCGAATGGGGTCTTGAAGAGATCCCGTCCCGAGGCCGAAAGAGATCCCATGGTCTTTCCGTGGAAGGAATTGACCGTGGAAAGGATCTGTGTCCGTCCGGTCGCCATGCGGGCCAGCTTGATCGCGCCTTCAACGGCCTCCGTGCCGCTGTTGCAGATGAAGGAATACTGAAGATTTCCCGGGGTCAGTGTCCCCAGGAGTTCGGCCAGGTCCGCCAGGGGCTTGTTGAAGAAGACCTTGGCCGAAAGCGGCAAGCGCTTGAGCTGGTCCTCCACGGCCGCCAGAACTTTCGGGTGCCGGTGACCCAGGCTGAAGACGCCGTAGCCCCCGGCAAAGTCCAGGTATTCATTCCCGTCGAGATCCCGGACAATGACTCCCTCGCCGGACCATTCGACGGCGTTATAGCCGCTGAACTTCATAAGGCGCGCCAGGGAGGGACTAAGATAGTCGCGATACTTACGGCTGACTTCTTCCAGTATTTCCCTGTTGTTGTTCGATCCGATAATGCCCATAGAATCAGGTTTTTTCGACAGGAAGGAGATAATTCCTTTGTCACTTCCGGGGTGAGAGTGGAGCTTGCCTCACCGCCGCTCGCCAGGGAGGACAAGGCCTCCTCATGCAACAAACAGATGGCCTCTTGCCTCTCTGGATGTTTTCCCGATCTAGCCTATCTCGGTCACGCCCACGTCGAAGTTTTCGCCGTTTACCTGCATGACGAAGCGCCGCTGGGGATGCCCCTCGGGAACCGGCTTGCCGCCGCGTTTCTGACTTTCCTCAAGGGCTTTCAACTTGAGCGGATCGCTGTGTATCTCGAAGAATTCTTTGGCGACGGCCGGGTAGAGGGCATAGGAGATGATATCTTCCTCCTTGTCGGAGATTCCCTCCATATCCTTCCGGCACTTCTCCCATTCGGGAGGAATGTGGTTGGCCGGCCGATCGGTGATGGGTTTCTGGTCGCCGATGGCTTTCTTCATTACGGCCGGGTCTATGGGAGCCGGGGTTTTTCCATAGAGACCCTTGCAAAGATCCTTGACCTCCTGGATGATGATCTTGTATCGCTCGCCGGAGAGTACGTTCATGGTGGCCTGAATACCCACGATTTGCGAGGTAGGGGTCACCAGGGGCACGTATCCCAGCTCAGCGCGGACCCTGGGAATTTCCTTGAGGACATCCTCGAATTTTTCGAGGGCGTTCTGTTTTTCGAGCTGGCTGACCATGTTGGTGAGCATGCCGCCCGGCACCTGATAGACAAGGGCCCGCACATCCACTCTCTCGGCTACGGGAGTAATCAGGCTGTTATAGACTGTATCCTTTATATCCTGGAAATATTCGGCTATTTCGAGAAAGTGCGAGCGGTCAATGGAGTGCTGAAAACCGGCGTCATTCAACATTTCCACCATCGTCTCGGTCGGAGGCTGGGAAGTTCCCGAACCGAATGGGGAAATGGCGCAGTCCAGGATGTCCACACCCGCTTCGGCGGCCTTGAAGTAGGAGGTGGGCGCCATTCCTGTAGTACAGTGTGAATGGAGACACACGGGGAGGCCTATCGTCTTTTTAAGCTTTGAGACGAGTTCAAAAGCGGCTGAGGGGGATATGAGACCGGCCATGTCCTTTACGGTAATGATGTCGCAGCCGAGATCCCTCAAATCCCTGGCGAATTTGACGAAGGCGTCAATTGAATGGACGGGGCTCAGGGTGTAGCTGAGACACCCCTGAACCAGCGCCCCGGTCTTCTTGGCCGTCTTTATGGATTTTTCCATGTTACGGATGTCGTTTAAGGCGTCAAAGACCCGGAAGACGTCAATGCCCAGTTCGGCCGCTTTCTTGATGAAATGTTCGAGAATGTCGTCGGCATAGTGCTTATAACCGACCAGGTTCTGGCCGCGAAGGAGCATCTGGAGATGAGTGTTTTTGGCGTATTTTTTGAAGATGCGGATCCGATCCCACGGGTTTTCATGGAGGAAGCGCAGCATGGTGTCAAAGGTGGCCCCGCCCCACATCTCAAAAGACCAGTAGCCTACCTGGTCCATTTTCTCGATCATCGGAATCATGTCTTCCGTGCGCATCCGGGTCGCGATAAGTGACTGGTGGGCGTCCCGGAAGCCTGTCTCGGTAAAGGCGATCTTTTTCCCGCCGGGCTTGTTGTTGTTCAGTTTCATCTTCTTTTTATCCATTGCTTCACCTTATTCGTTTCTGCTTGAAAATTTTATTCCATGACAATCAAGGGGTCTCCGGCGCTGACGCTCTGCTTTTCCTTGACCAGAATTTCCTTTATACGCCCCTGGAAGGGGGCTGCCAGGTCGGTTTCCATCTTCATGGCCTCGAGTTTGAGCACGACATCACCTTCGTTTATCTCCTGGCCGTTCCGGCAGAGGATCCTTATGATCGTTCCGGTCATCTGGGCCGGGATAACTCTCTGGCCGTCCACGAAAGTCCCCTGCGATTTTGAGGGCGGGGTCGTGGCCATCTGGGGTATGGAGACCGAAATGGGTCGCTGGGTTGCCAGCGCTGCAATCGGTTCCGGCGTCAAGGCCGGCTTCCGGCCTACTTCGGTGACTTCCACCTCGTACGTTTTGTTGTTGACCTTGATGAGATATTTACGCGGCATAATTACTCCTGATTTCTTTCATGGATTTGTTGTTCGTTAAATCAATGACTGGCAGCAGGCCCTCCGGATGAAGGAAGGCACATGTTGTCCTGGCGGCCGGCCAGCGCCCAAAGGTTTATCTGGCCGGTTTGGACGGGTTTGATCGAGACCACCTGAAAAGAGAGCTTGTCGTCTTTCAAATAGCGGTTCAGAGCGGCGGCAATAACGACCTCGATTTCGGGGGAGAGTTCATTTTTTTTCTTGACTTTCGGCATAAATTGGGCCTCCTGATGTCCTTTATAGAGGAATATTGCCGTGCTTCTTGGCCGGCGCCGGATCCCGCTTGGTCTTGAAAATGGCCAGGGCGGAGGCGATTCTACCTTTGGTCTCTTCCGGCTTTATAACCGCATCCACATAGCCGCGCCTGGCCGCTTCGAAGGGATTGGAGAACATTCGCTCGTAGTGCTCTATGAGTTCCTCTCTGCGTTTTTCCGGCTCGGTTGCGGCCTCGATTTCGCGGCGGAAAATGATGTTGACGGCCCCGGAGGCACCCATCACGGCAATTTCCGCCTGAGGCCAGGCCAGCATCAAATCGGACCCCAGATCTTTGTTGCACATGGCAATGTGGGCGCCGCCATATGACTTCCGAAGCGTAATGGTGATCTTGGGAACCGTAGCCTCGGAGTAGGCGAAGAGAATTTTAGCCCCGTGCCGGATGATTCCGCCGTGCTCCTGCTGCTTTCCCGGGAGGTACCCGGGACAGTCCACGAAGGTGACCAGGGGAATATTGAAGGAGTCGCAGAAACGGATGAAGCGCGCGGCCTTATCGGATGAATTGATGTCCAGGCAACCGGCGAGGACTTGTGGCTGATTGGCTATGATTCCCACGGTCTGCCCTCCGATTCGGCCGAAACCCACTACGATATTGGGGGCATATAGGGCGTGGACCTCCAGAAAGTCGGCGCTGTCCACCACCCTTAAGATGATATCCTTTACGTTGTAAGGCATCTTGGGATTGGTGGGAACGATATCCCGAAGTTCCATGTCTATGTGACCGGGATCTTCCTCAGTCACCACCACGGGAGGATCTTCCAGGTTATTGGCCGGGAGAAAAGACAACAGTTTCCGGACGCCGGCAAAGCACTCCTGCTCGGAAGGGTAGATGAACTGGCCGTTTCCGGAGACGGAATTGTGTGTCTGGGCGCCGCCCAGTTCCTCGAGGCCTACTTCCTCTCCCATCACCGCCTTGATGACCTGGGGGCCGGTTATGTACATATTGGAGACCTTGTCCACCATGAAGACAAAATCCGTTATGGCCGGGCTGTAGACGGCCCCGCCGGCGCAGGGGCCCAGAATGACGGAAATTTGCGGAATGACGCCTGAAGAGCGGGTATTACGGAAGAAAATCATGCCGTAGCCTCGCAGTGAATCAACGCCCTCCTGAATTCTGGCTCCGCCGGAATCGTTGATTCCGACGAGGGGAATCCCCATTTTTAGAGCCATATCCTGCATCTTGACAATCTTTTGGGCATGGGCCTCCCCAAGGGAACCTCCGGTGACGGTAAAATCCTGGGAAAAAACGAAGATCGGCCGCCCGTCAACCGTGCCGTAGCCGGTAACAACTCCGTCGGAAGGGATGGCGACTTTCTCCATCCCGAAATTGGTACAGCGGTGCTCAACGAAGACGTCATACTCCACGTAACTTTCGGGATCGAGGAGAAGTTCGATTCTCTCCCGGGCGGAATATTTTCCTTTATCGTGCTGTTTCCTGGCGCGTTTTCCATCGGTATCCAGGATGATCTCCTTCTTGTCCTCCATATCTTTGATAAGTTGTCCGATTGTCAGCTCAGGCATATCTTTTAACCTCACCTTTATTTTCTAATAATGTCTCACAAATGGATATTATAAAATTCAACAGAGTGATGGCTATTCCTTCAAAAAGCCCTTTTGAGAACGCCTATTCCACGAGCCCTTTTCGCATGGCGCAGGCGACGGCCTCGGCCCGGTCGTTCACCTCCAGCTTGCTGAAGATGTTACGCAGATGGGATTTGACCGTTTTATCACTGATCGTCAAAATTACAGCTACCGCTTTGTTGGAATTCCCGTCGGCCACCAGCTGCAACACCTGGAGCTCCCGCTCGCTCAGTCCCTTAAGCTCCTTTGATGTTTTCAAGGAAAGAGATTTTTTATGCCCTCCCGCCAGACTCTTCAGGACTTTGCGGGCCAGTGCCGGGTTGATGAGAGAGCCGCCGGAGTGAACCACCCGGATGGTCCGTATCAATTCCTCCGGTGAAATATCCTTGAGGACATAACCGGAGGCGCCACCCCGAACCGCCTCAGATACGTATTCTTCCTCGTCGTACATGGAGAGAATTATGACTTCGATGTCCGGGTATTTCTCCTTGATTGTCCTGGTCAGTTCGATTCCGTTGACGCCGGGCAGGCGGATATCCATCAGGATGATGTCCACTTGTTTTTCTTCCAGAAAATTCAGTGCCTCATCGGCCTGAGCCGCCTGGCCGAGAACCTCGAAATCAGGGACCATTTCCAGAAGTCTGGCGAAACCTTCCCTTACCAGGGTATGATCGTCAACGACCAGGATTTTTATTTTTTCATCCATCAGCTCGATTCCTCTCTTAAGAACCGATTTGCGCACAGTCCTATGAGGAGAAATTCGAGAAGACATAGGTTCCTTCCTTTAGTCGCAGGGAGTTAAGAAGTCAAATATCCATGACAATAATGTGGGAAGGATTAATATATGACCCATACTCTGACCCCCGTGCCAACGGGGACTCTGGAAATCAAGGTGTCTTTCTCTCCCTGGGTATGGGGATGTTCGCTGAAATAGTGGTGCCGGTTCCCTTTTTGGTCCGGATGGTGAAAGTTCCGCCGTGGAAGGAGATGCGCTCCTTCATTCCCCAGATGCCGAAAGAGTCCCTGTTCGAGATATCCTCGGCAATATCAAAACCGCTTCCGTCATCGGAGATCGTGATAGAGAGCGCGGTTGGACTGATGGAGAGAAAGATCATGGCATTTTCGGCTCCGGAGTGTTTCCAGATATTATTCAGTGACTCCTGGATCAGGCGGTAGGCCGTCGTTTCGACCGCGCCCGGCAGCCGCTTCCTGAAATTTTTTTTCACATTCAGCTGCACACGGATTCCATGTTCTTTTTCGAAGCGGTTGCAATAGGTCTCAAGAGTGGGGATGAGGCCGAGATCGTCCAGGGTCGAGGGTCTCAGGACAAACATGATGTTTCGCACTTCCAGGATCATCTCGCCAAGAACCTCCTGAAGCCGGGCGAGCTCCGACTCAGCCTCCTCCGGTTTGGTTTTGAGCATAATACGGCAGACATTGAGTCGCGTGCTGATGCCAACCAGAGACTGTGCGATGCTGTCGTGAAGTTCAATAGCCAGGCTTTTGCGCGTTTCCTCATGCCCCTGGATTACCTTGCCGAGAAGCTGTTCCACCAGGCGCTGCTGTTTAAGGGCCGATTTATAAAGGGCGGCGCTCTCAAGGAATACGCCGGCCTGGCTGGCCAGCGTTGAAAACAGAGAAATTTCACCCGGAGTGAATCTTGCCTTTTCCGGCGTAAAGATGGCAATCAGACCCCGGAACTTGTTCTGGATCATAATCGGCAGGCCGAGAAATCCTTTCATCTTTTCACGGCTGGCGGCCTGAAAAAGATTAATTGGCGAGCGGTCCTCCAGTTGCTCGACCTTGAGCGGGCGGACCAGAGCCATCATTTCTTCAATAAGAGGGTCAGAGAGGCTAAGGGAGATTCTTCTGGAAAAATCGTCGCTCAATCCGCTGGCACTCATCGGCACGAATCTTTCACCCGCCTCCTCGTACAGGAAAACCGCCGATGCGGAGGGGCAAAGAATTTTTTCTATTACTTCATGTATTTTTTGAAGGATATCATCCTGTTCGAGCGTTCCTACCGCAAGCTGGGTCATCTCTGAGAATGCCGAAACTTCTCGTGAAAGCTGGGCGCATTCATCCGCCAGGCGTTTCCTTTCGCCCAGAAGAAGTAGAAAAAGTTTTGGAATATTTCCGTCAACAGGAAGCAATTCATTGTCCAGGCAGGTGACGGTTCCCGGGAGGGGAAGAACGGCTTTTATTTCCGCTTTTTTATTTCTTTTCATAATGGAGTAAGCCTCTTTCAGACTGCTGTTTTTCCGGCATGCCCGGAGTTTCAAGCCATAATTGAAGATAGCCTCCCGGCAGCCGCCGGGAGATCCCGGTAAAGAACATTCCGGGTATATGCTGATTGAAGCAGACTGATAAGCAGGATCTCCTCGTCGATCGGGATGATCGAGACAACGAGCTGGGGCATGCGGATGATCATCTGTCTTAAGGTCTCTCCCGCCAGCTTCTTGAATTTTTTTTCGTTATCCGAAAATATCTGACTTCCCATGGCGCTTAGAAGGTCAATCTGTTCCTCGGTTCTCACAAGGCTGTCTATCAGAAGGCCGTCTCTCGTCACAACCAGATTCCCCCTGACAAATTCAGGCGCCAGAAGATCTTCCAAAACTTTTTTAAGAAGAGCGTCCTTGGAGGCCGCTCCATCGTCAGTGGCGGGTTTTCGTTCCCCGGCGGGACGGAGGCGTTTATCCATAATCAGGAAAACACCTTCGGGGACATCGAAGAGGTGGATGGCGGCGGGATGTCCCATAAGACTGATCGACTCGTGTCGGGGGAAATTGCATTCCTCAAGAGATCGCTGAATATTCCGGTTGACTTCCACGGCGTCCGGCCCTGCCGCGTCAGGCAGACCGGAAGGTTGGAGCAACGGAATGCCCTCCAGGTCGAAGATGGCACAGTCGAAGGGCCCCGATTGCCTGATTTTCAGCAAGATTTTTTCAAGAGCATTGAGGGATGCGGGAATGCCCCGTTCCTTGATTTCTCTGGCCGCATTGGCCGCAGCCAGGGCAAAAGAGGCCTCTTGGGAAAATTCATTGTCTTCCCGCTCTGCGGCCGGGTGCTGTTCCTCTGCCGGCGAAGGGGCCTCCTTCGATGGATGGCTCTCTTCCTCCATCGGAGCAGCCAGGAAACTATCCGCCAGCATTGAACTTAAGTCCACCCGGGTGAGTATCTCCAGGGGGACAAGGAGATTTCCAGCTTCAATTTCCTTCTTCTGTTCAAAAAATTCCCCGATATCTTTTTCGAGATTCACCAGGGAAAAGACCCTCCATCCCCGGAAAGTTGAGAGGAAACGTTTCACCTCACCTGAAAGGGGTTCGGGGGAAAGCAGGCAGACCGAATCAGGAGCAAAAAAAGTTCTGGATCTCGAAATCAAATAGAGATCCTGAAGGTTCCAGGAAACGTCTTTGATGCAGAACTGAACGACCTGCTGGCCGAAGCTGACAAAAAGGCAGGAAAATTCATCGCCATTATTTCGCAGAAGGAGAAAATTTGCGCAGCCGTTCACGGAATTCCGGATGCTGTTCAAAAGAAGAATAATAAGCCAGTTGGGGCCTGCCAGCATTTTTTGGCCCAGAGAAGTCAGGCCGGTGGCTCTTTCAACTTTCTCCTCCATAACGGGACGCCCGCAGACAAAACATTTAAAACCCTTTGCGGATTCCTCGCCGCACCCGCTTTTCAGGGAGATGGTGGTCACCAGGGAATTTGTCTTGCGGCAGTAGATGTTAAGATCTCTTCTGAGGAGGCCCGCCTCTTCAAGTTTTTCGAAGCCTTCACCCGAAGCTACTGAATCTCCTGCGGCAATCTGTTTTAAGAGCCTGAAAAGGTCGCCTTCTCTCAAGAGTAAGGCCGCCTTCATTTCGTCGGGGGAAAAAGCGGGTTCGCAAGCCATCTGGCGAAGCCATTGAAAGCGGAGGGATGCCTGCTGAATTTCCTTCCAGGAACTCCCTTCCCCTGGCGAAATGATCTGATTGATTTTTTCTGAAAAAGCCGAAAATTTCTCCTGGAAATCCGGCGCAGAAGAGACCCCTCCAGCCTCGATGTAATTTCTTTCAGGAGGGATCCGGCAGAAAAAAAAGTCGCCTTTCTTATGGAAGAGCTCGCCTCCATGGAGTTCTCCCTGCACCGGAGAAACATGGAGGGCATCGGTGAATGATTTCTTCATGGACTGGATTAGCGGGTCATATTCCCCGGAAAGGGCCTCCCAGAGCAAGAATTCCTTTTCCGGAGGTATTTCAGTCCAGAGTCTTAAGAGCGTTGACTGCATCTTTCAGCCTTCTTTCCTCAGCGGGTACCCGGCGCCTTCCTGCTGGAGATAACCGGAGGAATACTCTTGCTTAATAAGAGAAGAAGTTGCGAATCGTCTGCAACAAGTTATCGCTGGAGGATTCAATTCTCTTCTTTTCGGCCTCTTCGTCAAACTTGGCCGCTTCGGCGGCAGTGGCTTCCTCCTGCATTTTTCTCCGGTTGATTGACTCCCGCTCGGCGATAACATGGCTGATCAGCTTCTGCAGTTCCAGGTTATCATCCAGGAGGTAGTGGAAGTCATCCTTGTTAAGCATGAGGAGTTCGGTGTCTTCGAGAGCCTCGATGGTGGCGCTGCGGGGCTGGCCGGTTAAAAGAGACATCTCTCCAAAAAACGTTCCCGGCTGAAAGGTCATATCCATGATGATTCTGTTCTCCTGATTTTTTATCTCCAGGCGGGTAAGGCCATGCTTTATTATATAGAAGCATTCGCCATGGTCTCCCTGGTGAAATACGGCCTCACCCCTGGCGAAAACCTGAAGTTTCAGACGACGAGCCAGGAAGTTCAGGCTTTCATCAGGGAGCTGTTTTAAAAAGTCAATCTTTTTGAGCATGGCCGTTTTTTCTGCCAGGTCCTCTTCGACTTTTTCATGCTCATGAAGATAAACGTTGTAAATCGGGAACGGGATCTCTATATGTTCGCGGAGGAATCGGTACCAGAGCTTCTCCATGATTTCGGATTCAATGTTCAGAGCTCTGTTAAAATCTTCAATCCAGAACCTTATTTTGTACTTGATGGCCGAGTCGCCGTATTCAACGAGGAAAGAAACCGGTTTGGGATCCGGAAGAACTCCCTGGGTCTGGGTGACGATTTCGTGGAAGATATTCATTACAAGGTGGGGAGGGTGGCGGTAGTGGATGCCGATAAAAAGTTCCCGGGCCTGGGAGAGGGTGGGAAGGGTGAAGTTAAGAATTTCCGTCTTGGCGATGATGCTGTTGGGGATAATAACATAGTTGTCCTGAGCGTTTTTCAGGGTGGTGGCCCGCCAGTCGATTTTTTCAACCAGGCCCTGCCAGGTGCCGACCTTGATCAGGTTTCCTATGGAGTAAGGCCGGGAGAGATTCAGAATCAGGCCGGAAAAGAGATTTCCAAGCACCTCCTGAAGGGCCAGCCCGAGGATTATGGAGACTACGGCCGATGTTGTGAAGAGGGGCCCAAGGTTGATATTGAAAAAGGTCTTAAGCACGATAAAAGCCAGGATGATATAAAGAATGCCCTTGCTCACGTCTTTTAGAATCCTGGGAACCTGGGCGGCTTTCTTCTGTGAGAGGAAGTAGTCAAAAGTAGTGCCCAGGAGACCCTCAATAAAGAGGATTCCAAGTACGACCATGATGATCTTGAGTATTGTTCCCAGATAATCCGCCCGGCCGGGAAAATCGGGCAGCTTGTAAAACAGCATCGCCAGGGCCAGAAGATTGATCGAAAGGTAAAGCCAGAAACGGATTTTGTCAATTATAATCGAGACGAAGGGGAACTTCTTTTTGCCGTAGGTGCTTAGAGCCTTGTAAATAACGGTCAGGGGCACCAGAACCATCAGGGCGTATCCGATGGCCCATAACATTCCAATCAGCTCGCTTTGAAACCAGTTCATCGCGTACCGCTCCTTTTCAGGTTAAATACTACACGGGAAGGCTCACTTCCTCCAGGATCGGGAAGAAGATTTCATTTCCCGGACGTTTGCAGGCGCCCTGAAATAAAGACTGCCAATACCAGCATGAGGCAGAGAATAGCAAAAAGATCCCCTACGTGGGTATATATTGAAAAAAAGTTTTTCTGCCTGGGTTGAAATTCCGCCTCCAGGATGAGGCGCTCAAAAAGCGGACTCTTTCTAATGATGCGCCCGCATGGGTCCACGAGGGCGCTGATGCCTGTATTGGCGCCCTGAACAAGAAAAACTCCGTTTTCCACGGCCCGAAAGGCGCTCATGGCCAGATGGTGCTCCGCCGCCGAAGTCTTCTCAAACCAGGCGTCGTTCGTGAGCACCACCAGGGCTTCGGCTCCATTTCGGACGCAGTTGCGGGCCGGTTGAGGAAAGATGGATTCGAAACAGACGAGGGGAGAGAAATTGAGAGTGCCAAGAGTGAAGACGGCCAGGTTCCTGCCGGATGAGAAATTGCTGATGCGGTCGAAAACGCTGTAACGCCGCAGGGACTTCTCGAATGGAAGGTATTCCGCAAAAGGAACCAGATGGATCTTTCGGTAAGCAGCCTCTACTCCATTAACAGGGGTGAGGAATATGACGGAATTATAGTTTTTACCATATTCGGCTTCGAGGGAACCGGTCAGAATGGCGGCGCCTGCTTTCCCGGCAAGCATTTTTACTCGAAGCAGGAGAGCCGGATCTGAAAGAAGGTACGAGGGGACGGCCGTCTCCGGCCAGATTATAAGATCCGGTTTCCCGCGGGCGGCCGAAAGCGTCATCTCCTCCAGGAGACCCATCGTCTGTTCAAAATAGCGGCGGTCCCACTTGACATCCTGGTCGATATTCACCTGGATGACAGCCGCGCGGAGGGGCCTCCCAGCTTTTCCGAAAGAAAAGGCGGCCATCCTCAGAAAGCCGAAGCAGACAACCGCGATCACTATGATAAAAGAAACTGCGACGGCATGAGGAAATTTTCGGTTCTCTTTATTCCGCAGATTTTCAAGCAGGAGAAGGAGCGAGGCGTTGAAGAGCACGATCAGAAAAGAAATGCCATAAAAGCCAGTAAAACATGAAATCTGGATGAGCGGGATAAATTTGTACTGGGAATAACCCAGACCTCCCCAGAGGAAGCCGAGCGGACCCAGGGAGCGAATCCATTCCAGGGCCACCCAGGCCGCAGCCGGAAAGAAGATCCGTATCCAGGGAGACTGGAATTTCCTGATTTTCTCAACCCAGGCTACGGAGAGCATCCAGAGGCCCCAGAATCCCCCCTGAAATATGGCGATCAGAAACCAGGGAAGAAGGCCCAGAAGGCCCATGGGCCGAAAAACAGGCATAAGCCATAAAAGGAGTGGCAGGAAGAAAAGCGTTCCGCTTATCCAGCCGAAAAGAAAGGCACTGGCCGTTTTTTTTCCCCTGAGCGCCGACAGAAGAGGTATCAGAGCAAACCAGGCAAGAGGAAAAAAATTCAGTTTGGGGAAACTAACAAGAAGCATGGCGGCGGAAAGACCGCCGAGTAGAAGATCCCCGGGAGAGAGACCCGGATTACGTGAGGTGTTGGTTTGCCTGTCACTCATGGTAGAATAAAGAATACGGTTTTGTTCGTTTTTCTCCTTTTCGGGGCGTTTTTTGGGATTTGGGGGTGCGCGTCCGGTCCGGCGGGAAATTCATCATCCGCCTCCCGCTACCTGACGATGATTCTGACCGTCAAAGGCGAAATAGACACCACCGGGAACGGTTACTACATAATTTTTTTCAACAGCACGGTGGATGACGCCGATCCCTGGGGATATCCCATAGATGCCGCGGACACCGGCGCTCTCACCGCTACCGATTTTCTTAAATATGCCGGAGACGGCCTCACTTTTGAGTGGTGGCACAAGCGCCTTCTTCCGCCATCCAGCTACCAGTGGGAGAAGGTGACCTCCGTCAGCGGTTACTGCACTATAACACCCGACAAGAAAAAGCTCATCTTCCAGGTGAACGTCAACGACAACAGCATCTTTTTCTCACAGTGGATCACCTACAGCCGCTTCAGCGCCAATGTCGTAACGACGGACAACAATGCGACCCTCATCGGGACCGCCATTGACACCCTGGGTGGGCCGGGTATCACCGGAAACAGCGCCTATACCTTGTACATCGACAAGTATGCCGGGATAAAACAACCTCTCCCCGGATGGTACCCCCTGGACTACGAGGGAGCGGATGACCTCAACCATCCATCCGGGTTTCCTCCCGTAAAGTACCCGGACTTCGACATCTACAGCTTCGAGGTCTTCACCCAGTAAGTTCTCCTCTGAGTGTTTTGCTGCTAGAAAAGGGGAGAAGTGGTGCCCCCTTCGTGAGAATCCAGAAGCCGGAATTAAGAATTCAGAATAAATGGATGCGAGAAAGCAGCAAAAACGTCAACTTCTTGATTCTGATTCCTTTCTGTATTCCGAAGGTGCTACCTGGTGATGAAGTAGTTGGGCAGGATGGGCGAGCGGCTGTTGGCGCCGATGTTCACGCTCTCCGAGGGGAAGGCTGAGAGGACCGCTTCAAACCAGAACTGCTTCTGGAGACCCCGGTATGAAAGACGGGCTTCCCAGCAGTGGAAATCCTTGGTGACGCAGTAATCCTGATACGTAAGGCGCTTGTTTAAAAGATCATAGACGTTCCAGTAGGATATCATCACGGTGGGGGTCAACTGGACTCCCAGCTGGGTGTCGACATTCAGCCATTGTCCCCGCGTAAGGTCGCAGGCGGAAGTGAAAGTCAGGTCCCAGTTTCGGCGGGGGCGAAGGTTTAGCTGGGAAATCAGGTTCTGATAACTGTGGGAGCGGATATTGTAGCCGGAGTTCAAGGTCAGCCTCCAGTAGCTCCCGTTTTTCAGCTCCAGGCTTCCCGTTATATTTTCGTAGGGAACGACGGCGTCTATCCATAGGGGTGAATAACCGTATGGTTGCTGGTAATTATAGTCCAGGCGGGTCGAAAGATGCGAATTGTAGTGATTTTTAAGTCCCAGACTGCTTTCCAGCACATATCGGGACTCTCCCGTGCTGAAAAAACCCTGATCATAATTTCCTCTGAAGTTGAGAAAACCGAGAGAGCCGTTTGCTACGGGCCATGCTTTATCGAGAAAACCAAAATGAAGAGTCTTTTTGTCCACTCTAAGACCAAGAGGCTCCTGGTGAAACTTTCCGGCGCTGACGGAGGCCGTCCATGGGACCTCGCCCAAAAGCATGGGATGGGTGCGCAGGGTCACTTCAGGTTCACGGTTGAGGTAGGAAGTCGTGTCCCCGGAAGTCGATTCGTAGGCAATTTCCGCATCCAGGGTCCGCCCGGTGTGAATCAGTTTGCCAAGGGAGTGCCAGCGATCGCTTTTTGAAAAGAGACTCTTCGAAGAAGAAGTGTCGAAAGCCAGTTGGGATGTAAACGCAGGAGTCCACTTGTAAACATGGAAAAAATTCAAAGTATTGTTGGTGTTGTCGCCGGCGTTGTAAGTTGAGTTTCCTACAAAAAATGAAGAACGCCCCGTCCAGTGCGAAAGCGAGAATTGAGAATTATAAATCGGAGGACTCAGGATGCCGGGATACTGGTTCTGGTTGGAGCTGAAAAACCAGTTAAGCTCCATGTTTTTCCGGATTTTTATCTTGATCGCATTACTGAATTCATAGCGGCTGGTATCCGGCATCCTGGAATCAAGACGGTAGTAGTGGAAAGCTCCGGTTACGCTGTCTTTATAGGAGTAATTCTGATCAATCCCGTAGCCGAATCCGCTTTTCTGGAACCAGTCCAAAAATAAGGTCCCGTTGTCACTGCGGTTTATGAGGTAATTGACGGCCTCTCTAAGGGACCAGCCGTCCAGTTGGCTGTTCCCAACGCGGGGAATCAGGTTGAGTTGCTGCTGCTGTCCTCCTCCGGGCTTAAGTGAGATGACCATGGAAGGAATGGTATAGATGCGCTTTTTACCCAGGAACAGCGAAGTTTTTTTTGTGACCAGCCTGTCCCTTGGGTAGATATTGATTTCCTTGGAGTTTACATGATAATGATAGTCCGGAGGATGAAGGCTGCAGGTGGAAAAGGAGCCATCTATGATTTTAATGCGCTTTCCATCCCACTCGACCTCCTGCCCCCAGAAAAATATTTCTGATTTAACGACTTTATCCTTGACAACGAAGTTAGAGGCGGAGCCGACAGCGTTCCAGAGAACGGCCCTGGAAGTGAGAAGATTGAAATACGCCTTGTCCGAGGAGATTTGAAAGCCATTGCCCAGGAGAATAACTCCCTCCGCAGCTAAGACTTCTTTTGAGGCGTTGTCCACCTCTATCTTGCCGGCTCTCAGGAGAAGGCCGCGGAAATTCATTTCCACATGACCCTGAGCAAGCATTTTTGGAGAAGCAAAGCGGACCGAGTCGGCCTTGAAGTGCAGGGGGCCGCGCGTGAAGAAAGTATTATCCTGCGCGGCGGCGTTTCCATTCAATGCCAGGCACAGAGTAAAAAAGATCAGCAAATGAAAAAGAAACGGGCGGTCTGAAAAAAGAAACTTACCCGGTTTCACTTCCGCTGATCCATGACCGGAAAATTGAGCCTGATGCAGTTATTTGCTATAACACTGACAGATTGAGAAACCGTCATGCATTTTCCTCAGAAGGATAATTTTACAATTCCTAGTATTTCTGCATGATATTTTAAAAAACCTTTGCAGGAGTGAGCAATGGCAAGGACAATGGGTGTCATGGGGGGCACCTTCAACCCAATCCATTACGGCCACCTGTTGGCGGCCCAGGAGGCTAGAGTCGAATTTGCTCTGGATGAAGTCCTCTTTATCCCGAACCGGACCCCCCCGCATAAAATGAATGATCCGGAGATCGCGGATGCGGAGGCCCGGTATCTCATGACCTGCCTGGCAACCGTCTCCAACCCGTATTTCAGGGTGTCCCGCCTGGAGTTAGACAAGCCTTCAGTCTCCTATACCTCCGAGACCATCGAAACTTTGCACGCTCTTCATCCGGAGACGGAAATTTCTTTTATAACCGGCGCGGACGGACTCATTCAGTACGAGTGGCACGAATTTGACAATCTTATGGAGATGCTCACCTGCTTCATCGTAGTCACCCGTCCGGGCTCATCTCCCGAGGACCTGGAAAGGCGCTGCCGCGAGTTAAAAACCAGGCATATGCAGAAAATTAAATTTTTGAAAATACCCGGCCTGGATATTTCCTCTACGGATATACGGGGGCGTCTCAGAGAAGGGAGGCCCATAACCTACCTGGTTCCCGAGGAGGTGGAGCGGTATCTTTACAAATCTCAACTTTATGGGAGGTAGACGACCTTGATTGAAGCGCGGTGCTTTGCCCGATTACAGGCAGAAAACTCGTGCTGGGTTCAGATGAAGCTAATTTAGGTAAACTGTCAGGGATTGGAAGGTTTTTTCCCCCGAAGAGAAAATATCCTATTGGGAGGTGAGATAAAATAACTGAAGAAGAATCGGGATATCGGGACATCGCTTTGAAGGCGGCATCGATCGCCGTGTCTAAAAAGGCGCTAGACGTCGTCATCATGAATATCGGACGCTCTTCAATCATCTGCGATTACTTTGTTATAGCAAGCGCCAAGACCAGCGTCCATACCCGGGCGATAGCTGAAAGCATCGCCCGGGAACTCAAGGAAGCAGGTCTTGTCGAGAGAAGAATTGAGGGTTTGAAGGAAGGGGCCTGGATACTTCTGGATTATGGTTCCGTTGTCGTCCATATCTTCCTTGAAGAACTCAGGAAATTTTACGACCTGGAAGATCGCTGGTCGACAATTCCCAT
>Ga0209749_1001172_pt1 | contig 25451 bp, 30 predicted proteins | sample EPASupsiteSAE347_FD_187267 | JGI IMG/M metagenome (GOLD analysis project Ga0209749, IMG submission 187267) | Bioremediated contaminated groundwater from EPA Superfund site, New Mexico - Sample SAE3-47 (SPAdes) (version 2) | ecosystem: Environmental > Aquatic > Deep subsurface > Groundwater >...
CAATCCGGTTGACGCACCGGTCACTATTGCTACTTTGTTATCGAACTCCATTAAACCACCTCAAGCTGATTTATGCGAATGTGTTGATGTTGCTTACTCATTGTTCACTCGGAGGGATTCGCTCCACATTCTCCTGTTATCTGTAAAATGCCCAGAGTTTGAGCTTGCGCCGCTGCCCGTCAGGGCCGTCGCTCTTGCGATGAATTGTTAGTCCCGTTGCGCACGGGGCTTCCATGTAATGTTCAGGTACAACCTTCCGCCCTCCAGCTCGTCAAGCATCTGGTTGAGGCGCTTTGTCTTCGTGGCCTCAAGCTTTGCACGGGCAATCCAGCCGAGATAATCGTTTTGTTGGTAGGGAGGACGCGCAAGATAAGCATCCATTAACCCGCGCTCGTTAAGAGCATCTCGAACGAAGAGGGGCATTGGGTTCTTGGGACGTTTCAGTGTACTTTTGGATTCAGACATGGATTATCCTCCAATGGCTTCTTCTCCCAAAGCCGGCTTTGTATGGTCCTTCTTCAAGAGTGGTTTTGATGAACAAGTGCGGAAATGACCTCCATTTGGCCTCACCTATGCAGAATATGTCGCTGCCCATCCCAGAGCCGTGCCCGTGCGCCCCGTTCCGCCCATTGGCCCCAGTTCCCCTGTTATCCGGTTGCAGTAAAGGCCTCATGAAATACTATATTACCGCCGGCGCGGCTTTCCTCAAACGGCAGCGCAAGAACGTACTCTTGCGGAACGCCCTCAATAACCAGATCCTTGGGACTTCGAAAGCCAAACCGCTCGTAGTAGCCGGGATCTCCCACGAGAATGCAGCCCTTTGCGTCCATCGACTTTAGCCTGGCCAGGCCCTCCTGCATCAGGGATTTTCCGATGCCCTGCTTCTGCAATTCCGGCTGGACAGAGATGGGGCCTAGGCCATACCAACCCGGGCTGCCATCGGAAATAGTCACAGGCGAGAAAGCTATGTGGCCTACCACCCGCTTTCCAGAAACTGCCACCAGCGAGACGGAAAGCACATTGGCATCTCGCAGGGCATCAACAATGAACTGCTCTGTGTGGTTACTAATTGGAAGAGTATCAAAAGCTGCTTTCGTGACCTCCGATATCGCTTTGATGTCCGACTTGATCTCATTGCGAATAACGATGTCCATATCTAACTCACACCTCCTGGCTTTTTCTATTTCTAATCGGGCAACACTAAATTGCCTTGCCGAAGTTCAAAAATCGGGGCCCAGGCCACTTCCCAGGGATGGCCGTCTGGATCTGCGAAATATCCGGAATAGCCTCCCCACTCAGTATTGCCTGCCGCCTTAAGAAGTGTCCCACCTGCCAGAACAGCCTGCGACAAAGCTCTATCAACTTCCTCTTTAGACGAAACATTTTGCGCCAGAGTGATTCCTCCATAGCCTCCCAAGTCCTCCACACAGGCATCCTTGGCGAGCAAATTACGGGGATAGAGGGCCAATGCAGTCCCTGTACTGATTTTGAATATAGCAAAGTCACCTCCGCTGATGCTGGACAGCTGCCAGCCCAGTCCGTCCCTGTAAAACCGGACGGCTCTCTCGATATTCTTAACCCCGAGGGTGACGATATTTAGACGTGGTTCCATTATTTTGCCTCCTGTAGCTTGACTATTCTGCATGCTTTTGCGCTATCCAATGACCTGGCGACTTTCCAAATTCCTAATGCCATGTATGCCGGCAATAAAGACATTGTGGCTTATGAACGCAGAGCATCTCACCGCATTTCTGGCAGACCCACCGTTCTTTTTCAGCTCTTATGAAATGCCTTATGCCGAATTTTCGAATGTTCTCAAGGTTGCTGATCATGCTCATGCCGTACTTGGTTCTATAACGCTTATCCAAATGCGTGAGCCTGTCGCAGGGGAAGCTGTCACAAGCAAAGCAGTACTTGGCTTTGTAGTTCGCTATCTTCTCACAGTTCTTGATTTTGCATTCTACGCAAGATTTGGATTTGAAGCTGTCATCGCCCCGGCAACCTGGGCATGGTTTCCTCTCTCTTGTGAATGCCCGACAGAGACGGCAGTTCATTCCGCAGGGAGCGATCAGTTTCGTGGTTGGATTACTCATCGTCGTTTCTCCATGAACACCAGTCGGACTTTAGGCGACAAATCCTCATCACGATACTCTCGATATCCAAGCCTTTGGTAGAGGCGGATGTTGTGAATGCTCTTGGCTCCCGTAAACAACTCAAACCGTTCTGCGCAGGAAAAGACGGTCTCTATCCTACCCATAAGAGTGGTGCCGATTCCTTTTCCCTGGTAATCAGGGTGAACAATAAGCCTGCCTACCTGGCAAGTGCGGGAATCCAGAACTGCTCTCACGGAACCGATGATTCTGTCTGCAAACACCGCCTTCAGGAAAACCTTGGTCTCAAACTCAGAAATAATCTCCGGAAGGGTTTCTGTGAGTGGCGGGAGCGTCCAGTCATCATTTAGTGTTGCTTCACTCTGGTATGCCTTCTTTTGCAATGCTAAAATTTCGCCGGCATCATCAGGGCTTGCTTGAACTATGAAGAAGTCCATACATTTCTCGCACGAGATCTTCGATTTTCTCATTGGTAACAACCATCACGGTCCCCTTTTTTCCCTCATTCCATTTGTCTTGTCATCTCAGAATACGTTTTGCATCTTGGCTCGCAGCCATTTAGTTGTAGTGTGCGATCACCTTGGACACCTTTCCATTCGGATCGAAGAACATGACTTCGATAGCCATCTTGCCCATGACAGACTTGTAGTAGATGGCAATGGAGTCAACGCTCTTTGTGCACTCGACAAGTTCAAAATGCAGGTCCGGCACTTTATCGAGCGCTGCATGCCAGTATTGACGCACTGAGGCTTTGCCTTGCAGCGTTCCGTTATCAATGCCCATTGCGACCTTGATCATGGGAGTAGTTACCTCAACATCGTTGGCGTAGTGACTCATGATGCGGTCCAGGTCGTGGGAATTCCACGACTCAATCCATTCCACGGCGAACTCCTTTGAATCCGGCAGCATTGTACATTTCCTCTTTCATCTTTTCGATGGCAGTGGTATGATTAATGGTATGGTTAATTGCCATCTGTATTATTTTAATTTTTTCACTTATTCTGAGCAACTCATCCCTTTTCCAGAAGATAACTCAAATCCAGAAATCCTTATATACGAATTGATTGATATGATTAGTAATAAATCACCTTGGTAGGCTGCTCCGATGCTGTACAAAGAACTCCCAATGATCCCGAGAAAAAGATTGCCCCATTCTCAGCCGGAAGATGAGAAAGTTTCCTGCTGCGACAATAGCCCTTGCTGCGAAGCAGAAAATACTCTTTTTCGGCTTTATGGAGACCGAAGCATTGCCCGAGAGCGGTGTCTTCAGGTATGCGCAGAGGTAAGAAAGATAGACGAAGAGGAACTGACCGGTGAGATGAAGGTTTTTAAGGCTGTAGCCGATGCGACCCGCCTGAAGATTCTCAAGCTTCTCAGCAGCGGAGAGCTTTGCATTGGTGAACTGATGCTGGCACTGAAAAGACCGCAGTCATCCATATCTCATAATCTATCCGTACTCGAGGACGCAGGCCTCGTAAAAGAAAGAAAAGAGGGAAAATGGTGTCGCTACAGGATCTCGGATGGGACTGTCACTGATATGCTCAACTTAGCCGGGCAGCTTAAGCGAAAATGATGTTTCAATTGTCTTGATTGTTAAAATGCCGATGGGGTGGAAGAAATGGTTGGAGGACAGGCAGACGTTAAGCTCGTGAGCAACGCCATGGCTAACGCCACGAGAAGAAAGATCATGGCCATGTTGGTTGAGAGCGAGAGAACTAGAGCAGAGGTTGCGCAGGCTGCCGGAGCCGGCATGCTGGACTACCACCTGCAGATGCTGCAACAAGCGGGCCTTGCCGACATCAAGGATGAGGTGATCAACTTGACCGATTTCGGCAAGAACTTCATGGAAACAAAGGCCGAGAAGCCGGCATCTGCCATGAAGGACCTCTCCCGGACAGCGCCCCTGCAGATAACAGAGGTCCGGCAGCTTCTCCCCTGCATTGCCGATCTCTCCAAGTTTCGCATCATCGCCCGAATGGAGCCGCAGCTCGGCGGCGCCCTGAAGCTGCTGGAGCCATTATTTCCGCGGGCTAGATACTCGGAGAGGATCGGAGCCCTCATCATCCAGAAGGGCAATGTCCTCATCACCCTCTACTCCACCGGCAACGTGACCATGACCATGATCAGCAGCGAGGCCGAAGCCCGGGCAGTTTTGGAGAGCCTCAAAGAGACCATCAATAAGGCCATCTCCAGCGGCGTTACCCCCGCGGCCAGAGAGAAGGTTAAAGTGGATCACGCCGAGGTTTACAAATATCTGCCTAAAACAGATTGCAAGATCTGTGGAGAGCAGAGTTGCTATGCTTTCGCTATCCGGCTGGTCGGAGGAGAGACCGCTTTAGAGAAGTGCACGCCTCTGCTGGAGACAAAGTTCGCCACCAGCCTGGAGACGCTGCGAGCCCTGCGAGAGTATCTATGATCTGCATGAGGACAGGCCAATGGGCACCCTAACCATCATTCTCACAGACGGGCCTTACATCTCCCAGTATGCCGAGATGGCCGGCAATATTGCCAGAGCGGCAAATGCAAAAGCACATAGGGTAAATATCTTCCTCTACCTGGATGCGGTCCATATTCCCAAGGCCGGCCAGAATCCCGCTTTCTTTGCCAATGCGGGTGAGCTCTTTGCCGATCTGGCCCGGTTGGGGGTTAAGGTGGAGGCCTGTCCCAGGTGTGCCACAGCGCGCGGCTACGCGCCCGAGGGCGGAAAGAGCAAGGATTATGTTGAGGGAATAAAGATCACCAGCCTCTACCGCCTGGCAGAGATGTTGGAGGAGAGCGACAGGGTGGTGACACTGGCGAAATGAGATCCTTATTCTTCCTACTGGACAGCGCCCCTTACGGAAGCGAGAAGGCATTCGGCCTGCTCAATGCGGCAGCGGTGAGCAGCAAGATGAACGTAACCGTGGGCCTTTATGGAGACGGCGCCTACCTGGCCCTGGCAGGTCAGGACAGCCGGGATTTGCACCTGCCCAACCACTCTGACATCCTCTGCGCCTATCCGGAGATGAGAGTGCTGGCCCATGAGCCGTCACTGGCGGATCGGGGACTCATGAGCTTGGGTCTGGCGGAGAGGGTAGAGCTAATGGATGAGGAGAAGTTCCTGGAGGAGATGCTGCAATCGGACGGCATCATACTATTATGAGGATAATTCTCTTGACAAAAACGCCCCAGAGTGCCCGCACGAGGCTATGCCTGCAACTCCTGGCCGGTTTGGTCGGCTCTGTTGATGTCATGGTCTATCTGGCTGGGGATGGAGTTTACAATCTGCTCGGCCAGGATGAGCCGGATTGCATCAGTCGGACTGGAGGCCAGGCGAGTAAGACTCTCTGGGCACTGCTGCCCAGGGATAAAATCATTGCTTGCCGAGAAGACCTGGCTGCAAGAGGTGTCTTTGCAAATGGCAAAGCAACGGTTCCCGCGAATTTCTATGAGTTGCTGGTTGATGACATGATGGAAGAGGGCAGACGGATCTATACTTTTTAGGAGATATCATATGAAAGGAAATATAAAGGTATTCATATGCATGATGTTGATTTCACTCATTCTCATATCAAGCCAAACGGTCTTGGCCAAAAATGTAGGCATTACAATTTCAACGACCTTATCCAGCAGTTACCCCTCAACAGATGCAAGCTATCAGGGCAAGCCTAAATGCCGACGCCCTCTTCGCGCCAATTAGCGGAATCAACCCAATTGTGGCTGCGATCGACACAACTACCCTTCTCAAATCGATCTTGGACGGAAAGAAATTTGCCGATATAGATCTGGGAGGCAAATGGAATTATATCTCGTCGCAAGAAGAGGACAGAGACAATTTGAAATGGGAGGCTGACTGCCCGGATATATCCGGTTACAAAGCAGGAGAACTAAGGGTTGCCGGTATCAGTGATCCAGACGCAACATCCATTCCAATTGGACAAAAACGCAACGTTGGTGGAAATAGCTTCTATGTAAGCCAGAATGATTGCCAAGTCACTTTAAAGTTCAATGACAACGAAATCTCCGGCACAATGGTCAAAGGTGTTGCCAAGTTAAAGAATAAGGTTAAAGGCACAGTCAGTAAAGCAATCTTGACCCACGATAAGGATAACCTTCAAGTCCTTCTCGATCAAATAACCCCGGGCGGTGCTGTAATTACCAGCATTGGGACACTTAGATAGGTGAGGCAATCGCACTGAGGAATTCGACTTATCTCCACCACAATCGATATATTGTATCCGTGTGAGGGTTATATCATTGGAATTTAAGGATATATGCAGGAGGGTTAGATATGGCTGTAACGCATCACAAGTTGTCTTTTTTAATCATCATTGCCCTGGTGGTGATCTTCATGACAGCGTCTTGGATTACCGCACAAGGGATTGAGGATTGTCATAATTCAAATTGTCACTCTTCAAGGATTTCAGAATGGCAGCAGCGCTTATGGTATGCAGATATATATAATTTTCTTTATGGTGATTGCGAATGCTATTATGCAAACCATGGCGTCTATAACCCTTATGCAGGAGCGACCCCTGCGGCGCCCGCAAATAATGCTCCCACCAATAGCGAGAAAACAGCCGGCGAAGATGCAGCCGGCTTGATGGATGAAGCAAACGTCTTCTACCTGACGGGATCGTATGAACAAGCTGCTGAATCGTATGCCAAGGCGGTAAACATCGATCCCACTCTCACGAAGGGTTGGCTAAATCTGGGAAATTCCCTGTACTTCTTGGGCAGATACCAGGCATCACTGGATGCATACGAGGCTTTGCTCAATCGTGAGCCGGATAACGCAAATGCATTGGCCGGCAAAAACAATGCCCTTTCAGCATTAGGCAAATCCAATGCCATTACCACTTAACAATGTACAACAAGGGATTGCATAAAGGCCAGGCGATGTCCATGCACAAAGGAGACCTTTGGTGCATCGACTATCGCTCTTTGTATGATTAGCCAACCGACACGCATAACCATTACCACTGTTCCACAAGTTGAATTGTAATCTTGATTGCTAAATAGAGGTCATGCTTTATCAATAATTATATATTCTTTCAAACCCTACTCACTCATATGAATAAGATTCCAATATTGATCTTGCTTTTAGCTTTATATGCTTTGGCTGTTACAGCTTGGTCGAAAGATGCAACCGACATAGACCCATTTGAAAATGTAATCTATAATGCGCCATTGCCATTCGTTCTATCCGAAAATTATGATAGGACTTTTGGAGAAGGTTGGTACATTCAGGAATTGGTGGTTAAAAAGGACGAAGAAATTGACCTCCCTCCTTGCTATACAGACAGAGAAGTTGCCGTGACTAACGGCTATGGGGAAGGCAGTGTGATGCTGTCTTCGGAGTGTTTCAAGGAAGGTTCTGGCGCACAGTTGAGCAACGTTAAATGGACTGAACCTCCAAGCAAAATGAAGCCGGGCAGCAATGTCTCCTTTTATATGACCTTCAATTCTCCTTCCGGTACAAAGGTCAGCGGATTGATAGGATCTACCTTGAGCGGGACAATATTAGAAGCAGACTCTACATATCCAAAGGGAACGAATAAAGGCATTTTCACGGTGCCCAACGGTTCAATAGGAGATGAGTTCGTATTATATGTTAGCTTTGTGATGGTAAGCGGCCTTCACGGCTTTGCTGATTACAAGTATAAATATCTGGGATCAGTGGAGAAAAATATTGACAAAAGTAACAATAGTGAAATAGAAGGGAAAGATGCTGATCCGAGATATGCGAAGACATTTGATCCTAAGTCATTAAAACCCAGAACAGAAATTTACATAGGCAATTTTGACGGAAATGTAAATGTAGTTCGAAATGGGGAGAAGATTCCAGCGAAAAAGGGCTTTCAACTGCGAGTTGGAGATATAATTGAAACCTCAGATGGTTTTGCCTGGATCAATAGGGATGAAGATGGCTTTAAGGGATTATTAAAACCTCATAGCGAGCTGAGTATTGATGAAGCGGATTTGAAATATCTGAATGAGTTAGGGGCGATGTATATTGGCTTTTATCAAGAAATGGGAAGCTATCTCTCACCCGGGGGAGAAGAGGGTAGAGAACGACAACGGGAAGCAAGAGAAAAAAGATTAGAAATGAAGTATGCAACTGCTCGTGTCATGCATACTATCTACGTTGGTGAACAGACAAGCGATGCCTCAATTATCAAAGTTTTAAATGGTACTGTCGAATTTACATCTAATGTCACCGGCGAAAAGATATTGGTGAATGCAAGCCAAATGGCAACCGCAACTGCTAGCGGCCTTTCTCCTCTTGAGTCTTTTGATGTTGATGCCGAAAAGGCAATCTGGGAACCATACCTTCGCACGACCGAGGCCGCCGAATCCAAAGAAAGCAAAGTCATCTACGATAGCTGGAATACAGGATCTGTAGACAGCAATCCCACCTGCAGTCCTTTTTTCACCATAACAGAGCCGCAGATGATAACCTACATCGACACCTATCACTGGAATAACGCCGCCGGCGCGCCCGAAGGGACTATTGGCCTGCGAAATGGTTATGGCACACAGTACGGACCCTGGGTGGTTGATACTAGCCTTGACCAGAGCGAAGTGCCCAAAGGCTACTGGATTGCCCATCCCAACGAAGTCATACCGGCAGGCACCTATACCATCGAAGACTCGGATCCGGCTACATGGTCTCAAAACTCCGAATCGCCCTGCGGATTTTCTAAGGTTGAAGGATATGCTACAACTATGGATGCTTCCGGGGAGACTGATGCTCCTGGGGCTAGCATAAATGAACCTGCATCAATCGCAGCTTCACCTGAAGATGGATTCTACCCGCCTGCCGAAACCGAGAAAGCGGATACAAGAGTTGAAAGCGAACGATCAATTGTATCAACGGCTGACGAAGCGCCTAGCAAAGTGGTACCTGGGGAGAAAGCTGGTGTGGGGATCGCTGGTGATAAAGAGACCACTCCACTCAGCATTACTAAAACCATATCATCTGCAATGAAAAAGAGTTCAACTGCAGCCAAGCAAAAACCTGCTTCTATTGAGAAAAGCACAGTTCCAAAAGAGAAAATTCCATATTCGATCCCATCCGCTAAACCGTTGGATATACGCAGCCAAGTGGCCACAGGAGACTTTGAATGGCATCCCCAGAACTTCGCAGGATTCTACTACGATCTGAACCGCGATGTGGGTACAGAAGTGCTAACTGCAACCTTGGAAGACGGCAAGCTAAGCGGAAGCTATCCTTATGGGCTTACCTATCAAACCACAGCCCAAAAGATTGACTTCGCCTTTGAGGATTGGGGATACTACAATGTCATAGGTTTCATGGGGGAGAAATACTCTGCCGGATACCTTGACACTGCCGGCAGCACTGATGATAGGCTCTTCGAGGCATCCGGCAGCAAGAATGTCCTCTCTAAAAATGAGCTTATCAAGCTCCTCATAGATGATGATGCTGAGAAAACGGTCACCACCGACACGCCACTTACTCTGCAGGATGGCTACGTCTTGTCTATCGATTCAATTGATATAGATGGCAACCAGGTTACACTCACGCTCTCTAAGGACGGCAGCAAGCTGGCCACAAAGAAGATTTCCCCCTCCATTGACGGCGCAACCATGGCCGATAAAACCTTCATCTACAGGAAGAATTTTGGTAATTCAAAGGATGTGGTCATAGTCGCCGTTCATTTCAAGAACGCCTTCCGTGGTGCAGATCAAGACCTGGCAACCATTGATGCCGTCTGGCAGTTATCTGATGAATCTCTGGATGTTTCCGAGGGCACAGAATACGGCAAGATGACCATAAAATCAGTTACATCCGACAGCATCACCATGAACAATGCGGACAACGACTTGACCCTCAGCAGGAACAAAGACATCTCTCTTATGCCCGGCATAGGAATCAAGACAGCGGATGCCGATAGTCTCAGATATTGTATCTACAGGGATATCACCAATCTCGGTACCTTTGAGCTGAGGGGTGCTGTGGCAACCGACTCATTTACCTGGAATGCAGACAATTTTGCCGGTTTCTACTATGATATCGATGACAATCTTGAGACTGAGTCGCTGAGAACGACAGTCACAGATGGCGAGCTTGCTCAGCCGGATGGTATTGCTTACACCACAATGGCTATGACAACCAACTTCGCCTTTGAGGATTGGGGGTCCTATGGTGTCATCGGATTTCTAGGAGAGAAGTGCTTTGCCGAATATGCAAGAGGCTTCCTTTTCGATAAGTCCACAGATAAAAGCACTCTAGCTAAGAAGCAGCTATTGAAAATCCTCACGGATGATGATACGGAGAAGACGATCACAACCGACACTCCCTTGATGCTGGAAGAGGGTTATGGGCTTGCCATAAAATCTGTCTCCTCTGACGGCAATAATGTCTACCTGGAGCTGTCCAAGGATGGCGAAATTGTGCACTCGGCAATCATGCATCCTTCTATGGAGGCTGCGAGCATGGCAGACAAGACCTACCTCTACAAAAATGATGTGGGTGATCAGAAAAATGTGGTCCTTATCGCAGTTCACTTCAAGAATGCTTTTAGAGGTGCTGATCAGAACCTGGCCACCGTCGACGGGGTCTGGCAGCTTTCCGCCTCGCCCATCTCAGTCACAGATGGGATATCCTTTGGCAAGTTGGTGATCTCTGAGATTGCCGGGGATCATATTTCCCTGAACAACAAAGGCAATCCCATCAAGTTGAGCAAGCATAAGTATGTGCCTTTGGCTGGCGATATTTATCTGCAGACGGCAGATGCTGATGTTCTGCGGTACTTTATTGTGAGAAAAATTGTCGGCGAGGTCCAGGGCGCAAATCAAGATATCACTAGCGGAACACATACCACAGAAAGCTCCCTTGGCAATGGAGCAGAGGGTGAGACTGAGGTAGATGCAGAAACCTGGTATAACAAAGGATCGGCTCTCTATGATCTGGGTAAGTACGACGAAGCAATCGTTGCGTTTGACGAGTCCATACGTATAGATCCCGAATATAAATGGGTCTGGCACGATAAAGGCAATGCTCTTTATAAGCAGGGAGAGTACGCACAAGCCATCCAGGCTTTCGACGAAGCCATCAAGCGCAAACCGGAATCGTGGGCCCCCTGGTTGATGAAGAGCCTGGCCCTCGATGAGCTTGGCAATAGCAAAGAAGCAGTCGCAGCTTTGTCCAAAGCCGAGGAAATGGGATATAAAGGGTGATTTTGGCTCCAAGCAGTGCGAATAACATATAATCTATGATTGGATCAAAAGATTAATTATCTCGCCCTGCCATCAAGATTTTTAGTGAAAGGGAATTTGCTCGGTCTGATCGTCATTGCAGCAATGGCCCTAGCGTTGGCATTGGGCTTTTTTTGCAGTGCCGAAGCGACCGGTTATGGCCCCAATGTTCATTATTTTATAGATAAGGGATTTTTCTTTGATGAGTCATCAACGGTTAGTGGCAGGGGAGAGGTTTCCATCAAAGGGTCATTTCACGACCATGCCGTGGATTCCAAAGGGTGGATGAAAGGTTATGGATCAATCAACCTTGAATCTCTTCGAAACATGACTAAAGTTAACAGAAAGGTCGATTTCATCCAGAAGGCCGATCTGGTCTTTACGGGAGGACAGCTCAAAAATAGCAAGAGCACGAGACTGCCGTTATTCGAAAAAGGCATCGGTGCCAGCGTGAGCGAGAGGTTCAATCTAAGCCATGTGGACAAGAGCGAGAGTAATATCATCAGGTCTGTAAATCGCTTCAATAATACAATGCATTATGACACGGCACTGGCGTTCGAGGGGCTCTGGGATATCAAGAACATGCGAGGCTGGTCGATCAATATGAATAAAAGTGAGCAGATCTATTCGGGGTCTTTCCAAACTCAAAAGAAGATTGAGTTCGATGATTCTGTCAGCAAGTAAAATCCTCATGCAACATAGTACTTCATTTTTTGCTAAATCGCTCCTATTGCACCCAAAGCTTTAATCTCACCTCTTCCTTTTCCTCTCACCATGAACTTCGCTCGACTCTTCAAGTCAAAACCATCGCCTCGCATTGCCAGTAGCCCCCCCTTCAATTACCTTGATCTTCGCAGCAAACCATTTTACATCGTGGCCTCGGTGGAGGTGGGCAATACCACCACTAAATGCGTTCTTACCGCCACGGACATGAACACCGGCAAGACCTACATCGTCAACAAGACCGTGAAGATGACCAGAGACGTGCGCAGGCCCAAAGGCGGGGAGGAGATATTTGCCCATACCATCAACGGCACGCCTCTTACCAGAGAGTCAATTGCCGAGCTGGTAAAAAATACCCTCATTGAAAGCCATGAGAGAGCACGTCTGGACATAAAGACCGATCTGCACTTCGTGGTGCGCTCCACTGGCGTGGTTGCCGAATTGGACTCGCCCGACCAGGTGGGCGCCTTTATCCAGGCGCTGGCCAAGGGCTGCCTCGATGCCGGCGTTCCGCCCCGTCTCATGACTCCTGCTATGAGCATCCATAACATTCTGGAGCGTTTTAAGAACTACACCATGATTGAGAAGGTGATCTTCATGGGTGCTGTGGCCTCTTGTTTTCCGCCACAAGGATCGACAGGCGTGGAAGTCGTGGCCAACGAGATGGAGGGTGAGCTGGCCACAGCCGGCATAAAGGAAGGCAGCCGCTGGACGGATGTGGACTTTCGCAATCCCTGCCTCTCCATGGACTTTGGCACTACACTGGACGGAAGGGTGACGAGCGGAGATCTTCCCTATGCTTACACCGTCGGAAATCTTCTGGGATTGGCGGGAGCCATTCCCGATGCCGTCGTCCAGGGAACGGGACTGGTGGACAAGATGACCGGAGCCACACTGGATATCTTTGACGGCAGTATAAAGCCCGACTATGGAAAAGAGGCACAACAGTACGCAGATCGGATTGGTGAGTTGGTGACAATTGAGAAGGTTCCGGCAAGCCGCACCAAATATGGTCTCGTGCCCGTCTGCCCGCAGGCTGCAGCCCAAAATGACGTGGTACTCATCGGCTGCGATGTGGGAGTGAACGGCAGTGATCTTTCCAAGCTCACCGAGGTTGGCACCGAGATTTACAAATCCCGCAATTTGAAGACCCTTTTCGGCACTTTGGATATTGCCATGGCCCGCGTGGCCCGCAGGCTGGTGCAGGTGGGAATTGATGAGGGTGTCGTCACCAAGAATACTGCTCTGGGGGTGACTGGAAGAGCTGGGATCAGCGGTGGCAAGCCTGCCCTTATTCTAGAGGAGATAGAGAAATTGGGGCTGTACGACCAGGTGGAGAAGAACGTGGTCTTCGTGGATGACGGCCTCGCGCGGGGCGCGGCTGTCATGGCCCGCTGCATGAATTCCATGGGCACTCCCAAAAACCCGTTAGGTGGCCTGCGAGGCGGCAGATGCATCCTCAAGGAGAGAATGAACTATGAGTCGTCCAAGGGCGCAGCGCCTGTGCCCCAGCAGGCACATGGGGACAAGGACACACAGGCTTATTTTGTGGGAGGACACAAGAGAGTTTAGAAGATGCCTTCCAATAGATATCGTCTTTTGCCCGCCGAGGGAAAGGAGATACCAATATCGGTTCAAAGCATAAAGCAACGGGAGGAGATGCTCTGGACTGCCCACGAGCCTGCAAAGGAGCAGGCTTTTCCGCCCTGTATTAAGGGCATAATAGCCAAAGCGGCAGGCGAGAAGGGCAAGCATAGAACCGCCGCCATCCTGGCAGCGTTCCTGGGACAGACAGGCTACAGCCGCCAGGAGGCGAAACGAATTTGGTCTGCTGCGGCTGCCGCAGAAGAGCGGATCTTTGAGGAATGGTTCTTGAAGATGCACTGCCCAAAATGCAGGGTAATGAAGCGGCACAGCAAAGGCTATCCTGATCTGGGAGTAGCTGACCTTGGACTGTGCCAGCCGGATGAGGCCTGCCGGAAGTTCGAGAGTCCGGTGGAGTATGCTTGTGGTATAGGCTCGATTGAGGATCGAGAAAAGGGTACTCTTTTGCATATCAAGACTCAATATATCGTCCGGATCTTTGATTGGTCGACGGGCAGAGAGGGCGAGATAGAGCTATCGCAAAGAGAAACGGATACTTTAGAGGCTCTGTTGGCGGAAAAGTCCGGGCAGAAGGATAAGGTCCTTGTCTATACAAGAGTGCGGGCGAGAGGAAAGCTCAAGCCCAGATTCTTCCTGCGAGACTGGGAAGGTCCGCGCCGGCAGATGCTATCCGATGTTCTTTGAACTAAAAAGGACAAAACATGTCTTCTGACAAGAAAAATGAAGTTAAGTGGTGGGATGGAGCAAAAGATCATCGCTTTGCTCTGGAAGTCTTGCAGCTCCCGCTGCGCCGAAAGATGCTCCGTCTCATTGCCGGATGCATGAAGAATGACGATCAGATTGCAGAGGGGCTGAATCTTGGCGAGGCCCTGGTGAAGTATCACCTGCAAATGCTGGAAAAAGCCCTGGTTATCGAGCAGGCGGAAGGCGGCTGGAGAGTCACGCCTACCGGTCGGCTCTACCTCAAGTATGTGGAGGCAGGAAGATGATCATTCGCATCATTGCTGTAGGGCGCCTCCGGGAGAAGTACTGGCAGGATGCGGCTGAAGATTTCGCTCGCCGCCTTCGTCCCTATGTCCGTCTGGAGGTGATCGAGGTATCCGAAGCGCATCTTAAAGAGGCGGCCTCGCAGGCAGAGGAGAAGAAAGCCATGAAAGAGGAAGCGCAGTCCATTCTCGATAAGCTGAAGCGACATAGCGGCATGGTGATGGCGCTGGACAGAAAGGGAAAGGCTCTCGACTCGCCCGAGCTGGCAGCAGGACTGCACAAGATGATCCTGGAAGGGAAAACTGAGGTGGCCTTTGTAATCGGTGGCCCTCTTGGCATCGCGCCGGAGATTTTACAGAGGGCGGACCTCCTTCTCTCATTTTCCAAAATGACCTTCCCCCATCAGATGATGAGAGTAATTCTTCTAGAGCAGATCTACAGAAGCTTTCGGATAATGCATGGGGAGCCGTATCATAAATAATGAGAAATATAAGCTAGAACCTTTAAATATGAGAAGCTGCATCGGCTAAAAGGGCAGCGAATTTAGGAAAAATGCAAGAATCACTATCCGCTGCTCAAAGGAACATCAAGAGATTATTGTCACAGAGCGGCTGTGGTCCAGTGGTTATGACATAGGCTTCCCAAGCCTGTAACCCGGGTTCGAATCCCGGCAGCCGCACGTTTTCTTATCCTTGGAAATTCGAAAGGATGAACTACTCAAAGCACACGATATCAACCCATGAGCGGTGATGACAATCTATCAGCATTCTTGAAAGGCATATTTGTGGGCATAGCCATCCAAAATACAGAATCATAAAATTAGGAAGGGCCCCACTAACACCTTGTCAGTGGGTTTCTTATTGTCCGATCTTAAACCACATCAGACAAGCAATCATGATTCTACTGCTGATTGGTTACTATCTTGACGTAGTTAGCTGCATCAGACGGTCCATAAGCTATTGCCTTCCTATTACTTGCTTTGATCATGTCTATGTTGACTTTAGTGCAGGGACTGCAATTCCCGGAATTCTGATTCTTCTTTATCTCCAGATTGTTGGTAGCAGTAGCAAGTGGTTTCTTATGCCAGTTATTTCCAATAGCCAGAGCCTTATCATCACCAACAATCAAGCTATCGATGTTTGTATCCTGCAACTCCGGAAACTTGAAAGCAGTTCCTTCCGTCTCAAATATCCCTCCATTTTTTCCAAGGATATCCACACCTCCGTTGCCGGCAATGCCCTGCGCCATTACATGAACCGAGAGCATAGTCACAGCCAGCACCAATATAACGCCAATTTTCTTGATTATCTCACCCCGTACAGTCTTCATTATAAGATACTGTCAGAGTTGATAATATTTATATTTTTTGGTAGTATATACTAGGTAAGCTATGCTTGACACACTATAGGTTTTGATGATATTTAATATGTAATTGCGTATTTTTTGACAGATCTGTGAACAGTACAAAATCACATTGTATTAAGATAGAGAGATGCCAAAGAGCGCACCTCAAAATACCAGGAATTGCACGCCTACTACAGTGGCCGTGACTACGACTCCGGCGAGGATAACACCTGCCGCTATGGCCGCGAACGCCGGCCAGAAACGAAATCCCAGCAAAAAGGCAATCGCACAACCCGTCCAGGCCCCTGTCATGGGCAGTGGAATGGCCACGAAGATGGCCAGAGCTGTCAGCCCAAAATTCTCATGGTCCTGAATATACTTTCTGCGGGTACGGGAAAAGAGCCAGGAAAAGAACCGGTCACCCCAGTTAAAACGCCTCAGAAAATCTGAGACCGGCCCCAGAAAGAGTAGCAGGGGAATTATGGGCAAGAGGTTTCCGAAAACTGATAAGAGATATGCCTGCCAGGGTGCGTATCCGTAGACGCCTATGGCCAGAGGTATGGCACCCCGAACCTCAGAGACTGGAAGGGCGGCCGCCAGCAGAGTTATCAGCCAGTCCGGGAGAATAAAAGACACCTCATTGTCCTACAGTCCCTTTGATCTCCACCTTAAAGACCGTCTCCGATGCAGGAGAAGAGACAGAGATAGTCAAGTCCACTGGGATCTTCCCGATAGCTATGGACAAAGGTTCACCGGAATTTGCGACCTCTACCTTGATCCCCTGAGACAATTTTGTGAATGCACCGATCAGAGCACCAAGGTCAACTGTCTTTGCTGCTGATTCCAGATTTGGAACTATGGTAATGGGTGCAATCTCTATGGGCCCCACGGCAACAGGATTCCTGGAATCGCCGGATATCCGTGCCGATATGGGACTGCTATCCTCCCCAGAGACCTGCACGCTCAAAGCCCCATCCTTTCCCGTTCCTTTTACCTTGGCAACTATGGGGTGCTTCTCCAGGTCCTCAGATCCCTGGATCTTTGCCCGCGCATCTGCATCTACTTTAAAGGTCACCATGATATCATCATAAAGCCTTAGGATTTTCTTGGATATAAAGAATGGCAGAGTACCAAGCTGCTACCATAAAAATAACAAAATAAATAAAATATGATTTAAATAATATCAGCGAAAGGCTGATATCTTCATGCATGAAATTGTATGCCGATGCTTGAAGTAGGATATCTGCATATCAACAACCCCATTGCCGTTATATCTTCCCATAACCAGCCCGACTTTAATGATGCGGCGGGATTGCTCTTGCTGGAGGGCTTCGATCTGGATGAGGTTCCTCTTGAAGAGATGCAGGCCAGTCTTGAGACAATCAGCCGGAATACCAGGAAAGGAACAGGAGCCTTTGGACTGTCCGCCACCTGTTCTCGGGATGAGCCCCTCCTGGAGGCAGCCCGGCTGGCAAGCAGAAATCTCTGCCTGCTCGACCTGCGGCTTTCCAAGATCCCAGATCCCATCCGTCTTCTGGAACTCATCCCTCGCCTGAAGCGTTGCGGCGTCACCCTCTCCCTGAGGATCAGGCCGGAAGACCTATCCAATGCCCTTTTGGAGAAGCTGAATGAGAGCGAGCTGGATATAATCCACCTCGACCTGCGCGGCCTGAACGGAGCCGGACCAAAAATGGTCAAGAAGGCAAAAGACAGCAGAGGTCCGGTAATCATGGCTCTGGCCGATATCGGGGAGTTTGAAGACGCCAGGAACCTGCTTGCCATGGGCGCAGATGTCGTATCTTTGCGAGGAGCTGACCCGGAATTTGCAGAGTGGCTCTCCGGAGCCATGCAGGAGTATGACACTCTGAGCGGATGGTGCAATGCACCCAAACACATCTGCGCGGGCGGCGACCTGCGCGGCCTGGCTTTCTGCTGTCCGCCCGTCAAGAACTGCCCGGTCCACGGGGCCTTGAAAAAGGCAGGCATGACGCCGGAAGAGTTTGTGCAAAAGAAGCTCTCATTTGCCAAGGGCACTCCTCTGGAGAAGGGCGATGGGACCTGCTTTGGAAGTCTTGTGTGGTGCTGCAAGAAGAGCAAGATGTGCTATTTGCGTGACGCTGCATTAGCCAGAATCGGGCTTTCGGCCAAGGAGTATATGGAGCTTAAAAAGAAGCTGGCTGAAGAGCTTCTCTCCAAATCCTCCTCATAAATTATGAATTCCGAACGCGTGGCCCAGTGTGCCGTGCTGGCTATGCTCTTTGAGCTCTCCTCCAGTCCCAAGCCCGGCAATGTGGATCGCTGCCACGACTTCTCCGATATCGGCTTCAATCATTTCCTGATAAGCGCAGTATCCGCTTATCCCATCTTTCGCAAAGCTGCCAACGGCGAAGGGAGTGTGGGATCGCTTATTCTCGAGGGTGTACAGGCCTGGAAGTCCTGGAATTTGGGCAGCAACACTCACTTTGGCTCTCTGGTTCTCCTGATTCCCATAGCAATCGCTGCTGGAAAACCAGACGAATTGCATATAGAGCTCGCAAATGTCCTGGAAAAGACCTCGGTAACCGATGCCATCGACTTTTATTGCGCCTTTGGTAAGGCCAAAGCCAGAGTTGTCGAGGTGGATAGTTTCAGCTTGAATGATCGGAACTGGCAAGATGCCGTTCGCGAAAGCGGCAAGACTCTGTTAGAGTTGATGAGGCTCTCCTCCAAGCACGACATTGTTGCTCGCGAATGGGCCACCAATTATGAGCGCTCATTCTTGCTCGCGAAGAGACTGGATGAGCAAATCAGCCGATATGGCCAAAACGACGGTGTAGTCAGAACCTTCCTGGAAGCACTGGCAGAGGTACCAGATAGCCTGATCTCTGCCAAATTTGGCTGGGAAGTGGCCCGCAAGGTCTCGCAGCGTGCCGGCGAGGCTCTCTTGGATGAGACCCTTGGCAAAGCTCGCGAGCTGGACACGGACCTCCTGGCAGCTGATATAAATCCTGGGTCGACTGCGGACCTGATTGCAGCATCTTTATTTATCTCCCTTCTGGGAGGAGTGAGAACTAGTCAAGTTTTAATTTGGTGATTTTATAATGCTCTATGGAAATAGCGGTTTGGACGAACTGGGGATACAGGGCGGCATAAATGAGGTAATCGCAACTACGGAGATGTCCGGCCGGATCAATGCCGCGCCACTGGGCATCATAAGAGATGGAGATAGACTTTATGTGCGGCTTTTCCTCGGAACTCATACCTACGAAAACGTCCTGACCAAAGGATGGTTTGTGGCCAATATCAGCCATGACGCCTGGCTTTTCGCAGAGACAGCCATAGAAGACCTTGATCAGGAATATTTCACGCGCCGGGAAGATTTGCCCATACTAAAAGATGCAGAGGCCTGGGGTCTCTTTAAATGCGAGACCTTTGCCTCGGATATTATAATTGCCAATGTACAGCTGGTTAAGGGTGAGGTCTTGCGAAAGGACTTTCGGGCCTGCAACCGGGGGGCAAATCTGGTGATTGAAGCGGCTGTTGCTGCCACTCGGTATCTGGCTCTTCGCACGCAGTCCTATTTCGATGAGCTGATGAAGATGCAGCGCATCATAAATCGCTGTGGCGGTCCCAGGGAACAAGAGGCCATGGACCGACTCATGGATAGGATAGATAAATTTACTCATGTAAGATAGTCATTTGTGATTGCTAATGCTTGACCGTTTGCCTTCCGGTTGCCAGAGCCTGGATCTTCTCTTGAGTGGGGGATTTGAATCAGGCATAATAACCCAACTCTACGGAGAGGCGGGCACGGGAAAAAGCAATATAGTCATGCAACTGGCAGTACAGGCCGTAGCTCGGGGTCTGCGCGTCATATTCATAGATACCGAGGGCTTTTCTGCGGAGAGGTTCAAACAGATAGCCGGCCCGGGCGCGGAAGAGATGGCTGCCAAGATCATGATCTTTGAGCCTATGAGCCTGGAGCAGCAGGCAATAGCCATACGCGAGGCATCCAAGATCGCCGGTCGGGATTTGGGTCTGGTAATTCTGGATTCGGCAACATCCCTTTACCGCGTGCTTCTGGAAGCAGAGGATAACCGTTCTGTTCGCCGAACCTTAACCGTCCAGCTCTCCGAGCTGCAGGAGATTGCTCGCAGGCACAGGATTCCCGTAGTAATAACCAATCAAGTCTACATGGATATAGAGAACAACTCACTGCGTCCCATAGGAGGTACGGGCCTGGAACATATCTGCAAAGCAATCATCTTTTTGGAGAAGAAAGGAGAGGGGGTACGTAGCGCCCGAATCATGAAACACCGCTCTTCTCCGGAGGGCATCACGGCAGACTTCCGCCTGACTGCTCGCGGCGTGGAATAATACAGATGGCAAAGATATTCATTTGAGCTTCGTAGCAATCTCTCGTCGGATATGCCTACAGTCGCATTCTCATGATAATAGCCGCCTCACCGTCGCTGTAGTAAGCAGGACTGATGCCGATCATGCGAAAGCCCAACATGGAATAAAGCGACTGAGCCTTTTTATTGCTCACTCGCACCTCCAGGGTGGCACTGAGCGCCCCCATCTGCCGGAAGGTCTGCAAAACATCCAGCATAAGCCTCATGCCAATGCTGCGACTCTGAAATAGCGGCCTCACTGCCAGCCAGAAGACCCTGCCTTCGAAAGGAGTATGCTTGAATCCCAGGACAAAGCCTGCCACAATTCCGCTAACCTCTGCGACAAGAGAGCTGCCGCCGTGGTATTCATAAAAGGCCGTGAAGATGGCAGGATCATATCCGCCGAAGACCTCTCGATCGATCTCTAAGGCTGCCTCAAGGTCGCCGGGCTGAAATCTCCTCACCACCACTGGGTTATTGAAGAATGCCGTATCCATTCCATCCATCAGCCGACCGCGAGTCTGTTCTTCAGGCCACATTCACTTAATGTCCTGGATTTATGAGCGGAAATAGTTTATCAGACAATAGTTGAAGAGGGAATAGAAGAAAAAAATAGCACCTGCTGATAAAAAGGAAGGCCAATGAAAAAGACTCAACTGCGGACAGCTCTGATTGCTATTGCTTTATTGTTGATCTGGTGGCAGGCAAGCCTTTGGTATCAGACCCAGCTTATAACAGATGAGCGGGCGCGCATTGCCGGCCAGCTTGATTCGCAGGGCAATTCGTTGGCTATGGCTATTTCTCAGCGCCTGGAACTGCTGGAAGGGCTGGATGCCTTTGTTCAGGCTGAGATCAGGTCGCCCAAGTCAGCTCTTGATGAAGAGTTCGATATCTACGCAGATCTTATCTATTCCAGCACCAACGGAATTCGTAATCTCGCCATAGCACCAAATGGAGTCTTTCGGTACATATATCCGGCAACGGATTATAATGCCATGATCGGACGAAGCCTCTTCCAGGACCTTTCCCCCGCCTTCCGAGAAGACATGCAAAAAGCCATTGACACTCATCGTCTGGTTATCACCAATCCTCATGAGATGAAGAGAGGCGGCCTGGGCATGGTGGCTAGGAAAGCCGTTTATTTGAATGAGACGTTCTGGGGAATCATTTCCATAACGATCGACATCCCACCGATGCTAAAGGCAGCAGGATTGGACAACGCCTCCCATGGCCTGAATATTGCACTGCGAGATAGCAATGGACAGGTATTCTATGGGGAAAGCAGAGTATTCCAGTCCGTTCCGGTGATTCATAAAATTGAGCTGCCCGGCGGCTACTGGGAGCTGGCTGGAGTGCCTGCCGGGGGATGGACTGACGCAATACAGGTGCCGCTGAGAATCGCTCAAATGGCAGGCCTGATAATCCTGGGACTTCTAGTCGGCCTGTTTTATCTGGTGGCCGGCAGACAGGACTTTCTAAACAAGATGGTAATAGAGAAAACAGCCGATTTGAATAATGAGCTGACAGAACGAAAAAGAGCGGAAAAAGCTTTGCATGAGAGGGATCGACATCTAAAAGCCATCTTTGAGGCGGCCAAAAATGTCTCCTTTATCATTGCCGATGCAAGGAGAGAGGAGCCTATAATCCTGGAATTCTCTCCTGGTGCAGAGAAGTGTTTCGGCTACAGTCGTGCAGAGGTCTTGGGAAAACCGGTCTATATATTGCTTGTTCCCGAGGATCGCGATAAACTGGCAGAAGCGGCGCGCCGCATGAGAAAAGAGACAACTTTCTCTGGATTTAGAACTCTTCTGAGAAAGAGCCGGGAGAAGTTTCCGGCAATGTACTCCATATATCCCCTGCTCGACGAATCAGGTGAGTTTTATGCGGCCTTGGGGGTTTGCATAGACATAACCGAGCAGAAGAAGATGGAAGAGGAACTGGTCCGGGCCAGGGACGCTGCCGAGGCTTCAGCCAGAGCGAAAGCGGAGTTCACCGCCAATGTGAGCCATGAGGTAAGAACGCCGCTTAATGCCGTCATAGGCATGACTGACCTGCTCTTGCAGAGCGATCTTGATCCTGCAGAAAAGGATTATGTAAATACCATTCGCAGCAGCGGACTCTCCCTGCTTTGCATCATCAACGAGATACTGGATTTCTCCAAGATCGATGCCAGAAAAATAGATATTGTGGACCTGCCATTCGATTTGCAGGATGTTTTGGAGACCTGCCTCGACCAGGTTGCATCTCAAGCCGCTGAGAGGCGCCTGGAGCTGGCTTATGTTCTGGCGAGCGATGTGCCAAGAAAAATGGTGGGCGACGCCCTGCGTCTGGGACAGGTTCTTGGAAACCTGGCTTACAATGCCGTCAAATTCACACCATCAGGAGAGGTCACGGTCTTAGTTGCCAGAGATAAAGAAGAAAAGGCATATCACTTCACAGTAAGAGATACGGGGATAGGCATCCCGGAGGATCGCATGTCCCGGCTCTTTCTCCCCTTCAGCCAGGTGGACTCATCACTTGCCCGCAGGTATGACGGAACCGGTCTGGGTCTGGCCATCAGCAGCCGGTTGGTGGAGCTGATGGGCGGTCGAATCTGGGCGGAGAGCAAGACTGGAGTCGGATCCCAATTCCATTTTTCAATACCAGAAAAAGGGACCGGGACTGCCGACGCTGCCAGAAATCAACATGCAGGAGACTACTCCAGACTGGAAGGCAAGAAGGCACTTATTGCCGTGGGAAAAGATGCCGGCAGAGAGATGCTGGCCAATCATCTTCGCTCCTTTGCAATGTCAGCTGCAAAGCCGGGCTCGGACCGGGAAGCATGCCGGCTCTTGGATGGGGAGAGGTATGATGCAATTATTGTTGACACCGATCTCGCCAAATGGCCCATGTTGGCGGAAAGAATAAGCCGGCAAGATCTGCAATCATTGCCGGTGATAGAGGTGGGCTTTTTGGGAGAGAAGGCAACAACGCAGGCCAAGACCCGGGCATTTCTTACCAAGCCGGTCAGAGAAGCGCAGCTTGGTAGTGCATTGCTGCGTATTCTTGGAGAGGAGGAACAGGCAGCCGAGCCGGAAAGAGTTGCTGCTCTGTCTTCTGCTGCAAACCAAGATCTTCGCATTCTTCTGGCTGAGGACAATCCCATCAATCAAAAAGTGGCATTGGCCATGCTCAAGCATCTGGGTTACAAATCTGATGTGGCCATCAACGGCAAAGATTTGCTGAGTGGTCTGGAGCGAAAATCCTATGATGTGATACTCATGGACATTCAGATGCCGGAGATGGACGGGTTGGAGGCTACGAGATTAATTCGCAGCAGCCTGCCCGCAGAAAAGCAGCCCAGAATAATCGCCATGACCGCCTATACTTTGCGGGGAGACAAGGAACGATGCCTCGCTGCCGGAATGGATGGATTCATCAGCAAGCCGGTTAAGATGGAGGAGCTGAAGACTGCTCTGGAAAGAGTGGAAAAATCGGATTAGATTTGTGGGGATTTAATACAGTGATGTTTTAGGCGAGCCAAGCATCGATCCACGATGCCCTCCTCAAAGGGACCAACCACCGTAGTGGCGGCCTTGAGCCCGCCCTGCGCCATCACACAGGCAATGGCGAGGCAGCACTGGATTTCGACACAGCGCCCTTCTTACGGGGACACGTCATCAGAGATGAAGAGCCTGCTCCCGCTTCGCCTGCACACATTTCGATCCTTGCCGCGCTCATACAAGAACTGTAACGAGGTACGACAGATTCTCGCATTCACCGAAGACTTCGCAATTAAACGAGGTGCCCATTTCCTGGAGCTTAATCGGCTACAGCCTTATCTCGCAGCGAACTCTCTATTTGATCGTTATAGATAATACAGTTTTCGGTTGAAATCTGGCACATGGCACGACTCTCGCATCCGGGTGCAACAGTCCCGCGATTGCATCACTAAATTGATATATTTTGTAGTTGAAGTGATGATAGAGGATATACTATGTTCAAAAAAGTTCTGGTTCCCACCGACTTCTCCAGCTATGCCCACAAGATGCAAGAGTGCCTGGCAGAGATGCCGGGCATAGAAGAGGTCGTGCTCCTTAATGTCGTGGACGGCGGCAATCCCATGAACCTGGAGAGGAAAGGATGGAGCTATGATTCTCTCATCGATGAGGCTGAGACCAGGCTTGCTGAGCAGGCCGATCACCTATCCAATCTGGGCGAGAAAGGCTTCCAAGTTCGGCCGATTTTAAAGGTCATCGTAGAACCGATGAGCGGCGCTGACGGGGTTGATATGAAGAGGCTGAAGCCTGGATCGGGGCAGAAGATAGTAGAGGGAGGCAGTGTGGGTGAAGCCATCATTAAGACGGCTGCAGAAGAGAAGTCCTCACTCATCTGTATGGGGGCACAGGGCAGAGGGCTGATAGAGGGCATGCTCCTGGGGTCCGTCTCCACCGAGGTTCTAAGGCAAGGTCAAACGGATCTGCTCATCGTCCGTTACAAGATCCTGGAAGGCGGCAAAGGCGGAGAACCTGAAAGATCCTGCCGGGACATATTCTCAAGAGTGTTGCTTACTACCGACTTCTCAGAAGCAGGGGTAAAGGCAATATCTGTGGCTAAGGATCTGACAGGCGTCCGGGAGATCTTGCTGGTGCATGTGATCTCCAAAGAGGACGAATTCGAAGAGGCGGCAAAGAGACTTAATTTGCTGCGTGTTGAGATGGCAGGCAAGGGCAGAAAGATAACGGTTCATGTTCCGATGGGCCATGCAGCGCAAGAGATCCTCTCTTTGGCCAAAAAACAAGATGTCTCCCTGATTATGATGGGCTCTCAGGGAAAGAGCTGGAGCCGACAGATTCGCGTGGGGAGCACTACCTTTGATGTGGCCCGCCAGGCATCAAGCCCTGTTATGGTTATCCGTCCATTAAAAGACTAAACCCCCATCTCTTTTTCATAGTGCTCTTCACCAACAACCTCAAGACAAAATACTCTACGAATAGCGGAGTGAACTACCGCGTCCTGAAGGGCGCGGCTTCCCACTTCATCGCCAATACTTGCATCACTGAGATGTGATGTAGAGGTTTTAGCTCTATGGGCGCAACGGGCTGTTCCATCCCTGTGAAGAGTATGT
>Ga0209749_1001174_pt1 | contig 25438 bp, 17 predicted proteins | sample EPASupsiteSAE347_FD_187267 | JGI IMG/M metagenome (GOLD analysis project Ga0209749, IMG submission 187267) | Bioremediated contaminated groundwater from EPA Superfund site, New Mexico - Sample SAE3-47 (SPAdes) (version 2) | ecosystem: Environmental > Aquatic > Deep subsurface > Groundwater >...
TCTACATTATGCGAAGTATTATATATCAAATTTCCTGGGGTTTCCTTTAGTTTCCCCATTAATATTCATAATATCCCTATGACTGATAAGCCGTTAACAAAATATCTTACCGACTATTTAGATTATATCGAAATCGAAAAAGGCCTTTCCAGCAAGACTCAAGAAAATTATTCTCGGTTCTTGAACAAGTTTTTTAAATGGCTAACAGAGGTCAACCTGGCCGACATCAAACCAGATGAACTAACCACTGACCATGTCTATAAGTACCGAGTCTACCTCTCCCGCTTTCTAGACCCCCGCACCAAAAAGTCTCTCAAGAAGACCACCCAAAACTACTACCTCATCGCCCTTAGAAGTTTACTTGAATTTTTTGTCGAGAAAAAAATCGCCGCCCTTTCCCCTAGCTCGATCAAACTAGCCAAGGACAAGTCTGATAAGGAAATTAAATTTTTAAAACTTGACCAGCTTGAAAGACTTTTAATGACGCCGGATACCAACACCAAAATCGGTCTTCGTGACCGAGTAATCCTTGAGACTCTCTTCTCCACCGGCCTTCGTGTGGCCGAGCTAGCCTCGCTCAATATGGACCAGATTCGCATTGATGACAAGACCAAGGAACTGGAAGTTGCCGTCGTCGGTAAGGGTAGCAAGGTGCGCACCGTCTACTTCTCCGAGCGCACGATTGAGTGGTTGCGCAAATATCTTAACAAGCGCAATGATTTTGATGATGCTTTATTCATAAACTATAAACCCGGCATCGACAAAACCAATCTCTCGCGTCGACTGACTACCAGAAGTGTTGAAGATATCATCAAGAAATACGTCAAAATTTCCGGCCTCCCTATTATGGCTACCCCACACACCCTCCGCCACTCATTTGCCACCGACCTCCTCTCACAAGGTGCCGACCTGAGGATTGTTCAAGAATTCCTTGGTCATCGCAACATCGCCACCACTCAGATATACACCCACGTCACGAACAAGCAATTGCGTGACATCCACAAGAAATTACATAGCGGGAAAGATTTAAAAAAATAGATAAACAAAAAAAGAGTTCACACTTGAACTCTTTTTTTTATAATAGTTTTCTTTATTGCAAATACCCTAGCGGATCAGTCGGAATACCATTCAAACGCACTTCAAAGTGTAAATGCGGACCAGTGGTCAAACCTCCGGATCCATCTGCGCCGGGCATACCGCCGCTATACCCAATCACCTGCCCCTGCGTCACGTAGTCATCTTCTTGAACCGTAATTCTAGATGCATGGCCATAAACTGTCGACAAGCCGTCACCATGAATAAGCATGATATAGCCGTAACTCCCCTTTACGCCATATTTTGCGCGACCAACATATCCGGAAGCCGCAGCCCTGAGCGGCGTTCCTTGTCCAGCGCGAATATCAACGGCTGGGTGTTCAAAAATGCGTCTAAATGGATAGTCAGGATCGTGAAAATAAGCCGTGATGGTGTTTTTAGGAACAGGCCAAACTAAACCGTTTGGATTCATTTCTAATTTCTTGCCATCGAGTTTGGCCAATTTCGCACGCATCAATTTTTCCATGCTTGCAATTTCGGCATTAGCATTCTCTTGTTCTTTTTTTGACTTCGCCAACAATCTCTGAAATTCATTTTCAGAGTTACCCACCTGCACCAAGACAAATGACTTATTGTCGACTTCCGCAGTCAGCTTATTTCGATTATCTGTCAATTCCTTTTTTAAAGCCGTTAATTTGACATTTTTTTGCGTCAAATCATTTTTTTGTTTTTCTAACTGTCTGGTTAATTTTTGCAAATTGCTAATACTTTCATTAATTCCTTCGTTTATATTTTCCAAATATTTAACCTGACTCAAAAAATCAGATAAAGAATTATTCAAAAGCAAAACTTCAAGCGTGGTCACGCCGTCTTTCTTTTGCATCATCTTAAAAATATTCGCAACATGTTCTTTTTCTTTTTCAATTTCTTTATTTTTAGTCTCGATTTCTATTGTCGTTTTTTGCATTTCAAGCTCCAGCTCGCTTACTTTCGATTCGATAATTTCAATATCCAATTGAGCCTTAGCTAAACGATTATCCAAGATAGCCAACTGACTACTCAAGGATGATTTTTCTGCCTGTGCCTTTTTGATCGCCTCGGCATACTCTTCTTGTTTTTGTTGTAATTTTTTTAATTTCTCTTTTTGATCTCCGATACCATTGTTTAATTGATCAACCTCCCTCTTGATTGCCTCGGAAGATAATTGACCTAAAACAAAACCTGGCGCCTTAATCATAACGCCCAAAAATAAAGAGATTAAAATTGCTCCTGAGATTAATTTTTTCATATCTATATTATAGCATATTTTTGAAAAATAAAAAAGGCCGAATAAAATCAGCCTTTTTTGTGGTAAAATAATCCATTTCTCAATTTAAATTCCCTCTCCCGGCGGGAGACCTGTCGTGAGCTTAGTCGAATGAGGGCTGGGGTGAGGGGCAGTTCTATTTCTCAATCGCTCTCTTAATTCTCGCCAAAGTCTCCTCTTTGCCCAAAACATTCGCAATCTCAAAAGGTCCTGGACTCGCCTGTCGACCAGACAACGCCACGCGTGTTGGCCAGAGATGATCACCTATTTTCAAGTTATTACTCTTTAAATATTCAACGACATTAGTTTCTATATGCTCTCGATTCCAGTTTTCGATTGAAATTTTTTCCAAAAAATCATAAACCTTTTGCAAATTAACTTTCATCTCCTCCAAGGTCGTCTTTTTCCATACTAAAAGATTTGTGTCGTATTCAATTTCATCTTTGAAATAAAATTCCGTCGCCTCCCCGATATCAATCAGCTTTTTCAATCTTTCCTGTTCAGTTTTGATAACTTTTGCCAAAAATTCATCTGTTTTTTTGCTATTTTTAGCCGTTAAATTTAGATTTTCAACCAAAAAAGGCTTGCACAATTCTACTAATTCCATAATAGGCTTTTGACGAATATAGTATCCATTATAATAATCTAATTTATCGAGATCAAAAATCGCTCCCTTCACACCCATGTCTTTGTAATTGAATTTTGATATAATTTCATCCAAGGTTAAAATCTCTTGATCATCCTTAGGATGCCAGCCCAAAAGCGCGCTGAAATTAATAAGAGCTTCTTGTAGATACCCCTTAGCACGGTAATCTTCAACAGCTACATCACCCTGGCGCTTGCTCAATTTGCCGCCTTCTTTATTTAATGTCAATGACATGTGTACGAATTTCGGCGGCTCCCAGCCGAAATCATTGTATAATTGGATATTCTTTGGCAGACTTGGAATCCACTCCTCGGCACGCAAAACGTGGGACGTTTTCATTGTGTGATCATCTACAACATTAGCAAATTGATAAGTCGGAATTCCGTCAGATTTTATCAAAACATAATCATCCATCTCTTTAAATTGCACTGTGATATTACCACGCAATTCATCTTGAACAGTAATCTCCCCTTCCAGCGGCAGCTTATGACGAATAACATAAGGCTCGCCCGCTGCGATTTTCGCCTCAACCTCTTCCTTGCTCAAACTACGACAATGACGATCATAACGTGGCGGTAATTTATTCGCCTGTTGCTCCGCGCGCATCGCATCCAATCGCTCCGCCGTGCAAAAACAATGATACGCCTTGCCCTTTGCCAACAATTCATCCAAATATTTTTTGTAAATATCCAATCGTTGCGTCTGCACATAAGGACCGTAATCACCACCGATGTGCGGACCTTCGTCAAAAGTCAAACCCACCCAATTCAAAATATCAAGCAAACCCTCTATCGCCCCCTCAACCGATCGCTTTTGATCTGTGTCCTCAATGCGTAAAAAAAACTTCCCCCCTTCGCTCTTCGCCATCAAATATCCAAAAAGAACAGTCCGTAAACTGCCTAAATGCAAATATCCAGTTGGAGAAGGCGCAAACCGCGTTCTAAATTCCATAAAATTATCTTATTAATAAATAAACATTAACCAAAATAGAAATAACCAAAAGCACTCCCAAAATAATTATCACCATTTTCATCTTCTTAAAATCCCTCGCCAAATTCTCCCTCTCCTTACCCAAAAGCAAATTTGTGACGTCGTTGATTAGAAATATGTATTTCTTGAATTGCAATTTCATGTGTTTATATTACTAATGTTAAAGTTGTTTGTCAATTTTACTGTAAATTTTATTAAATTAGTTATTAATGAAAAATTTTACCAATAAACAACCACTTTACCAGAACCACCATTGCCACCTTTTCCACCTCCATATCCAGGGTTAGGATTACCGCTGCCACCACCGCCGCCACCAGCTGCAACGCCGCCAGATGCACCGTTACCTCCTTTTGAACTCCATTTTCCATAGCCACCAGCGCCTCCAGCGGCGATTGAGCTAGCACCACCGCCACCGCCACCAACCGCTCCATAACCAGTGACATCTGTTGTGCCAAAAGCTCCACCGAGAAAGCGCAAAGTTCTTCCACCGGCAACAGATGCCGTTACTGAAACCTCGATCTCACCACTAATTCCACCATTACCGCCAGCCCCAGCATCAACTGCAGGATATGGCACTGTACCGCCAACACCTTTGTTAGTGGAACTACCTCCAGTACCTCGCATGCCTCCGGCAAGCGTAATGCAACTACCAAAGGATGATGCACCTCCGTTTGTACCTGCCGCAGCAGTATAAGTGCCAGCATAGTATGGAGCGAGACCGGCACCGCCAGATCCGCCGGCGCCAACGGTAACCGTAATATTACTGCCCGGCACAACAACGCATGAGAACCAATGACTCTCGGCACCAGCCGCACCTCCACCACCACTACCTCCAGGATTAAATGAAAAATATGAATATCCACCACCTCCGCCACCTCCTCCGCCGCTATACACATCAACAAAAACCCTATTAACTTCTACTGGTACTGTAAATGTCCCACTAGTGGTAAATGTTTGTGACCCGCCTCCGCCCCCACCAATAGCTGTAATCGCCTTGCAATTATTCCCGGCTGCATCACAATAATTATCAGATTGCATTTTTGCTGCTTTTACATTATTCACGGTATCAACTCCACTCTTCCAAGTTCCCGCAGCGTCCCAAAGCTGTTTTCCACTGGCAACATTCCAAGAGCCAGTGCCATTGTTGCTGGCATACCACAAAACACCGACGCCGGGGTCAAGGGTTAAAAGAAGATTGTCTCCTGTGTCTGATTGTTGAACCCAAGTTCCATTTTTATAATAAATTCCGGCAGAGATATAGATGTTTGAACTCCATGGCAAAACACTAAAAGCCGGGGTGCTTGGTGATTTTGTCAACAAGATAGCACCATTGCTTGTATTACCAGTATCAACGTGTAATTTCAAATTGGGATTAATCGTGTTTATACCCACATTGCCCGTATCTCGTATGGTAAATAATCTAGAATTAGCGATGCCTTGATTAATTCCAAATTCACCGGCACCACCATTGGCGTTGAATCTGAATTGAATAGTATTGTTTGAATTGATATAGAATGGATTAGCTGGTGTGTGCATTATTTCCTGACCATCAAATCTAATCAAGCCATTGCTAAAGCTGGCGCCGCCGTCAATTGTTAATCTTGAGTTTAGCGTTGTGGTGCCGATGCCGACATTGCCTGTCGTCGTATTAGCAAACAACGCCATCTTAGTGCCAGAAGCAGTCAGATTACCCATCACTAAAGAGTTATTCACTACGCCAAGATTTCCCCCAACGATGAAATCAGCAATATTATTTGTAGGTGGAACAGAAGCAGGCGCCGTCCAGGCAGCGAGAAGTGATTGGAGGGAGATGGAGAAGCCGAGAGTCAAAATTATGGAGATAATTAGAATGGCTCCGAATTTTAGAGGTTTTAATTTTTTGAGCATATTATCACTTTAAGAATAATTTATGATTTTATTATAACATTTTTCTACTCAAACAAAAACTTCTCAATCTTTTTCGGTGTAATCGTTTTATATTTCACGCCAGCTTTTTCATAAATCTCATTTTTTGTCTCTTTTGCTTTTAATTTAAACTCATAACCATCCACAACGCCGTTCTTTTCCTCTAACAAATCTATTTCCGCGCCATCGTAAGTGCGCAAAAAATAATAATCAGGAAAAACTTTTTTATACTCCAAATGCTTCATTCTTTCAATAATAGCAAAATTTTCCCAAAGAACACCTACGTCATTTCTATTTTCCAGCGTATTAAAATTATTAATAATCGCATTGCGAATTCCAAGATCATAAAAATAGATTTTTTTTAATTTTGCAATCACTCTTCTTTTATTAGTCAGATAAGGCGATAAGCGAAAAATAATATAGTTTTTTTCCAGCAGATCAACATAACGCTCAACGGTTTTTTTATCAATACCAACAACATTTGCCAATTCATTGTATGAAACTTCATTGCCAATTTGCAATGATAATGCTTTCAAAAGAGAAACTAAAACAGTTGAATTTTTCACATCTTGAAATTCTAAAATATCTTTATACAGACTACTTGAACTCAGCTCTCGTAAAACCTCCTCCTTGTCGTCATTGCCCTTGGCGTTAATCACCGCTGGATAATTGCCATAAATCATTAAATTTTCCAAATTTTTTTCAATTTTTATGTCATCATATCGATCATAAATCTCAGCCAATGACAAGGGGTACAACTTAAAAACTACTTTTCGACCAGTCAACGGTTCGGAAGTTTTATCGAGCAAATTAATACTTGACGACCCAGTCGCAATTATCTGTTTCGTTTTTTTATAATTATCGACTAATAGCTTTAAGGTTTGGCCAATTGTTTCTACTTTTTGCGCTTCATCAATAAATATGACTTTCTTGTCACCAATGATATTATTTAGCACTTCAAAATCCTGATCATTGAGTTTTTTACGATCAGTTGGATTGTCACAATTGAATTTAATCACATCTTTGGTAAATTTTTTTTCCATTATTATTTCATCTGACAAGGTGGTTTTTCCAACCTGCCTTGGCCCAACAATAATAATTGCTCGACCAGAAAAGAATTTGGCTAATATGTGTGATTTAATCACTCTATTATACATATAATAAGTTTAATTATAAGAATGTAATACCTAAATTACGCGTAATTTAGGTATTACACTACTCATATTACGCGTAATTTAGTGATTTGTCAATGGTAATCTATGACGACGAACTTGTTTTTGGCTTAATAAGATTATTGAATTTGATTTTTTTATGATTGACATATCTGTCAACACTTTCTCGTGTAAACATCTATCATTAAAATAATACCATTAAAAAGCCACTTGCCCCGAACAACTATAATTATGCGTTGCATCCGGTAGATAATTCGCAGAGAATATTGTTGGAGTGCTTTCGCTAATCAAAGCTTTAAAACTTGGGAGCGTAGCACCAGAATCATAGCGCCAACAATTATATGCTAAAAAACCCAAGCATGGCGACTCATATGTTAATTGTTTCCATGGATATACAGTTAAATTAGCGAAGAGTTGCCTTGCAAAATAATTTGACCCCACTTTCTTGACTGCAACCCCGCGATTCGTTGGATCACTTAGAGTACAAAAGCCCATTGGAAAACCAGTCTCCATATTAATTGCACTTTCACTTCCAGTAACAGCACCCACCTTATCATCAACATACTTCTTAGTCGCTACGACGCCGTCAACATCACCAGAGGCGGTCTGTGTATTCATTTTTATTTTTCCATTTACTTCCAACATTTCTGTCGGCGTAATTCCAACTCCAACCTTTCCGTCATCCTTTATGGTAAATATTCTCGCATTATCATTGCCACGATTAATGCCGAATTCACCAGTGCCACCAGTCGAGTTTGTATTTATTCTAAATTGAATAGAATTGTTGGAATCAATATAAAAAGGATTAAATGGCGCATGCATAATTCTACCTTCGATTCTTGTATCACCATCTATCGTCAACCTACTAATTGGCGTAGTTGTTCCAATACCAACATTGCCTGTCGTCGTATTAGCAAACAAAGCCATCTTAGTGCCAGAAGCAGTCAGATTACCCATTACTAAAGCATTGTTCACTACACCTAGATTTCCGCCAACAATAAAATCGGCGATATTGTTCGTAGGTGGAACAGAGGCAGGCGCCGTCCAGGCGGCGAGAAGTGATTGGAGAGAGATGGAGAAGCCGAGAGTCAAAATTATTGAGATGATTAGAATGGCTCCGAATTTTAGAGGGTTTAATTTTTTAAACATACTTTATTTTAAAAACAATTTAATAAGATTATTATAACATATTTTTAAACTTCTCCAAAAAGACCACTCCACTCTTTTGCCGCTTACCATGCAAGGCCGAAACGAACTCCGCCTCACTCACCCACTTCCAGCCGGCATGCTCCCAAGGTTTTAATTTTATGTCAGCATCAGTACCGGTGAATTCAGCGATATATAAATCTTGTTTCTGCCCTTTGTAGCCACGATGTTTGACGACTAGATTTTTATTTTCGTATTTGTAACGATAGATATTTTTCGCAATCGCTATGGTTTTGAATTTATCTGTGCCCAGCTCTTCGCTCAATTCTTTCTTAGCAGCCAACTCAGTGCTTAGACCATCCAAGCCGCCTTGCGGGATTTGCCAATGCACATCCTCATCACTACGATTGATTAATAATAAGTCAAAGCCAGTGGCTGTTTTTTTATAAAGCAAACAGGCCACATTCGGTCGATAGAGAAAATAATTAATAAAATGAAATTTAAAAAATCGCAATGGGAAAATTATTACTGCGTTCATAATCCTCTTAATGCGCGCCGGTTGCTTGATCAGGCGCCACAACCACTCCATGCCGATTTTGCGTAAAACAAACGGCGCTCGCTTGATTTTGCCGGTCAAGAAATCGAGCGCGCCGCCGATACCGATCAAAACTCGAGCCTTGGGAAATTGAGCAAGGTTATTAAAAATAATTTTCTCTTGAAATGGCGCTCCTAAATTCGCTAAGATTATTTCACAATTACTCAAGCTGGCAAAACTAATATCTTTTTTGCCAAAATCTTTTTTTGCAACATCAACGACAAAAACGCGTACGCCTGCAAATTTCTCTTCCAATGTTTTTTTTATTTCCCCAAAACTCGAGAGTCCACCAGACCAATTTATAATCCCAACATTGCTTTTCCGTCCCTGGGCCATTTTCAAAATATCCACCACTAAATCCGCACCCGTAATCCGCGTCACATTCTCCCCCAACAACCAACCCATCATCTTCAAACCAATTCCATCCGCCAACGACAAGCTCGCAATATTCAAAATATGGAAAAGCTTCTCATCGTCCTGTGCCTGCAAAATAATCTCCGGATTCGGCGTCACAATAATATTCTGCTTATCAGAACTCAAAAACCCCTCAATCCGCCCCAAAACCTCCTCGCGGGAGTCGTCAGTTACATGTATTCCTAGTATTTTCATAAAATTTACTCATTATTATATACCATTAATATAGCATTAATTTATATTTTACAAAATAGCCTGCTCATCAAACTCAGGATTGACAATAAAAATCGAATATGCTATGAATTAGCAATGTTCTTTTGATAAAAATTAAGAAAATAGCTTGAAAAAATCAAAACTTTTGAAGTCAACTATCTGACACGAGGAGGAAAAAAATGAACGGAATGGGTGGCAAAAATTCTACATGGTTGAGATGTATTGGTTGCGGACATAAGACAAATTTGTTGGAAGAGCGTCAATTTGCTTGCCCCATTTGTGGCAATTTGTATGATGTTGAACATAAGTACCAACAACTTCCCTTTTCGAGCTTTTGTGAAATTTTTGATCAAAGAGCGAAAACCATCGGAGGAATATCGCCTGAAACCACTTCGGGCATTTGGCGTTTTTGGGAGTGGGTTATGCCTCATTTGCCCAAAAAGTCAATCGTTAGTCTTGGTGAAGGCAATGTGCCAATTGTGCGCGCTGGAAAAAATCTGAAAAAGTGGATCGGTCCCGTTGACCTCTATCTGATTCTTGAAGGCATGACGCCGACTGGATCATTCAAGGATTTTGGTGGCACGGTCATGATGTCTGTTGCGAAAGCAGCCGGGATTAAAGCAATCGGCTGTGCATCTACGGGCGACACGTCAGCCATGGCAGCAGCCTACGCGACAGCAGCGGGAATTGATTGTGCAGTCATTTTACCGGAAGGCAAGATAACGCCGGCACAACTCGCCCAGCCCCTCGTTCATGGCGCAAAGGTAATTACCTTGCCGGGAACTTTTGATGATTGCATGCAAGTGGTAAAAGAACTTGTTAATGCAGGAAAACTTTTCCCCGCAAACAGCCTTAACCCGACGCGTATCGAAGGCCATCAAGCCACTGTCTTTCTCTTGGCGCAGCACTTCGGCTGGCAATTACCGGACTGGATTGCGTTGCCGGTCGGCAATGGAAGCAATTGTTCATCCGTTGGAAAGGCAATGCGCCTGATGAAAACCCTGGGATTCGATCAGAAAACTTCAAGAATCCTTGGGTGTCAATCTGAGGCAGCTCATCCTCTTGCCAAGTCATTCGATAAGACAGAGTTGGAATTTATGAACAGAATGGTCAATAAAAATCGTGCCGAAGGTGATCCATTGCCATTTACCGCAAGCGAATGGCTGGATAATTATCTCGAGCAAAAAAACGTTGGCGAAACTACAGCAACGGCCGCCCTTATCGGCAAACCGGTTTCATTTAAGAAAGTTGTCCGGGAAGTAGTCGCATCCAATGGTCATATGAATATGGCCAGAGAGTCGATGCTCAATGAGGCAGTTGCTGTATGCGGTCGGGATGGATATTTCGTATGTCCGCAAACCGGAACAGCGCTAGCTGGAGTCAAGCGAGCGATTGAGGATGGCACGATTGTCAAAGGATCCACTATTGCTGTTGTTTCTACTGCCAATGGTCTGAAATTTACGGAATCGGCAGCGGCTGGGTTGATGAAAAACATCATTCCCGCCAAGGATTGTCACACCGAAACGGTAGCAAAAATACTCGGTCTTTAATATTAACCCATTCAAGGACTCACCCGTCGTGAAATATCGACGGGTTTTTTATTTGTTTTTTTGTCAAAAATCACAGTTGACATTTCCCATTTTTTATGATAAGTTTTTCCAATGGCGTTTTTGAAGAAAATAATAATACTCGTCATTTAAACAAGAAAACAGATTAGGTTCTTTCAAAATCATAAACAAGGAGAAATGAGATGACAAATGGCACATTCAATCCCGATGATGTTGGCTTGAAGAATGGTAATTTTGGTGGACTGCCCCTGACGGCGGAGACGGCTAAGGTGATTGCAATTCCGGTGCCGTGGGAAGTTACAGTTTCAAATGGTGAAGGAACCGGTGACGCTCCAAGCGCAATTTTGGATGCATCACCTCAGTTGGATTTCTATGATGAAGTTATTGGTAACGAGGCATGGAAATTGGGGCCGTTTTTTATTGACTGTTCATTTTCTTCTCGCCATGAGATGCGTGAGCTGGCAGAGGAACATATTACCTGGCTTGAAAATGGCAGTCCAGCAGAAGATAAAGCTGAGCAATTATCAAATCTCGCAAAAATTAACCAAGCTTGTGAGAATATGGTCACTAGCGTTGAAGGAATTGCAAATTATTGGCTCAGCAGAAATAAAATTGTTTGTGTGGTCGGCGGTGATCATTCAACCCCACTTGGACTGATACGTGCACTAGCAAAAAAATACAAGGCATTCAATATTTTGCATATCGACGCGCACATGGATTTGCGCGATGCATACGAAGGCTTTGAGTTTTCACATGCTTCAATCATGTACAATGCCCTCAAGTTGCCGGCCGTAAAAAAACTGGTCCAGGTCGGTGTTCGCGATTTTTGCAGCTCAGAAATGAATACTGTAAAAAACAACGAAACGCGAATCCATGCTTTTACAGCACGCGAACTCCAAATAGATAAATCTTGTGGAGTAAGCCGGTTTGAGACCGTTCAGAAAATCACTTCCTGCCTACAACCAGACTTGCCCGTCTATGTCTCATTCGATATTGACGGTCTTGAACCGTGGCTTTGTCCGCACACCGGCACACCTGTTCCAGGCGGCCTTGATTTTGAAGAAGTTTTTTACATTCTCGAACGTCTGGTCGAAGTAGGACATAAAATCATCGGCTTCGATCTGACAGAAGTCGGCAACGACCCCTGGGACGCCTCAGTCGGTGCTCGCGCTCTTTATCGCCTATCAACTTTGGCAGCCTCGTCTTGGCGTTACGACAAATAAAAAATTTGCGAAATATAAGGAGATAACCAATGATAGCAAGAAAAAACAGCGGAGCGGTGAGGAATAAGATACCGATCGGCGGCGTCAAACCTGATGCGCGTGATCAATGCGAAATAACCGAAGAAGATGAAAAAAAGAAACGTGAAATCTTGGAAAATCCAGGAAAATTCTTGATAGGTCCTTTGGGTTAAAACAATAAATCAAACACAATACTTCAAACACAAGAGTGCCTTCAAAAAGCGCTCTTTTTTTATCCAAAATAATCCCCCACAAAAACCCTTGACACCAATTTCACAATATAGTATATTGAAATTAGCACTCGCTTTAATAGAGTGCTAAAAGGGATTAATAAATATTTTAAATATATGTACAATAAATTTACCAACAAAACTCAAGAAACTATTATTAATGCTCAGATTATTGCCCAGGATAACGGGCAACAGCAAATTGAGGGCGTGCATGTTTTGGCGTCTTTGATGAGTCAAAGCGAAAGCTTGGTTAAGTCGATTTTGGACAAACTTAATATCGCGATTGAGGATATTGAGGATATGACTTTTGCCAAGATCGAAACTTTGCCCAAAACTCCTGGCGATAAGAGCATCGGCACCGTCCAAGGCACCGCTGAGGTAGCGGCTATCATGGATCGGGCGAAGAAAGAGGCTGACCAGATGAAGGATGATTTCATTTCGACTGAGCATTTATTCCTTGCCCTCATCGGCGTGAAGTCTGATGCGCAGGAAATTTTGCTTTCTTTCAAGATTGAGTATGCGACTGTTTATAAGATTTTAGTCGAATTACGGGGTGGACAAAAGATTGACAATCCTGATCCGGAGACTAAGCACAAAGTTTTGGAAAAATATGCTATCAACTTGACCGATTTGGCGCGCAAGAAAAAGCTTGACCCTGTCATTGGCCGCGATAATGAAATCCGACGCATCATGCAAGTCCTTTCTCGTCGCACCAAGAATAACCCCGTTTTGATCGGTGAAGCTGGTACGGGTAAAACTGCGATTATCGAAGGCTTAGCGCAACGAATAATCAGTGGCGATGTGCCAGAATCTTTAAAGAATAAAGAATTGATCAGTCTTGACCTTGGCTCCATGGTCGCCGGCGCGAAATTTCGTGGCGAATTCGAAGACCGCTTGAAGGCTTTTATGAAAGAAATCAAATCTCAGGATGGCAAGATAATTTTATTCATTGATGAATTACATACTCTCGTGGGCGCGGGCGCTTCTGAGGGTTCGATTGATGCTTCCAATATGTTGAAGCCGGCTTTGGCGCGCGGTGAGCTCAGAACTATTGGCGCGACTACGACTAAAGAATATCAAAAATATATTGAACGCGATGCGGCTTTGGAGCGACGTTTCCAGCCGATTTACGTGGCTGAGCCAACGATCGAAGATACGATTGCAATCCTACGCGGTATCAAGGAAAAATATGAAGTGCATCATGGCGTACGTATTACCGACGATGCCTTGGTGGCGGCAGCGAATTTTTCTAGTCGTTATATTACCGACCGCTTCTTGCCTGATAAGGCAGTTGACCTTGTCGATGAAGCAACCTCAGCTCTCCGCATGGAAATCGATTCGATGCCTGAAAATCTTGATAAACTGAAGCGCGAAATCAAGCGTTTAGAAATTGAAAAAGCTGGCTTGGTGACGGATAAGAAAAATAAGAGCAACGGAAAATTAACGACCTTGAATAAAAAATTAGAGCAATTAAAGGAAGAGGCAAACCAACTCGAACTGCACTGGCGCAATGAAAAAGATATTATTTACAAGATTAGCGGCACAAAGAAAGAAATCGACCGTATCAAGGCTGAAGCGGAAATTACCGAACGCAAGGGTGATGATTTGACGCGCGTGGCTGAAATCAAATACTCGATTATTCCTAAATTAGAAAACGAAGTCAAGAAATTTGAAGCTGAGTTAACCAAAATCCAAAGCAAGGGACAAAGAATTTTGAAAGAAGAAATCGATGAAGAAGATATCGCGAAAGTGGTAGCTCGTTGGACTGGCATCCCTGTATCAAAGATGTTGCAATCCGAAGTCGCAAAATTAGCGCACGCCGAAGAAGAATTGAATAAAAAAGTCAAAGGCCAAGAAACAGCCATCAAGGCCGTCGCCAATGCGATTCGTCGTTCCCGTGCCGGCATCAGCGAAGAAAACAAGCCGATCGGCTCTTTCCTATTCGTCGGTCCGACCGGTGTGGGCAAAACCCAGCTTGCCAAAGCGCTTTCAACATTCATGTTCAACGATGAAAATTCTTTGATCAGATTAGACATGAGTGAATACATGGAGAAGCACTCGGTTGCGCGTATTATCGGCTCCCCTCCTGGATACGTCGGCCATGATGAAGGCGGACAATTGTCTGACAAGATTCGTAAACGACCATATAGCGTCATTCTTTTCGACGAAATCGAAAAAGCGCATCCTGAGGTCTTCAACATCCTATTGCAAATACTCGACGACGGCCGTTTGACCGACTCTAAGGGGCGCGTGGTGAATTTCAAAAACACTATTATAGTCATGACCTCCAACCTCGGCAACGAAGTCATCAAGCAATACTCCATCGGCTTCTCTGATGGCTCCGACGCCGTCAAAGCCAAGGATTATCGCGATGATGAAATGAAAGAAAAGATCGACAAGATCCTCCGCGATAACTTCAAACTAGAATTCTTGAACCGCATCGACGAAATCGTCGCCTTCAAGAGTTTAACCAAGGAAACTCTGATAGAAATCGTCGACCTCGAATTGGCGAAAGTTGAGAAGCGATTGAAAGACAAGAATATCAAGATCAAGGTAGCAGCCAAGATCAAGAAAATGCTATCCGAAAAAGGCTACGACATCACCTTCGGCGCTCGCCCGCTAAAACGCATCATCCAAAGCAGTATTTTGGACGAATTGGCGATGGAGATTATTGAGGGTAAGATTAAAGATGGCGATAGCGTAACGATTGATTTGGGAGCGATGGATCGGGTTTTGGTGACTGTGAAATAATGCAAGCCAAATTATAATAAAAATACCGCTAATATTACATTATTAGCGGTATTTCTTATTTCCCCATTTTTGGCTTTTTTATTTGCATTATTTTCTCTTTTTTGCTAAAATATATACATAACTTGCAAGAAGTTATTTTTTAATTTTTATTATAATTACAATATATAAAAACTATGCCAAAAGAAGAAAAAAAGAAAAAAGATGATTATGGGGCGGATTCTATTACCGTCTTGGAGGGATTGGATCCGGTTCGAAAACGACCGGGTATGTATATTGGCTCGACTTCGACTGCTGGTCTGCATCATTTGATTTGGGAAATTGTTGACAATGGCTTTGATGAAGCGATGGCGGGTCATGCAGATGAGATTACTGTTACACTTTTGGATGATGGCATGGTTCGTGTCACTGACAATGGCCGTGGTATTCCCGTAGGCGTACACAAAGTTTCTGGCGTTTCCGCCTTGGAGACTGTAATGTGTACTCTTCATGCCGGTGGTAAATTTGGTGGCGACAATAGTGGCTACAAAGCCTCTGGCGGTCTGCATGGTGTGGGTGCCTCAGTGGTAAACGCGCTTAGTACTTACGCTAAAGCTGAGGTTCATCGCGAGGGCAAGATATGGGTGCAAGAATATAAAATCGGTATTCCTCAGGGTAAAGTTAAATCAATCGGCAATACTGACAAGACCGGAACTATTATCACATTCAAGCCAGATGGCACTATTTTCCCTGAAACTGAATTCAAGTGGGGCACGATTTTGGACAGACTTAGACAACAGACATATTTAACCAAAGGTATCACTTTGCGCATGTTTGATAAACGTAGCGATCACAGAGACAAAGCTTATACTTTTTACTTTGAAGGTGGTATCAAGTCTTATGTGAAGATTTTGAACCGAAATAAGACTGTTAAAAATGAAACAGTTTTTTATGTTGAAAAGGAATTGCCGGATGCTAAAGTCGAAGTAGCATTGCAATACAATGACGAATTTAACGAAATGGTTTTGCCATTCGCTAATAATATTTACAACCCGGAGGGCGGCAGTCACTTGGCCGGTTTCCGTTCCGCTTTGACCAGATCAATCAATAACTACGCTCGTAATAAAAAGATTTTGAAAGAAAAAGAAGAAAACTTGACTGGTGAAGATGTTCGTGAAGGTTTAGTTTCAATTATTAGTGTCAAATTGGCTGAACCGCAATTCGAAGGTCAAACCAAGGGCAAACTTGGTAACGTGGAAATGAAAGGCTACGTTGAGCAAATCTTCGGTGAAGCTTTTTCTACTTTCTTAGAAGAGCACCCGAAAGAAGCTGAAGCGATTATTGGCAAGTGTTTGCTTTCCAGTCGTGCTCGTATGGCGGCGAAAAATGCTAGAGCGACAATTTTGCGAAAAGGCGCCTTGGAGGGCATGACCCTGCCTGGTAAGCTATCCGATTGTTCATCTCGCAAACCGGAGGAATGTGAATTATACATCGTAGAGGGAGACTCGGCTGGCGGATCAGCGAAACAAGGTCGTGACCGAAAGTTCCAAGCTATCTTGCCTCTTCGTGGCAAGATCTTGAACGTCGAAAGAGCGCGCCTGGATAAGATGTTGGCAAATAACGAAATTAAAAATCTCGTGATTGCCTTAGGCACAAATATTGACGACCAATTCGATATTGATAAATTAAGATATCATAGAGTCGTAATCATGACTGATGCCGACGTCGATGGCTCACATATCAGAACGTTATTGTTGACTCTATTCTTCCGTCATTTCACTCCATTGGTAACAAAAGGACATCTTTACGTTGCCAATCCCCCACTATACCAAATCAAGAAAGGTGCGAAGTCCGAATATGCTTATTCCGATGCTGAGAAAGAGGAAATTATTTTGAAGCTCGGCGGCATTCCAGCTGAAGTTGAGGTAATGACTGAAGGCGACGATACTGTCTCGGCAGAGACCGCGGCAGCTGAAGCTGAGGAAGCGAGCGAGGAAAATGAAAAAGAAGTCAAGGCTAAATCCAGCGGCAAAATTATCATCCAGCGATACAAAGGTCTCGGCGAAATGAATCCGGAACAGCTTTGGGAGACGACTATGGACCCAGCTAAGCGCATCATGAGCCAAGTTACGGTTGATGACGCGGTTTATGCCGACACCGTCTTTGACATGTTGATGGGCGGTGATGTTGCCCCTCGCAAGAAATTTATCCAAACGCATGCGCGCAAGGTGCAGAATTTGGACGTGTAAAAATTTTAGGAAATATAAAAGCCATTCGCTATGAATGGCTTTTTTTTACCCTATTTCGACAAGGCAACTATTTTTTTTGATTTTTCCAAAAAATACCTGCGCCCATCCTTATCTTTTACAACGATTACATCTTGTGACCAGCCATCAAAGCCTTTCGCGCGCTCTACTTTCCTTTCAATTTCACTGCGAAATAGTGATTTAAGGCGCTTAATTTCTTTCAAGCCATTCTTGCGGAGAAAGTCATCGATGTCTTTTACCGCCAAGACCCCGATGACATAACGATGATTTTTACCCTTTCTTATTTCTTGCCCAGATATGACATAAATCATTGCCGTCCCTCCTTAATTTGAATGTGCAATAATCAATGCTTTATTATTGATTATTTCTGGTTCAATGTCAACTCCGCAATGCCTATTTCCCCTTTCTTTGTTATCTTGAACCCTCTCTTAGTAAAAATTCCCGTTGCTGGATTGTTATGTGCCAAAAATTTAGCATAAATCTTTTCAAATCCCTTGTCGCGTGCAACCTCCAAAATCCTGTCCACAAGTATGCCGCCGATACCATTGCCCTGCCAGCCGTCAGGGACAACGAATGAGAACTCAGCAGAATTACTATTCGGATCTTCGATTAATCTGATCAAGCCTGCCATTTCGGTCTTTTTGCCATTTGCGCCCTCGACTATCAAGACCATTTCCCGGTCGTAGTCAATCTGCGCATATCTGTCTAATAATTCATGAGTGATATTTTTTATCTTATCGAAAAAGATGTGTTCGTTGGCACTGGCCATAATTGATGCGAACATCACATCCTCCATCGGTTCGTCCTCTGGTCGAATCGGTCGAATCGTAATATTTTTTTTGCTCTTTGTTTTGATTGAGGAAATATATTCTTTCGGATATGGAGAAATTACAAGGTGTGAATATGGTTTTACCGGTTTGCTCAAAACTTGCTTATCCAAAATCACTTTAGCATCCAAAACGATGCCGCCATGCTCATCAACAGCAAAAGGATTGATATCAACTTCGCTGATTTCAGGAAAGTCAGCTACAAGATAAGCGAATTTATATAATAAAAATTGAATCGATTGAATATCAACGCCCGGCATATTTCGATAACCCTGCAGGAGTTTGTAAATTTTAGTATTCTCAATCAAGCGCATCGCCAAAGACATGTTCAAAGGTGGCAAACCGACCTTAATATCCTTAAACACTTCAACAGCCACACCCCCCATGCCAAAGACGATTACCGGTCCAAAAATCGGATCTTTTTTGGAGCCAATCAAAAGTTCATATTTCTTATTTATCATGCCTTCAATGAAGATGCCATCGATCTGCGCCTTAGGAAAATGCGCGCGGGCCGAGTTGATGATTTTTTCAAAATTTACTTCTGCTTCCTTCTTGGAATTTACATTCAAGATAACTCCGCCGACATCAACCTTATGAATGATATCCGGAGACAAGATTTTCATAACGACCGGGAAGCCGATCTTGGCTGCCATTTCACCTGCTTCAGCTGCATTCTTGGCAATCGCATTCTTTACGACAGGAATTTCATAATTAGCCAAAAGTTCTTTTGCTTCCGTTTCATTCAAAGAATATCGCCCCTCCGCTACAACGCGCCGTATCAAGTTTTTATTATCCTCAGTCTTGGGAGTAAAAGCGTGCGGAATCGATGAGGGTGTTTCATTTAAAACCGCCAAATTACGGGAATATTTATAAACGCTCATAAAGGCATTAATTGCATCTTCCGGCGCGCGATAAGTCGGCACATTGCCAGCCTCTAAAAGGCGACGTCCCTCAGCCACTGAATGACCACCCATCCAACTTGCCAAAATCGTCTTGTCAGACTTCTTGGCCATTTCCACTATCCGTTTTGCCACCCTTGTCGGATCAGTCATTGCCTGCGGAGTCAGAATTACCAAAATCGCGTCGATACTATCATCACGCAAACAAATCTTCAAAGCTTTTTCATAGCGATCCGCATCGGCATCACCAATGACATCGATCGGATTGTTGCGACTCCAAGAATTTGGCAAAACTTTATCCAATTCCCTGATCGTATTTTGAGAAATATTCGCCAATTTGCCACCAGAATAAATCAAGGCATCCGTCGCCAACACGCCTGGACCGCCGGCATTAGTCACGATTGCCAAACGATTACTCTTGGGCACTGATTGCATTGATAAAGTCTTAGCAACATGAAAGAGACCGACAACGGTATCCACGCGAATCACGCCAGCACGATTGAAGGCCGCCGAAAAGACCTGATCATTGCCGGCCAAAGAACCGGTATGCGACTTAGTCGCCTTCGCCCCCTCCTCACTGCGACCGGATTTCAAAACGACAATTGGCTTGCCCTTGGAAAAAGCGCGTGCTGCGCTGATAAACTTGCGCGCGTCTTTGAGCGTCTCCATATAAATCAAGATGCTGGTAGTATTCGGATCAGAACCGAAATAATCAATCAAGTCATGAAAGCTAACATCAGCCATTTCACCAACGGAAACAAAATACGAAAATCCGACACTGTTCTTATTCGCCCAATCCAAAATCGAAGTGCACAGGGCGCCACTCTGGGAGATAAAGGCAATATTCCCTTTCTTCGCCGTCGCCCCGGCAAAGCTTGCATTAAGCTTCATCACAGGATTGATAAACCCAAGACAATTCGGTCCCAAAATTCGAATGTTATATTTTTTGGCCATCGCCATGATTTGTGCACTCAATTTTTCGCCATCCTTACCCATTTCTGAAAATCCCGAAGAAATAATAATAACTCCTCCCACGCCAGCTTTTCCGCATTCTTCTACAATATTTGGCACGGTTTTGGCCGGAGTAATAATAATCGCCAAATCCTGTTTTTCCTGAATATCGCCTATATTCTTAACAGCCTTAACGCCCTGCACTTTATCCCTTTTCAGGCTAACCGGCGTCACAGTGCCCTTAAAATCGCTTTTTATGAGGTTGTAGAAGAGGGCAAAACCGACACTTCCCGGTTCGCTACTAGCGCCAATAACGGCAATTCTTTTAGGTTTGAAAATTTTGTCTAAACTCATAGGATATTTTAAGAATTACTTATTTATACATGAATAATACCAATTTTTAACAATTAAATCAAATAAACACAAAAAAAAACCAATTGTTGTAAAATTATTGCGACCGCGATTTTTTTACAACAATTGACTGAATAAAAAAAGGGCAATTTTCATTGCCCTTATAAAGTTTTTTCTAAAGTTCCTGGGTTAGTGTGACATACCTCCCTCTGCTGTCACCATACCACTCAGAAACGAAAGCCTCGCAGTTATTTGTGCCTTTGCATTCAGCATGCCAACCGGTATGCGGCGAGGATTGTCCTTTCCAATAATCACCGCCGATTTGCAATGCAACATCGCCCACGATCTTGACTTTCATTTCTACTTGATACTTATACTTCTTGTCATAGGCAAAACGGTCACACCACCAATGAACAATCTTGTCCGGGGTCGAAGAGGCATTAATCGCCAAACCGTCGGAAAGCACTTTCTGATTAACAATCGGAGTATGGGCATCAACCTTGAACCACCTCGGATTTCTGACAAACAACCCTCCCAGCTCCGGACCCAGGGTCGAATCTCCCTCAAAGTTTGTCAGAAGCGTCTTATTGCCATTTTGATCTTTTTGATAAATCTTGCAAGACTTCAAAATGATTCCGCTCGGCCTTTGGTTGGCTGCCGAATCCTGATGAAGAGCGGCGATCTGATACCAGAATACCGCGTGATCAAAGGCAGTCTCCGGTGGACGCAGACGAAAGATTTTCTCTTTGATATGAATCGCGCCATCAGGAACGCCGGGCAGTGATTGTATCGCCACAATTTTTATTGGCTCATCCTTCGTAGCGCAAGCAGTCATGCCAATCGACAATAATAAACACAAAGCAAAAAATATTCTATTTCTCATCTCCTCCTCCTTGCTACATGAAGAAAAAAGGCGCCTTCAACCATTTGAAGGCGCCTTTACTTTGTATCCATAACACACCAAAACTACGGGCGTGCGGGATAATTTTCCGGCACGGAATAAACCTTGCCGTCGGAACAAATCAGCATTTCATAGGCCGGTTCATTCGTCTTTGACTTGCGGTAGAATTTCGACGACTGAGAAATCCAAAGCCAATTGGCACTGGACTTGCCCCAGACACGAATCCAGTCGCAACCATCTTGAGGCAGATTATACTGCACCCCGATCATGTGAGAATTATTATCGGCGGCAGTTTGCACTTCATACCGATCCTTCTCAGCGGACTTCAGAACCCATGCCCCATTCGTGAAATGAGCACTGCTCATTGACATTTGCCAGGGATATTCCCTTTTTCCCAACTTCTCCCTCTGACCAAGAGTCAGGGGAAAGGCCAAGGTCGCAACGTTGTTTTCAACATTAACGACAACTTCGGGATCAGACCCAGCGACAATCAATTTTCCGGCCGACGGAATTTCACCAGCACCGACACTAACGACCGAGATCAAAAAACATCCGACTGCAATCAACATCCAAATTCTTTTTCTCATGACGCACCTCCTCTTTTGTGATTTTTGTGCGATAGCACACTGTGTTTTAAAAGAGCCTGTTTTTTAGTAAACTATCAAAACGATAATTCACTAAATACAAATTCTTTTTCAAAATTAGGGCATTGGTGATGCAGTGTTTTTAAGCACTACATCACCAATGTTATATACTACAACTACCATACAAAATGGCAATTGTCAAGATAAAAATCAAGTCGAGATATTTCTGGTTCAAACCAACACAGGTGGACAACTTTAGCTGTCACTTTTGCGAACTTTTGTTCGCTCCTATCGCTTATAGTTTGGCACTTTTGCACCAATATAAGGGGTTTTATCCAAAAACACTCTAGACATATACTAAGGTAATTATTCTGCCAAGCGAGGGGTTAATTCGCTACGATCAACATTGCCGATTTGCTGACTGCGATACACTTTCCACATACCGCCCAAATCCAGAGTAATAGCAAACCAACTAATTTGATCATTGCCACTGTCGAATCCGCTCTTATAGCCGAGCGCCCCTACCTTCATGACATCTGTATCATTGATGCTTACTTCAAAACCAGGCATAAAGCGCCCATACGAATCATTACCGTTCTCATAACCAAGGCCGAAATCAATCAAAGGACTGATCCGAACACCATTGTCGAGATTAAAATCATAGATATACGGCGTGATCGTTAATTCGGCAGCATTATTATTGCTCGGCTCGATAGCAAGCGCTGAACCATTCCAATTCGCGTCAATCTTGGAATTCAAGATATGACGATATTCCAGATTGCCTTCCCACTTCGGCCACCAAAGCATATTCTGCTGGCGCCGACGATAATCATTGTAGTGCAAAGACATAATGAAGGCATTATCTTTCTGCTCCGAAGAGTAAAGTCCGATATTGCCGTCATTGTAAAGCCACGCATACATCAGGTCGAGATTTCCATCCCAACCATCACCGGTCAAACGAAACGCAGGACCGATTGCCGGCTCACTCCAATTATACTCGTAACCGCTATCGTTACCGCCACCGGTTGCATAAAAAGCAACGACACCGGTATCAAGAGTGAGGTCATCATCAAGCTTCAATGACCAAGGAAATAAACGCCCCTTAATCCATCCGTAGTTGCCAGTATGGTCTGCGCCGTTGGCGTCTTCATAAATTCCGCCACCCATGATCAGGTCGAGGATTTCATGGTCAGTGTCGCCATTGGAAACGACTTCAGGTGTTGATACGGGTGCAGGCGGAATACCGCCTTCAGTTACGGCTGGAGTTATCGGAATCAACCCCTTCAGTATGTCGGGGATGGGATCTTTATTAGACCGAGGTGCCCAATTACGACAAATAAAGGGCATCCAAATTTCCTTACCAGAGGACAACTGATACATCCTAGCCGCCTCACAATGATTTTTGCGCCAAGCTACGATTACATCTTTGCGAATCTTATACTTGCCAAAAATCATGGCATCAAACTTATCGCCATTACAAATCGGCAAAACTTCGAACGTTCCGTCCTTGATCAACTTTTTCAACTCAACGATTTCTTCGCTGGTCAAATTAAGCTTTGCAAAAGCAACATCATCCTTGCCGACAAACTTTTCACGGCCAGGATTCTTCCAAAGATATGGTCCACTGAGTAAAGATTTTTTATTCGCCGCTGGGACGATTTTTCTCACCGGTGTGACGCTTTTTGCGACGTTTGCGGCTTCTTTTTCCATATCAAAGACAACGATTTTCTGTCCAGGATATATTCTGGAGGGTTTAACAAGCTTCAGAGAGCTAACGGTGGTGCCATACATTTTAGCAATACCATAAGCTGTGTCTCCTTTTTGAACTTCATGAATTACCTGCTCTGCGCTCGACAATGCTGGCAGCGCCAACACTGTCAACGCGACAGTCAAGAATTGCAAAAACTTATTCATATTGCCTCCTCTCTCATTTTCGAGACGGTTTAGTTACGAGTTTCGTTAGATTTTTTATCTCCTCATCTCTTCCTGCCAACAATTTCTTATATCGTTCGCAGACCCATTCAAAAGTCGGCGCTAATTCATGACCCAGAAATACACTTCGTAGTGTATGTCCATGCCAAGCATTATCAACGTTGGCAGAATATGCCGTACCGGCAAAACCAACTCCAGCTAGCACCATCGGATTGATAGCTGCCGCAGCCAATGAAAGTACAGGCATAGCGGCTCGTTTTATCGTACGGTTGCCGGTGGTAAAATCATGGACGTCGGAGGCTTTATCCTTGAATTCGCCATCTTCCATCCGACTGACTCGATAAAAACCTTCAATCTTTCCATATGATTGCTTTCCAGAATCAATTTCTTGATTCACTTTTTCAACCATCTTAACCCACTCTTTAGATCTTGCCACATATTGAGTGGCGAAATTATCGGTCACCGCGGTATTTATCGACTTGCCCATAAAAATCTTACCGACATAATATTGTCGCCAATTTTTATTAAGGCCGTGAATAGTCATCCCATGCTGGTTGACAAACTTAATCCGAAAATCCTCATCTTTGTCAAATTTTTCCACATTGAAGGGAATTTTATTTTTTTTCGGATCAATCGTGTCGTCGACAGCAATTTTACTACCCATCATGGAATAAATAAATCCACTATCACGATTAAATACAACAAAGTTTGCATTATCCAGCTCTTCCAAACTATTCGGAAACTCGTAACGCAGAATCCAGTCTCCCCAATGGTTCAAATCAACCACATAGGCATAACCGTAAAATTCCTTGCTACCATCAACACCGATAACTGGAAACACACCATTGCCCTTGATAACTTCTACCAAGAGATCGGGATGCATAACACCAGTCCAGGTGGACACTACTTTTACATCTCTTTTTTGCATTTCAATCGGATGGGGAACGCTAATTGCCTCCCCCGGATCCGTAATTGCGAACTTCGGCAAATACGCACTATTTTTCGCTGCACAAGCGCCAAGTAAAACCGGCGCCAACAAAACGACCAAACACTTCACTAACGTTTTCATAGTGCGCCTCCTTTGGCGTTGAATTAGTATATGTTTTTCTTAATTTTTAGTTGTCAAACAACAAGAACCAAATTATTTCGATTCTCAAGCCGAAAGATTTTTTCCAGCTTCAAAATCTAAATATTTCAAATATTTATTTCCTTCATTCAAAATTCAAAATTTTATTTGGTATTCGATTGATCAAAAATATTTTTTATATCACCTCTTTCTCGAAAATCATTTACCTTGACAGGAAACTCAGGCTTATCATAGGCAGCATTCTCATCCACTTTTTCAACAAAATCAATTTTTTTCGTGATAGCAATTTTTTCCTTCTTCTTCCTTTTTGGCAAAATATTCAAGTTATATTTTTGGTCAGGATATAAAATTATATACAATGAAGCAATTATTAACGATAAAAAAATTGTCAATGAAAAATTCAAAATTAAATTAGGTCGCACTGGCCAATCCGACATAATCGGTTCATCTA
>Ga0209749_1001176_pt1 | contig 25430 bp, 16 predicted proteins | sample EPASupsiteSAE347_FD_187267 | JGI IMG/M metagenome (GOLD analysis project Ga0209749, IMG submission 187267) | Bioremediated contaminated groundwater from EPA Superfund site, New Mexico - Sample SAE3-47 (SPAdes) (version 2) | ecosystem: Environmental > Aquatic > Deep subsurface > Groundwater >...
GGATTGCTCCCGTGCTGCCGTTCGACTTGCATGTGTAAGGCATGCCGCCAGCGTTCAATCTGAGCCAGGATCAAACTCTTCAGTTCAATCCAACATTACTACTCACAATTCACTGACGGTAGAATTTAACTTCTACCTCGATGGATCTCTCCATCCGTGTGATTGCCTTTAATACTTTTGTGTGACCTAAGTCACTCGCATCAAGGCACCCACACCTATCGGTTGTTCAAATTGTTAAAGATCGCTTGCTTCGCTGCGCCGTTTGTTTTGTTTCGTCAGCAGCGAAGGGGGCGAATTCTAACGAGCACCAAACACCTCGTCAACAACTTTTTGCGTTTTCCTTTAAAAAAGTTGAAAACACCGACTTTTGCCCACTATTGTCCTTGGCGCCAGCCAGCATCACACAGAGACTGACAACCCGCCCCTCCTGATCTACAAACTTCAAACCACACCTATCCGAACACCCTCGCACTAGAATAAGCGCCTGTTTTCACATTGAACCCCACCATGACCTACGCCCCCCCCTCCTTCGAATCGAAAATCTGCCCGCCGGAACAGTTGACCGCCCGCGCATCACAGATTGCCCGCCCATTGGTCTTTACCAACGGCTGCTTCGACATCCTGCACCGCGGCCACGTCACCTATCTGGCGCAGGCAGCCGCTCTCGGCACCAGCATGATTGTGGCGCTCAACAGTGATGCGTCGGTGAAACGCCTGGGCAAAGGCGATGACCGCCCGGTCAACGCACTGGAGGACCGCTTGGCGGTAATGGCATCGCTGGGCTGCGTGGCCCTGGTCACATGGTTTGATGAAGACACGCCACTGCAGCGCATCCTTGAGTGCAAACCGGAAATCCTGGTCAAGGGCGGCGACTGGCCGGTGGAAAAGATTGTCGGCTGCAACGAGGTGCGCAGCTGGGGGGGCACGGTGCATTCGATTCCCTTCATTCACCAGAAATCGACGACCGCCCTGCTCGAAAAAATCCGCAGGCTCTAATGCACAAAGGCGCCAAGCGGCGCCTTTGTGCTATCTGGATCCCGCCTAGAGAACTACCTGCGTCCCCAGTTCCACCACCCGGTTGCTCGGGATCTTGAAGAAGGCTGTGGCCGATCCGGCGTTGCGGAACATGGCGATGAAAATCTTTTCCCGCCAGAAGGCCATTTCGGAATTCAACCGGGGAATGAGCGTTTCGCGACCGATAAAGTAGGACGTCTCAAGCGCGCTGAACTCCAGACCCGAGTCGGCGCAGAGTTGCATGGCCGCAGGAATGTCGGGCTCATCCTTGAAACCGTACTGGACGATGACGCTCCAGAAATTTTCCTTCAACTGCCGAACTTCGACACGATCGATATCCGGCACATACGGCACATCGTAGAACTGCACGGAGACCAGCACGACCCGCTCATGCAGCACCTTGTTGTGCATCAGGTTGTGCAACAAGGCATGCGGCACGCCTTTCGGGTCGGCATTGAGGAACACGGAGGTACCGAATACCCGGGTCGGCATCGACGTCGCCAGCGAGTCAAGGAACATCGAGAGTTCGAGACGCTCGCCCTTGAGGCGGTCGGATAGCAGTTGCCGGCCGCGCTTCCAGGTCGTCATCAACACGAAGACAACCATCCCGGCGACCAGCGGGAACCAGCCACCGTCAGGAATTTTCAGGACATTGGCCGCCAGGAACACCAGTTCGACAGCAAGGAAACAAGAGAACAACAGGACAGCCTTGGTCCAGCCCCACTTCCAGGAACGGGCAACAACGACGGTGGCAAGAATGGAGGTGATCACCATGTCGCCGGTCACCGCGATGCCATAGGCGGCAGCCAGGTTATTCGAAGACTTGAATCCGAGCACCAGGATCATCACGGCCAGCATCAAGCCCCAGTTCACCGCCGGCAGGTAAATCTGCCCGGCTTCCTTTTCCGAAGTGTGCTGCACCTCCATGCGCGGCACGAAACCGAGCTGCATGGCCTGGCGGGTTACCGAGAAGGCACCGGAAATTACCGCCTGCGAGGCAATCACCGTCGCCACGGTGGCAAGAGCAACGAGTGGATAAAGTGCCCAGTCCGGACCAAGGTGGAAGAAGGGATTCTTGGCCGCCTCCGGTTCGGCCAGGATCAGCGCCCCCTGGCCAAAGTAATTGAGGACCAGAGCCGGCAGCACGAAGGCGAACCAGGCGCGCTGGATCGGCTTGCGCCCGAAATGTCCCATGTCGGCGTAAAGCGCCTCGGCCCCGGTCACGGCGAGCACAACGTTACCCATCGCGACCAGCGCCAGGGCCTTGTTGGAGAGCAGGAAATCGAGGCCATACAGCGGGTTGAGCGCAGTCAGGATGGCTGGATGCTCGACGATGCTGTACAGGCCAAGCAAAGCCAGCGTGCTGAACCAGAGCACCATGATCGGTCCGAAGAAGGCACCGACCACGGCCGTGCCGCTGCGCTGTACGAAGAACAGGCCGAACAGCACCACCATGGTCAAGGGAATGACGAAAGGCTTGAAGGCAGGCGTTGCGACTTCCAGCCCCTCAACGGCGGAGAGCACCGACATCGCCGGCGTCACCATGCCGTCACCGTAGAACATCGCCGCCCCCAGGATGCCGACAATCATGATCAGCTTCATCTGCAGCGGTTTGCCCTGCGCATCGTGCAAGGCAAGGGCAATCATCGCCATGATGCCGCCCTCGCCGCGGTTGTCGGCGCGCATGATGAAAATCACGTACTTGATCGAGACGATGATGACCAGCGCCCAGAAAAACAGCGACAGGCTGCCGAAAATATTGGCTTCGGTGACCGGAATCGGATGATTGCCGGCAAAGACTTCCTTGACCGCGTACAGCGGGCTGGTACCGATGTCGCCATAGACCACCCCAAGGGCGGCCAGGGCCATGACGGCGAGGCGCTTGCCGGTAAGTTCCCCGGCCTGTTGGTGACTGCTGCTCATATTTACCCCAGAATCGCCGGCGGCTTCGTGGCCGCTCTATGCACTCCAAATAACAAGGGCGCCGAAAAACGGCGCCCCGAGAGCGTCAACCGCCCAGCGCAGACTTCAGCGACTGCACTTCTTCCTGCGACTCCTCGATGATCGAGGCCAATGTTTCGGGATCAAGAATCGACTCCAGCATTGATGTATCGACAACACCATCCAGCTCGGGATCGCGCCAGCAGGCAGCCCGGTTGGCAATCTTGTTGGCGACATAAAGCACATCGGAAAGCGAATGGATTTCCTTGATTTCGCGATCGGTTTCATGCTCCTGCACGGCCACCAGCACCGACTCCGGCAGGTTCAAGGCCGAGAGCAGCGCATGCCCGATGTTGTCGTGCCAGCCGACGAGCAGCGCGTGCAACTCCGGCTTGTCGTTGACCAGCTCAGGGAAATTGGCAGCACGCGACATCAGGTAGAAAACGCCGATATCGTGCACCAGGCCGGCAAACATCGCCTCGTCGCCGTTGATCTTGGCAATCTTGCGCGCCAGCACGCGGCACAGCGCGGCAACGTGCGAAGTGTGTTCCCACAGGCGCTGCGAAATCCCCTCGAAGGGCTGCATCTGCTTCGACTTGAGCAACTGCTCCATGGCCACGGCGAAAGAGACCGTGCGCACCGCTTCCATGCCGACCCGGACGATGGCGCTCTTGACGTCGGCAATCTCGCGCCCGGACGGATTCATCGCGACCGAGTTCGACATGCGGATGATCTTGGCGCTCATCAACGGCTCGGCCCCGACCAGCTTGGCCAATTGCTCGACGTTCAGATTGGGGTCCTTCAGTGCCGTCCGCACCTGAAAGGTGATATCGAGAAAGGTCGGAAAAGAAATCTCGCTACCAGACAAATCCCTGGCGATATCTTCGAGAATCTTGAAAGTGACGGCGTTGGACATGGTGAATTAACCCTTAGATAAAAACGACGCCCGGCGCAGGCCGCCACAGGCGGGCGGCCGATACGACGGGCACAAGTCGCACCAATCGTTCAGAACGGGATGTCGTCACCCAGATCGTCGAACGAAGGTTTCGGCTTGTTGCGGGCCGGGGCCGGGGCGTAATCGGTCGGCTCGCTGTCGTAACCACCACCGCCACCGGAAGACGCCGGCGCACCCATGCCTTGACGCGAGCCGAGCATTTTCATCTCGTCACCGCGGATTTCGGTGGTGTAGCGTTCCTGGCCATCCTTGTCGGTCCACTTGCGCGTGCGCAGGCTGCCTTCGATATAAACCTGCGAGCCCTTTTTCAGGTACTGGCCGCAGATTTCAGCCAGCTTGCCGAAGAAGGAAATGCGGACCCATTCGGTCTGCTCTTTCTTCTCGCCGGTCTGCTTGTCCTTCCAGCTATCCGTGCAGGCAATGCTGAAATTGCAGATTGCCTCGCCGCTGGCCGTATAGCGCATCTCCGGGTCGCGACCCAAATTACCGATACCGATCCATTTATTAACCGAAGCCATACCCACGTCTCCCTAAACAGTTTGAGCCGCAGCCGACGGCACGCGCCGCTGCGGGAAATTCATCGAATTCGTCACCACCAGCCAGATCAGCAGCAATCCGGCGCACATGGCAAAAACGGCATTATCGCCTAAATGCTGCGCGATATAACCGCCCAATGCGCCACCGGTGAACAAGCCCAGTGCCTGGGTCGTGTTATAGACCCCCAGAGCCGCCCCCTTGGCCGCTGGCGGCGCGGTACGCGAAACGAGCGAGGGCAGCGTTGCTTCCAGCACGTTGAAGGCAACGAAGAAGAGCAGCAGCCACAACGCCAGCCCCCACAAACTCTGGCCAAAGGCGAGCAGGCCAAGCTGGACGACGACGAGCAGGGCGACGGCGGCACGGAAAATCGGGCGCATCTTGTCCTTGCGCTCGGCAGCAATGATCGCCGGCACCATGATCGCGAAGGACACCAGCACCGCCGGCAAATACACCATCCAGTGCGAGGCGGCCGGCAGGCCGCCGTGATTGACCAGGGCGTGCGGCAGCACGACGAACATCGCCATCTGCACCAGATGCAGCACGTAGATGCCGAGATTCAGGCGCAGCAGGTCGGGATCGAACACCACCCGGCGCAGCGGCAGCTTTTCGTGACCATGCGGCGGCGGAGCCGGCGGCACCGCCTTGAGCAGCAAGACAATGGCAACGAGCGCCAGGCCACCGGTCATGCAGAACAGGCCGCCCATGCCGATCCAGCCATAAAGCAGCGGAGCGCCAACCAGCGACAGCGCAAAAACGAGACCAATCGACGAACCGATCATCGCCATCACCTTGGTGCGGTGTTCCTCACGCGTCAGATCGGCGGCGAGCGCGGTGACTGCGGCCGAGATCGCGCCGGCGCCCTGCAGCACGCGACCGACGATGATCCAGGTCATGTCCGGTGCCCAGGCTGCGACAAAACTGCCCAGCGCGAAGATCAGCAGGCCGATCACGATCACCTGCTTGCGCCCGAAGATGTCGGACGCGATGCCGTAGGGAATCTGGAACACGGCCTGGGTCAGGCCGTAGGCGCCCAGCGCGAAACCGACCAGGGCCAGGTTGTCACCGCCGGGCAGTGTTTTCGCATAGACCGAAAACACCGGCAGGATCAGGAACAGCCCCAGCATGCGCAAGGCAAAGATGGAAGCCAGCGAAGCGCCGGCACGGCGCTCTTCGGGACTCATGCGATCGGAAGGGGAGGTCATTTTGACTTGTAATTGTTGCGTTGCAGCGAAGCGGGAATCTTAACAGATAGCAAAGCACCGACTTCGCGGCAAACGCGTTCGGAAATCCGAACAGCCCGAATGGCAAGAGGGTCGGAAACCCGTAACAGGCGCGCCACCACCCATCAGAAACCCTCATCAAATCAAGGCCCGGCCAATTGCCGAAGACTGGCACGCGACGTGCGATAGAAAAGCTGCTGTCGGGTCATTCCTGGCGGTCAACGACAACACAGGAGACAAAATGAACACGCAAACCACCAGCCGCATCGAACACGATCTGCTCGGCGACCGCGAGATCCCGGGCACCGCCTACTACGGCGTCCATACCTTGCGGGCGCTGGAAAATTTCGCCATCACCGGCATCTCGATTGCCGTCTATCCCGACCTGATCCGCGCCCTGGCCCAGATCAAGCAGGCAGCCGCCCAGGCCAACCACGAACTCGGCCTGCTCGATGGCAAACAGGCAGATGCCATCGTCGCCGCCTGCAAGGAAGTGATCGACGGCCAGTGGCATGAGCATTTCGTTGTCGACGTCATCCAGGGCGGCGCCGGCACCTCGACCAACATGAACGCCAACGAGGTGATCGCCAACCGGGCGCTGGAAATCCTCGGCCACGCCAAGGGCGAGTTCAAGTACCTGCACCCGAACGAACACGTCAACATGAGCCAGTCGACCAATGACGTCTATCCGACGGCATTGAAGCTGGCCACCTATGTCGGCATCTTCCGCCTGGTCGACGCCATGGCCTATCTGCGCCGCGCCTTCGAGCGCAAGGCAGAGGAATTCGCCGACGTGCTCAAGATGGGCCGTACCCAGTTGCAGGATGCCGTGCCGATGACGCTCGGCCAGGAATTCTCGACCTATGCCGTGATGCTCGGCGAGGACGAGGAGCGCCTCAAGGAAGCAGCCATGCTGATCCGCGAGATCAATCTCGGCGCCACCGCGATCGGCACCGGCATCAATGCCCACCCCGACTACGCCCCGCTGGTCTGCCGTCGCCTGATCGAAATCAGCGGCGTACCGGTCGTCACCGCCCCCAACCTGATCGAGGCGACGCAGGACTGCGGCAGCTTCGTGCAACTCTCCGGCGTGCTCAAACGCGTTGCCGTCAAACTGTCCAAGGTCTGCAACGACCTGCGTCTGCTTTCATCCGGTCCACGTGCCGGTTTCGGCGAAATCAACCTGCCGCCGCGCCAGGCCGGCTCGTCGATCATGCCGGGCAAGGTCAATCCGGTGATCCCGGAAGTGGTCAACCAGATCGCCTTTGAAGTGATCGGCAACGACACCACCGTGACGTTCGCCGCCGAGGCCGGCCAGCTGCAGCTCAACGCCTTCGAGCCGATCATCGCGCACAGCCTGTTCAAGAGCGTGCTGCACCTGCGCAAGGGCTGCAAGGCGCTGGCCGACCATTGCGTCGACGGCATCACGGCCAATCGCGAGAGCCTGCGCGCCAGCGTCGAACGCTCGATCGGCATCGTCACCGCGCTCAACCCCTACATCGGCTACGCCAACGCCACCGAAATCGCTGCCGAAGCCCACTTGAGCGGGCGCGGCGTCGCCGAGATCGTGCTTGAACGCAAGCTGATGAGCCCGGAACAACTGGCCGAAGTACTGCGCCCGGAAGTCCTGACCAAGCCGCAAATGATTCCTGCCCATACCGCCTGAGCGGACTGTTCCCAATTCAATGCACACCACAAGGAAAACATCATGAAAATGAACCGACTGACGACCCTGATCGGGATCGCCATGGTGCTCGGCGTCATTGTCGGCTACGCGTGCCACACGCTCGCCGGCAGCCCCGCCGAAGCCAAGGAGATCGCCGGCTATTTCGGCATCCTGACCGACATCTTCCTGCGCCTGATCAAGATGATCATCGCGCCCCTCGTCTTCGCCACTCTGGTTGCCGGTCTGGCCGGCATGGGTGACAGCCGCACGGTCGGTCGCATCGGCGGCAAGGCGCTGGTCTGGTTCGTCGGCGCCTCGCTCTGCTCGCTGCTGCTCGGTCTGGTCTTTGCCAATCTGCTGCACCCGGGCGAAGGGCTCAGCGTGCCGCTGCCGGAAGTGGGCAGCGCCGTGAATCTGAAAACCAGCGCGCTGAACCTCAAGGATTTCATCACCCACGTCTTCCCGAAGAACATCTTCGAAGCCATGGCCGCCAATGAAATCCTGCAGATCCTCGTCTTCGCCGTCTTCTTCGGCCTGGCGCTCGGCCACCTGCACAACCAGATGGCACGCAGCCTGGTCGGCACCATGGAAGAAATCGTCCATGTCATGCTGAAAGTCACCGATTACGTCATGCGCGTCGCCCCGATCGGCGTCTTCGGCGCGGTGGCCGGCATCATCACGACCCAGGGCCTGGGCATGCTGCTCGTTTTCGGCAAGCTGCTGGTCAGCTTCTACATCGCCCTCGCCGCACTCTGGCTGGTGTTGATCGCGGCCGGTTATTTCGTGCTCGGCAAGGATGTCTTCCGCCTGCTCAAACTGGTGCGCGGCCCGATGCTGGTCGGTTTCTCGACGGCAAGCAGCGAATCGGTCTACCCCAAGCTGATGGAACAGCTGGAAAAATTCGGCATCAAGAACCGCGTCATCGGTTTTGTGCTGCCGCTCGGCTATTCCTTCAATCTCGACGGCTCGATGATCTACACCACCTTCGCGGCGCTGTTCGTCGCCCAGGCCTACGGCATCGAACTCAGCCTCGGCACGCAGATCACCATGCTGCTGGTACTGATGGTGTCGTCCAAGGGCATCGCCGGCGTACCGCGCGCCTCGCTGGTCGTCGTCGCCGCCGTGCTGCCCATGTTCAACCTGCCGGAAGCCGGCCTGCTGCTCGTGCTCGGCATCGACCACTTCCTCGACATGGGGCGCACCGTCACCAATGTGCTCGGCAATGCCATCGCCACCGCCGTCGTCGCCAAGTGGGAAAACGCCATCGACCCGGTCGATGCGTCACTGGCCGAGGCCGATGATGCATTGCCGGTACCGGACGACGAGTTCCTGACCCAATCCGCCTGACGCAACCTCTCCTCCGGGTTCGCTCAGGCACAATATGGGCGAACCTTTTTGCCAACCCGGTGCCCTGCACCGGGTTCTTTTTTCCCGATTGCTGAAACGACCATGATCGACTGGTACATCCTTGCTCCCGCCGCCTTCTTCGCCGGCATGGTCGACGCCGTGGTCGGCGGCGGCGGCCTGATCCAGATCCCGGTGCTGCTCTCCACCTTCCCGCAAACTGCCATCCCGACCCTGTTCGGCACCAACAAGGTATCGAGCATCGCCGGCACCGCCTCCTCGCTGTGGCGCTACGCGCGCAGTGTGCAGATTCCCTGGCGCCTGGTGCTGCCCGCCACCGCTGCCGCACTGCTTGGCGCCTGGATCGGCGCGGCACTGGTCGCCTGGATTTCGCGCGAGGCGATGCGCCCGCTGATCGTCATCCTGATGCTGGTCGTAGCGGTCTACACCTTCAAACGCAAGGATTTCGGGCAGAGCGAAACACATGAAATGCGCCCCGGCGATCCCTGGCGCGGCGCCCTGTTCGGACTCATCATCGGCCTCTACGACGGCTTTTTCGGGCCGGGCACCGGCAGTTTCCTGATCTTCGGCTTCGTCCGCGTCTTCGGCATGGATTTCGTGCGCGCCTCGGCCAGCGCCAAGGTCATCAACGTCGCCACCAACATCTCGGCGATCGGCTTCTTCGCCAGCCACGGACCGATCATGTGGACAGTCGGTCTGGTCATGGCCGCCTGCAACCTGGCCGGCGCGCAAGTCGGTACCCATCTCGCCTTGAAGCACGGCGCCGGTTTCATCCGCAAGGCCTTCCTGCTCGTCGTCGCCATCCTCATCGTCAAGCAACTGGCCGACCTCTTCTGACGCTACCATAGGCCCCACCGCCGACCGACCATGCCCAGCCACTCACCCCTGCGCTACCTGACGCTGTTCCTGCTGCTCGCCGCCCTTGCTGCGCTGAGTGGTTTCGGCACGCACCGCGTCGCGCAGCAACTGGGCATCGCCGACCTGCAGACCACCGGCCTGCACCGCCTCGACCTGTACACCGCCAGCCTCGAGCGCGAAATCGGCAAGTACGCCTTCCTGCCCGGCACCCTCGGCCTCGAACCGGATGTCGTCGAGCTGCTCCGCCAGCCACAGGACAACAAGCGCCAGCCGGCGGTCAACGCCTATCTCGAACAACTCAACGAACGCGCCGGCACGCTGTCGATCTACGTCATCGACGCCGGCGGCCGGGTGCGCGCCTCGAGCAACTGGCAGCGCGACGACAGTTTCGTCGGCGAGGACCTTTCCTTCCGCCCCTATTTCCGCGATGCGCTGAACAACGGCAGCGGCCGCATCTTCGGCATCGGCACGACGCGCGGCGAACCTGGCTACTACCTATCGTCGCGCCTCGCCGACCGCGGCCAGACGCTGGGCGTCGCGGTCATCAAGGTCAGCCTCGAGCAACTGGAAAAATCGTGGAGCACGGGCGAGGCGCCGGCCATGGTCAGCGACGAGAACGGCGTCGTCATCCTCGGCTCGGTCGCCGACTGGAAATTCACCACCCTGCGCCCGCTCGACGAGGCGACGCGCAGCGCCTTCGACCAGACGCAGCAATACAACCGGCGCGCCCTGAAGCCGCTCGGCCTCAAGGAAATCCGCGAACTCGACCACGGCGCCCGCCTGGTCCGGATCAGCGGCGACAGCCCGGAAATGGTCTCGGTGTACCCGGTGACCGGCCGCTTTCTCGCGCAGTCGCGGCCGCTGCCCGGCACGCCGTGGACGCTGACCGTCTTCTCGCATCTCGAACAGGTCGACGACATCGCGCAGAGCCGCGCCACGGTCGCCGTCGTTGTTGCCGTGCTGCTTTTCATGTTCGGCCTGATGCTCGCCGAACGCCGCCGCCACCTGAAAGACCGCTTGGCCGCGCAGCAGGCGCTGCAACAGGCGCACGACGAACTGGAGCGCAAGGTCGACGAACGCACGGCCGACCTTTCCGCCGCCAACCACCTGCTGCAGGACGAGATCGCCGAGCGCATCCGCGCCGAACGCACCTTGCGCGCCGCCCAGGACGAACTGGTCCAGGCCGGCAAGCTTGCCGTCATCGGCCAGTTGTCGACCGGCATCGCGCACGAACTCAACCAGCCGCTCGCCGCGCTGCGCACGCTCTCCGGCAACAGCGTGCGCTTCCTCGAACGCGGCGACCTGACGACGACGCGCACCAATCTCGAACGCATCGCCCAGCTCGTCGACCGCATGGGCCAGATCACCGGCCAGCTGCGCAATTTCGCCCGCAAGTCGAGCGGCCAGTTGCAGCCGGTGGCGCTCTGCCACGCCATCGACAACGCGCTGGCCCTGCTCGAACCACGCCTGCGCCAGGCCAATGCCGAGATCGTGCGGCATTGCCCGCTGCCCGAACCGCGCGCCCTGTGCGACGCCAACCGCCTTGAACAGGTGCTGATCAACCTGATCGGCAACGCCCTCGACGCGATGGCCGGCCAGGCCGCGCCGCAGATCGAAATCGACTGCAGCGGCGAAACCGGCAGCGCCCGCCTCGCCGTACGCGACCACGGCCCCGGCCTCGACGACGCGGCGCAGGCCCACCTTTTCGAGCCCTTTTTCACGACCAAGCCGGCCGGCGACGGGCTGGGCCTCGGCCTGACCATTTCGGCCGGCATCATCCGCGATTTCGGTGGCACACTGACGGGCAGCAACCACCCCGCCGGCGGTGCCGTATTCACGCTGGAAATGCCCCTTTTCGACGAGTCGACCGCTGATGACTGAAGCGCTCAAGGTACTGATCATTGAAGACGACCCCGACGTCGCGCTGGGTTGCGAACAGGCGCTGCAGCTCGAAGGCATCGCCGCCGAATGCGCCGGCTCGGCCGAACAGGCGCGCAAAAAGCTGGGGCCCGACTTCCGCGGCATCGTGGTCAGCGACGTGCGCCTGCCGAAAATGGACGGCATGGCCTTCCTGCGCGAACTGCTCGGCCTCGACCCGGAACTGCCGGTTGTCCTGATCACCGGCCACGGCGACGTGACGATGGCGGTGCAGGCGATGAAGGACGGCGCCTACGATTTCATCCAGAAACCCTTTGCGCCGGAATTCCTCGTCGAAGTCGTCCGCCGCGCCCTGGAAAAGCGCCGCCTCGTCCTCGAAGTGCGCGACCTGCGCCGCCAACTCGCCCAGCGCGACCAGCTCGAAGGCAAGCTGATCGGCCGCTCGCCGGGCATGCAGAAGCTGCGCCAGATGCTCACCGGCCTTGCCGACAGCGCCGCCGACGTGCTCATCCACGGCGAAACCGGCAGCGGCAAGGAACTCGTCGCGCGCAGCCTGCACGAAGCCAGCCCGCGCCGGAACGGCAACTTCGTCGCCATCAACTGCGGCGGCCTGCCGGAAACCCTGTTCGACAGCGAAATCTTCGGCCACGAAGCGGGCGCCTACACCGGCGCCGGCAAGCGCCGCATCGGCAAGATCGAACACGCCAACGGCGGCACGCTCTTCCTCGACGAAATCGAGAGCATGCCGCTCGCAATGCAGATCAAGCTGCTGCGCGTGCTGCAGGAACGCACGCTCGAGCGCCTCGGCTCGAACACGACCATCGCCATCGACTGCCGCGTCATCGCCGCGACCAAGACCGACCTGCTCGAACTCTCCGCCAAGGGCGGCTTTCGCGCCGACCTCTACTACCGGCTCAACGTCGCCACGCTCAAGCTGCCGCCGCTGCGCGAACGGCGCGAAGACATCCCGCTGCTCTTCGAACACTTCCTGCTGCTTGCCGCCGCCCGCCACCAGCGCCCGGTGCCAGAGATCCCCGCCGCCCGCATCCAGCAACTGGTCGGCTACGCCTGGCCGGGCAACGTGCGCGAACTAAGAAACGTCGCCGACCGCTGCGTGCTCGGCATCGAAAGCGGCTCGCCGCCCTTTGGCCAGCCCGCCGCCGACGGCCCGACGCCGCTCGCCGCCACCGTCGACGCCTTCGAACGCGCCCTGATCGCCGACGCCCTGCGCCGCCACGGCAGCCTCGGCCGCACCGCCGAAGCCCTCGCCGTCGCCAAGACGACGCTGCACGACAAGATCCGGAAATACGGGCTGGACGAGCTGGCCTGAAGCGGCCCAGCGGTCGACCGGAAATCGGGCACAAAAATGCAGTCGACCGCCCCGGCCGACTCCGGATAAGACGCAGTAAAATTACTGTATAAGCGTACAGTTTCACATGCAAAGCCGCCCGCTTTTGCGTATAGTCTCCCTTCCCCAACCGAGAATAGAACAGCGATGGAAACCATCCGCATTCGTGGCGCGCGCACGCACAATCTGAAGAACATCAATCTCGACCTGCCGCGCGACCAGCTCATCGTGATCACCGGGCTGTCCGGCTCGGGCAAGTCGTCACTGGCCTTCGACACGCTGTACGCGGAAGGCCAGCGCCGCTATGTCGAATCGCTGTCGGCCTATGCGCGGCAGTTCCTGCAGTTGATGGAAAAGCCGGACGTCGACCTGATCGAAGGCTTGAGCCCGGCGATTTCCATCGAGCAGAAGGCGACTTCGCACAATCCGCGCTCGACGGTGGGTACCGTCACCGAGATCCACGATTACCTGCGTCTGCTCTACGCGCGCGCCGGCACACCTTACTGCCCGGATCACAACCTGCCGCTCGAAGCGCAGACCGTGTCGCAGATGGTCGATACCGTGCTGGCGCTGCCGGCCGAAACCAAGCTGATGATCCTGGCGCCCGTCGTCGCCAACCGCAAGGGCGAGCAGATGGACCTCTTCGCCGAGCTGCGCGCCCAGGGTTTTGCGCGCGTGCGCGTCGACGGCACGGTCTATGAAATCGATGCCGTGCCCAAGCTCGCCAAGTCGCAGAAGCACAACGTCGATGTCGTCGTCGACCGCCTCAAGGTGCGCGATGACATGCGCCAGCGCCTGGCCGAGTCCTTCGAGACGGCGCTGCGCCATGCCGAGGGCCGCGCCATCGCGCTCGAGATGGACAGCAACGTCGAGCACATGTTCTCCGCCAAGTTCGCCTGCCCGGTCTGCTCCTTTGCCTTGCAGGAGCTGGAGCCGCGCCTCTTCTCGTTCAACAACCCGATGGGCGCCTGCCCGAAGTGCGATGGCCTGGGCGTCATCCAGTTCTTCGACCCGAAGCGCGTCGTCACCAACCCGGCCGCTTCGCTGGCCGGTGGCGCGATCCGCGGCTGGGACAAGAAGAACCAGTTCTACTTCCAGATCATCGAATCGATTGCCGATCATTACGGCTTCTCGGTCGACACGCCTTTTGAGCAACTTCCTGACGAGACCCGCAACCTGATCCTGTTCGGCTCGGGCAAGACGGAAATCAACTTCCGCTACCAGAACGACAAGGGCACGCGCTTCGACCGCAGCCACAGCTTCGAGGGCATCATCCCCAACCTCGAACGGCGCTATCGCGGCAGCGATTCGCAGGCGGTGCGCGAAGAACTCTCGAAATACATCAGCAACCAGAGCTGCCCGAGCTGCGCCGGCACCCGCCTGCGTGTCGAGGCACGGCATGTGCGCGTCGGCAGCAAGACCCTGCACGAAATCAGCCGCCTGCCGCTGGGCGACGCACGTAATTACTTCAACTGTCTTGAGCTGACCGGCAACAAGGCGCAGGTCGCCGACAAGATCTTGAAGGAAATCACGGCGCGGCTGTCCTTCCTGATCAACGTCGGTCTCGATTACCTGTGCCTGGAGCGCTCGGCGGAAACGCTGTCGGGCGGCGAAGCGCAGCGCATCCGGCTGGCTTCGCAGATCGGCTCGGGCCTGACCGGCGTCATGTATGTGCTGGACGAACCGTCGATCGGCCTGCATCAGCGCGACAACGACCGCCTGCTGCAAACCCTGCGCAACCTGCGCGACATGGGCAATTCGGTACTCGTCGTCGAGCATGACGAAGACGCCATCCGCTCGGCCGACTACGTCGTCGACATCGGCCCCGGCGCCGGCATCCACGGCGGCGCCGTGGTCGCCCAGGGCACGCCGGCCGAAGTCGCCGCCAACCCGCTGTCGATGACCGGCGACTACCTGTCCGGCCGGCGGGCAATTCGGGCCCCGAAAACGCGTCGACCGGTGAACCCGGACAAGATGCTGCAAGTGGTCGGCGCCAGCGGCCACAATCTCAAGAACGTCACGCTGGAAATCCCCGGTGGCCTGCTCACCTGCATCACCGGCGTTTCCGGCTCCGGCAAGTCGACGCTGATCAACGACACGCTGTACGCCGCGGCGGCGCGCCACCTCTACGGCTCGACGACGGAACCGGCGCCGCACCACGAAATCGTCGGCCTCGACCTGTTCGACAAGGTGATCAACGTCGACCAGGCACCGATCGGGCGCACACCGCGCTCCAACCCGGCGACCTACACCGGCCTGCTGACGCCGATCCGCGACCTCTTTGCGCAGGTGCCGGAATCGCGTGCGCGCGGCTACGGACCGGGCCGTTTCAGCTTCAACGTCAAGGGCGGGCGCTGCGAAGCCTGCCAGGGCGACGGCATGATCAAGGTCGAGATGCACTTCCTGCCCGACATCTACGTGCCCTGCGACGTCTGCCACGGCAAGCGCTACAACCGCGAGACGCTGGAAGTGCAGTACAAGGGCAAGAACATCTACGACATCCTCGGCATGACCGTCGAGCAGGCGCGCGAATTCTTCGACGCGGTACCGGTCATCGCGCGCAAGCTGCAAACGCTGGTCGATGTCGGCCTGTCGTACATCACGCTCGGCCAGTCGGCGACCACACTGTCGGGCGGCGAGGCGCAGCGCGTCAAGCTGGCCCTCGAACTTTCCAAGCGCGACACCGGCCGCACCCTCTACATCCTCGATGAGCCGACCACCGGCCTGCACTTCCAGGACATCGAAATGCTGCTCTCGGTGCTGCAGCGCCTGGCCGACAACGGCAATACCGTGGTCGTCATCGAGCACAACCTGGACGTGATCAAGACGGCGGACTGGCTGGTCGACCTCGGGCCGGAAGGCGGCGACGGCGGCGGCCGCATCCTGGTCGCCGGCACGCCGGAGACGGTGGCCAAATGCAAGGCCAGCCACACCGGGCGCTTCCTGAAACCGCTACTCGATCGTAAGGGCTAGCGCGCCCTGCTCCTGTGGCGGAACGAGGCTGGGTGCCAGCACGACCCGGTTGCGGCCGTTGCGCTTGGCTTCGTAGAGCGCGTCATCAGCGCGGTTGAGAGAAACCTCGAGCGATGCGGCGCTGGCATCGGCCAGGCCGATGCTCATCGTCACCCGCAGCACGCGGCCATCGGGCAGCGTGACGTCGTTCCCGGCACAGCGCTGGCGCAGGCGCTCGGCCTGGATGTAGGCCTCGGCCAGCGTACTTTCCGGGAACAGGAAGGCGAACTCTTCACCGCCATAGCGCGCGATCAGGTCGGACTGGCGGAAACTGTCGCGCATCAACTGGGAAACGGCACGCAGCACGGCATCGCCGGCGGCATGCCCGTAGGTATCGTTGAGATGCTTGAAGTTGTCGAGATCGGCCATGCCGACCGTGACCGGGCGCTGGTAGCGCTGCGCACGCAACACTTCGGCATGACCGAGCAACTGGAAATGCCGGCGGTTGGTCAGGCCGGTCAAGGCATCCTTGTTGGCCAGTTCCTCGAGCGCAAAACGCGCCTGCTCGTTCTGCATCAGCGAGGCATGCAGTTCGCCGATCGCCTCCTCGACCGCATGAATCTCGCGCATCGCCGATGGCTCGAAAGTCGGCGCCGGCTGGTCGACGCTGAGATGCGACAACTCGCGGTCGATGCGCTGCAGCGGGTGTATCAGGTGGCGGCGCAGCAAAAACAGGAAAATCAGCAGGAACAATCCGACCAGCAGCAGTGCGCCGGCCAGCTTGTAGCCGGCGAGCCGCATGATCGCGGAAACGTCGTTGAGATCGGCATTGGCCAGATTGATCCCCTGGATCGCGACATCGTCCACCCGCACACTGAGACGGGCTGCCAGACGCTGCCATTCGCCGTAATAGGTCGCAAAGACGCTGGCATCGCTCGCGCCGCGATGCATCAGGTCGCTGAGGAAACGTTCCGTCTCGCGCGCCAGCGCCGCCGACTCGGCATCCTCCAGCACACTCGGGTGACTGGCGACCAGCATGACGACGAACATCGCTTGCTGCCGGGCCTGCGGCGTTGCCGCGGTAAACACCCGCTCGCCCTCCAGGCGCAATTGTTCGAGATTGCGCGCCAGTCGCTGATAGCGAATGATTTCCGGCACCGTTGCATCCTGCAGGCGACTGGTTGCGTCGAGCACGCGTTGCTGATCGAGGCCGAGCAGCACGACCATGATCCCGAAGGTCAGCACGAACAGGCCGGCAAGCAGGGCAAAGGCACGGCCGGCGCGTATGCCGTGCAAGGAGGGGAAAGAATTCCGGTTCAAATGCATGCCCCTAATCCAGGTTGAACGGGAAATGGCGCCGCATCAGCCGATGGTAGGAACCATCCGCCCGCATCGCCGCCAGCGCCTGATTGAGCGCCAGGCGCAAGGGGTCGCGATTCTTCGGCAGCAGGATATGCACGCTGCCGCCGAGGCCGCCATCCATCATGGCCGGACCGACAAACTCGAAGCGCCCGACTTCCTGATTCTGCAGACTGTCGAAGGCAAACAACATGGGCACCAGACACAGATCGACCTTGCCCTCACGCAACAGTGCGAGCGCCTCCGCCATGCTTCTGGCCTGTATCAACTTGAGGCGCTGCGCGGCCGGCAGCGCTTCGATATGCGTCGCCTGCTGCGAACCGGCAATCGCCGCCAGGCGAACGTCACGCAGGCGATCGAGTTGAATCGTCTGACCGAAGCGGCTGGCCAGACGCCGATTGCCTTCGACGGTACCGAGCAGGCGCGACGAGGAATTCCCGATCGAGTCGCTGAAAGCAACCCGCTGCTCGCGCTCCGGCGTACGCAGATAAAAACCGAAAGCGAGATCAAGCTGCCCGGCTTCGACCGCTGGCAGCATCTCAGCAAACGGCATGCGCTCGAACCGACAGAGCACGTTAAGCCGGCGGCAGATCTCCCGGGCCTGCTCCTCGTTGAAAGCCTGCATCCGGCCAACCGGTGGCACCGGCGCCTTGCCCTGCGCGGCGAAGAAGGCCATGCCGACTCGCAACTCGGCGGGCAGAGCCGGCTGGGCCGAAACGCTCCGGAAAAAACACAGCAGCAGGAGAAGGAAAGCCAGGCGCATCATCAATCCGGTGAAAATGGCAAACAGCTTCGAACAGAGGCATCCCGTGGCGCCTGATCGGCCCGGATGCCAGGGCATGATTTTCTGGTGGCCAGGGCTGCGCCAGCAAAACTACGACGAAAGTATAACCGGCAGCCTCACTTATTGTGTCAGATCCGGCAGGATCTGCAGGCGAGCCTGCAGAGGGAAATAAATCGCCAGGCGCAACGGCATTTCCTGGCCGGCGAAGAGCGCTGCGTAGCGCGCCAGTTGCGGCCGGAAACCCTCGGCGCGCAGACGCAGCGCGGCGTCAACATCCTCGCCCGGCGCCAAGCGCACGGTCTTGTAATCGACGATCCAGCGCACACCGTCGGCGACGAAAATCCGGTCGATGACGTGGTTGACCGTCTGGTTGTCGCGCCGGCTGCTCCACGCCTGTTCGGCCGCACCCTGATCATGCGCAGCGAGCACCCAGCGCCCGGATTCGCTATTCAGCATCGCCTGCACGGCCTGCACTGCTTCCGCCGCGCCCGCTGTCGCCGCGGCTTCGCCATGCCCCTGTGCCTGCAGCCAGCGCCGCCAGGCCGGCGCCAGCGGTGCGATACGTTCGACCGGCCAGGCCGCCAGGCCCTGACCGACGATCAGTTCGAGGCAGCGATGCACCAGCGTGCCGACCGAGGCTTCGAGCGACAGTTCGCTGGCCGTGGCGTCGGCGTCGAGCGCATTGCCGGCCGGACGCACGGCGCCTTCCGGCAATTGCAAAGCCGCAGCCGGCGTGCAGTCACGCAGGCGCAGCAGGGGCGGCGCGAATTCGGCCGGATTCAGCAGGTCGACCGCTGCCGGCGCCACGACCCGGCCGGCCAGCGCGGCAGCAAACGGCGCCTGCGCGACGCCCGGCCAGAGCAGCTTCAACAGGCTGCCGGCGGCCGGTGGTTTGAGACCGTCGTCCTTGCTGTCGTCGGCAACGGCGACGCCGACCAGGTGCAGGCGGCGAATGGCGCGCGTCGCGGCAACGTAGAGCAGGCGTTCGTCTTCATGCCCGGCGCGTTCGTTTTCCAGCTTCTTCAGGTAGTCGTAGGCGCTCGCCGCGTTGCTGCCGGCGCCCTTCTGCTTGAGCGGTGCGACCAGCAGGTGCTCACGCCCATCCGGGCCGGCGACTTCGTCCCAGAGCAGCAGGCTGCTTTCGTTCATGCCGGTTTCGCGGTGCAGGCCGGGCAGGATGACCGTCTCGAATTCCAGGCCTTTCGACTTGTGGATGGTCATCATCTGCACCGCGTCGCCGAGCGGGTCGGCCGGCGCGTAGAGTTCGGCGGCCTGCGCGGCCAGGGTTTCGGCACTCAGGCTGCGCGCCGCGACCAGCTTGTCGACGAGCAGGAAGAAGGCCTCGACGTCGTTCAATGCCTCCGGCGCCTCCAGGCAGCGCGGCCCGCCCAGCATCAGCCAGACACCTTCCAGCCAGCGCCGCGGATGCTGCCGGGCGCGGTGCGCGAAGGCCTGTTCGAGGATTTCGCGCACCTGCAGCAGGCGCTGCCGCCCATCGGTCGACAGCCTTGCGAGGCGGTTTTCGTCGTGCATCAATTGCCAGATGGTCTGCTTCCTGTCGTCGGCGGCGAGCACGTGCAGATCGGCCAGGGTCAGGCCGCACCACGGCGCGCGCAACAGCGCCAGCCAGTACACGCGGTCGGCGCGATGCTGCAGGGCGCGGAACAGCGTGAGCAGGTCCTGGATGTGCTGGCGGCCGTCCAGACCTTCGATATCGACGGCCTGGAAGCGCAGCTCGGGCGCACTGCGGCGGATTTCCGCAACGAGTGCGTCGAGATGGCTGCGTGCCCGGACCAGCACGGCAATGCGCTCGGCCGGGTAGTCACGCCGTGCGGTGCGGATCAGGTCGAGCACGCAGCGCGCTTCGTCGAGAGCAGGATCGTTGTCGACATCGGCGATTACCGGGTGCACGAGCACGCCGCTGTCGGCATGCGCTGGCCGCGTCGCGGCGGATTCGGCATAGCGCACGGCACCGGCCTCGGGGCTGTCGGCGGCCGGGAAAATGGTTGGAAAAGCCGTATTCACCCAGTCGACGATGCCCGGGAAAGAGCGGTTATTGCGGAACAGTTGCAGGTGTTCGAGGCGAATGTCGCCGATGCCGCGCTCGCGCACGCGCAGGAAGAGCCCGACGTCGGCCTTGCGGAAGCGGTAGATCGACTGCATCGGATCGCCAACCACGAACAGCGTGCGGCCGTCGTCCGGCATCCAGCCGCGGGTCAACTTTTCGATCAGGCCGACCTGGCCGGGGCTGGTGTCCTGGAATTCATCGACCAGCAGGTGACGGATGCGGTAATCGAGCGCCTGCGCCAGGTCGGTCGGCGCTTCGTCCTCGCCCAGCGCCAGGCCGGCGCGCGCCGCGATCTCGATGAAATCGACCTCGCCGACTTCCTGAAAAGCGAGCCACAACTGGCCGGCGGCGAGACGCAGCAGGCGCGAGAAGCACTCGACGGTGGCCCATTCAGCGGCGCTCAATTCCGGCTGCGGCATGCCGGCGAGCAGGCCGAGCTTTTCCTCGAGACCGGGCAGGCCGGCCAGTTCGCCAAGCAGAGCCGTCATCTCGCCTTTTACGGCTTTCTGTTCCTTGCTATCGACCGGGAAGCCGATGTTCTTGGTCAGCGAACGGCGCAATGTGCCGCCGGTGGTCAACAGCAGGTTGCCGAGCGCCTGCCAGGTCGGCAGATCGGCGATATCCGCCGTCAGCGTCAGTTCCCAGTCGAGCAGGGGTTCGAGTATCTCCGGCACATTGGCCGCGGCGAAACGGGCAAGCGGCATCAGGCGCTGCTGCCAGTAGCCATCCAATCGACTGGCGACTTCGGCCAGATCGCGTTCGACCAGCGCCGCGAAGCCGGCTTCGACCTCGGCTTGCATCTCGCCGTTCTCGATGCGCGTCGCGTGGTGCAGCCACTGGTCGCGCCGGCCGAGCATGGCGATCAACAGGCGTTCGAGGCGGCCGGCGTTGTTGTCCATGAAAGCCAGCGCCTGCGCCACCGTCTCGGCCTCGGCGCCCTCGCCTTCGAGCATCTCCAGCGTGCGCCGGGCGGCGGTCGCGTAATGCGCCTCGGCATCGTCGGCGACGCCGGGCTGCGCGCCGAAGCGGCTGAGATAGGGCATCTGGCGCGCCAGGCTGGCGCACAGCGCGTCGAGCGTGGTGATGCGCAGGCGGCCGGGATGGCCGAGCAGACTCCAGGCCAGCTTGCGGTCGTGCGCCAGCACCTGCTGCGCCAGGCCGAAAGTCAGCTGCTTGTGCGGCGCCTCCGGCATGACGCCGGCCGCCGCCACTTCGAGACTGCCGAGGATGCGGTCGCGCATCTCGGTCGCCGCCTTGTTGGTGAAGGTCAGCGCCAGCACTTCTTCCGGGTTGTCGACGACGGCGAGCAGGCGCAGGTAGCGCTGCGTCAACAGTTCGGTCTTGCCGGCCCCGGCCGGCGCCTCGACGATGAAGGAGGCGAGATCGAGGGCGCGCAGGCGCGCGGTTTTGTCCTGTTCTAGACGGTCGACCGCTGGATTCATGGCATTTTCCGCAAGATCAGGCTGCCCTGGCATAACGCGTCAGGCGGACATCGACCGTCAGGCTGAGCGCCGTCAGCGCCGCCGCACGTGCCCGGCCTTCGGCGCTGGCGCGATAAAGATGCGGCGTCATCGCCAGCAGGTCGGCAATCTGTTCGGCGCCGTCGAGTTGCAGCGTATAGCGCAGGCTTTCCGTGGCCAGTTCGGCAAAGCCGGGCGGTGGCGTCGAGTCGGCCGGGCGCTCCGGCTTCAAGGTCGGGTAGATGATTTCGCGCAATTCGCGCAGGTGATCCGGCCCGGCATCGACCTGCAGCAACTCGCCGCCCGCCTTGAGGACGCGCGCGAACTCGGCATAGACCGGGAAGCCGAACATGCAGAGCACGCGGTCGAGCGTGCCGGCCTGCACCGGCAGGCGCGCATTGGTGCCGACCAGCCAGGTCGGCTGCTTGTCCTGCTTGGCGGCGGCGAGCACCGCCCATTTCGAGATGTCGAGACCGAGCAGCGCGACGCGTTGCGCTTCGGGCACGGCGGCAGCCAACTGGCGCAGGTAATAGCCTTCGCCGCAACCGGCATCGAGACAGCAAGCCGTGCGCCCGGCCGGCAGGTCGGCCAGCACGGCGCGCGCCGCGGCGGCGGCAATCGGCTGGTAATGCCCGGCATTCAAAAAGCGCCGGCGCGCCGCGACCATTTCCTTGCTGTCACCGGGATCGCGCGAACGCTTCTGCTGCACCGGCAACAGGTTGGCATACCCCTGGGCGGCGATGTCGAAACTGTGCGCATTGGCACAGCGCCAGGCGGCGCCCTGACTGCGCAGCGGCGCACCGTCGAGCGGACAGGCGAGAGAGGTGAAGGGCAGGATCATGAGTGCGACAAGAGCAAAATTGTTTGAGAGAGCGGCCGACGCATCATGTCTCCGCCGCATGCCGCGCCGCCGCGAGCAGCCGGCGCCGTTCGGGCAGGCGCAGCAGGGGCAGGACTTCGCAGTATTGCAGGGCCTTTTCGTCGGCGAAGACGACGCCGGCGCGACCGGCCTTCACTTCGCGGGCGACGGCGTGCAGCGCCTCGCGCCAGTGGGTGATGACGGCGATCCAGTCGGGGAATTCGGCCGGATCGAAGACCTTCTGTTTTTCGTCGCCGATGCCCTGGACGCCGGGCAGAATGTCCTTTTCATCGGCCACACCGGCAAAGGCAGGCTTGTCGGGCAGGACCTTGGCGAAGACGACGGCGGCGACATCTTCATTGACCAGCGCGGCGTAGATCGGCAGTTGCGGCTCGGTGATGCGCAGCGCGGCCCAGTTCTTGAAATCGATCGCGGCGCCGGTCTTGTAGTCGATGATGATCTGGCGGCCGTCGGCCAGGCGGTCGATACGGTCGACGATCATTTTGACGCGAATTTCCTCGATCTCGACGATCGCCTCTTCCTCGCAGGCAATCACCTCGAAGGCGACGCCGCGCTTGGCTTCGAGCGCCAGCCAGACGGCGAGCAGCTTTTCCAGGCGCGCCGCTTCCAGTTCGCGGAAGCGCGCCGGCAAAGTCAGGCGGCGTTCCAGTTCGAAATGCGCCAGCGCCTGCCGGACGGCGGCGGCAACCGCCGCGCGCTGGCCGGTTTCGCCGAGCGCGGCGAGTGCGGCCGAACTGCGCACGTCCGACCAGAAGGCTTCGAGCGCTTCGTGCACCAGCGTACCGCGCGCCGCCGGGTCGAGGCCTTCGACCGCCTCGTCGAGTGCCGCGCCACCGAGGCGGAACTGGTAATAGGCCCAGGCCGGGCAGATCGCCTGGGCGCGCAGCAGCCAGCTGCCGCCGGCCACCTTTTCGCCCTCGCCGACCGGCGGCGCGGCGTGGTCGGCCAGTTGTCCGAGATCGGCGCCGGCCGTCGCCGCCTGCTGCCGCGCCAGGCTGGGCGGCAATTGCGGGCAGGCCTCGCCTTCCGGCAGGCCGGCGAGCAGCGGGCTCGGCCGACGCACGCGATTGCCGTCGGCGCGCGCCCAGGAATAATTGACCACGGGCGCGGCGAGCGCCAGACGGGCCTGGACGCGCGTCGCGAAATCGAGTTCGACCTCGGCGCTGGCGTGCGCCGCGCCGGCGGCGCGCAGCGCCTCGACCGGGAGCAGCGGATTGGGCCGCGGCGGCGGCGGCCACAGGTCGTCGTTCATGCCCATGACCCACAGCGCGTCGAAGCCGAGGCCGGCGCTTTCGAGCACGCCGAGCACCTGGATGGCCGGCTGGCCGCGCGTTTCCGGCTGGAAGATGCGCTGCCGGCAGAGCTGGCTGAGGCGGCGCACCGCTTCGCTCTGAGTCAGCGGCCCGAGCAGCGCGTCGAAGCGGCCGAAGCCGTCGAGCACCTCGCCGAAGGCGCGCCGCGCCTGGAATTCGTGGCTGGACAATTCGCGCTCGCCGGGCCAGTCGACCGCCTGCAAGGCCTGCCGGAAGGTGAGCGCCCACTGACCGGCCAACTGGCGGCGCGGCGCGTTGCCGGCCGCGTCGACAAAGGCCTGCAGCGCCGCGGTGCTGCGCGGGCAAAGCGCCGGCTCCTGTTCCGCCAGACGCTCGGCCAGACGGAGCAAGGCCGGCAAGGTCGTGAAATACGGCAGGTCGCGGCGCAGCGCGGCATCGAGCCGGGCGCGGCCGTCGGCTTCCGTTTCGGCCGCCGACCAGCCGCCGCCGAGCAGTAGCGCCGAGAGGCGGGATTGTTCGAGCTTGGCGCGGCCGCTGCCGAGCGCCAGCAAGTCGAGGCCGGTGCGGATCAGCGGCAGGTCGGCCAGCGCTCGACCCAGCGAGAAATTGAAGCGGCGCGGCACTTCGGCCGCCTCGGGACGGATCAGCGCCGGGTGCAGCAGATCGTCGAGCATGAATTCGAGACGGTCGCGCACGCTGGCCAGATCGGGCGCGACGATGCCGAGCCGCGCCGCCGGATTGGCCGCCAGTTGGTCGCCGGCCCAGGCGGCGACGGCGGCGCATTCGGCGCTGCTGTCGGCGGCGGCGAAAACCTGTTGTTCACTACGGTCGACCGGATTTTTCGGGCTATTTTCAACGACGCAACCGCGCCCTTCGAGCGCCGCCATCAGGCGCCTTTCGAGCGGCGTGTAGCGGTCGAAGCCGGCAAAGGAAACACTGGCCGGCAAGGCGAAATGGCCGGCCTCGATCAGACCGATCACCTCCAACTGCAGGCCGGCCAGGTCTATCCAGCCGCCGGCGCGACAACGCTTGAGGAATTCCGCCTGCCAGCCGGCGAACAGGCGCGCCTCGTCGGACTGCGCGCCGGCCGGGTCGATCTGCCAGATGCGCGCCAGCGCCTGCGCCTCGACCGCCGAAGCGGCCATGCCTTGAATGTCAAAAAGCGGCGCCGCGGCGCTGTCGAGACCGTCGGCAATCACCGCCTCCCAGAGCAGGCGTTCGGCAAACGGGTCGAGCGCCTGCGGCAGTTCGGCGATGCCGCAGAGCAGCGCCTCCTCGCCGAGCTGCGCCAGCCACTGACCGACGGTCAGTGCCGGCGGCGTCAGCCACACCGCGGCATCGGCCGGACGCTGGCTGCGCCGGGTCTGGGCGAGGCGGGTGGTGGCGCAAAGCAGCAGGGAGTTCATGTTGTCAGGAAACCGTCGATGATCGTCGAATGCTCACAGGTTCGGGCATGGGCACCGCTTCGCCCACCCCCAAACCCCTCCCAACCTCCCCTTGTCAGGGGAGGAGTCAGCGCATCCGGCGTCAGCTTGGCCTCCCTCCCCTGAAAAGGGGAGGGCCGGGGAGGGGTTTGCATGACAAGCAACAAGGCGTGGACTGCTTCCAAGGGAAAAAGGCCGAAAAAAGTCAGTTGACCGCTGCCGGCCGCGCCGGAGCGGCGGGACGCGCAGGAGCTGCCGGATGGGCCGGCACAGCACCGGCGGGTGCAGCTGGATGCGCCGGCGGCGCGACCGAAGCCGGCTTGCCCGGCATGGCGGGACGGGCAGGCGCCGCAGGTGCGGCCGGTTTGGCGATGCCCGGTGCCGTGCTTGCCGGCGCGGCTTGCGCCTTGCCGGGCATGGCCGGGCGGGCCGGAGTGGCGGGCTGCG
>Ga0209749_1001180_pt1 | contig 25337 bp, 18 predicted proteins | sample EPASupsiteSAE347_FD_187267 | JGI IMG/M metagenome (GOLD analysis project Ga0209749, IMG submission 187267) | Bioremediated contaminated groundwater from EPA Superfund site, New Mexico - Sample SAE3-47 (SPAdes) (version 2) | ecosystem: Environmental > Aquatic > Deep subsurface > Groundwater >...
CTCCCATCTCGGCCGCGGTGATGGCCAGAGCGATGGTCTCCAGGTCGCGCATTTCGCCGACAAGGATGATGTTGGGATCCTCGCGCAGAGCCGCTCTGAGCGCATCTGAGAAAGACTTGGTGTGGTGGCCGATTTCGCGCTGATCTATGAGGCACTTGTTAGACTTGTGAGTGAATTCTATAGGATCTTCAATGGTGATGATGTGTGCCTTGCGGATAGTATTAATGTAATGGATCATCGCTGCCAGAGACGTTGACTTTCCGCTGCCCGTCGGACCGGTGACGATGACGATACCGCGCGAGTTCATGCAGACCTTCTTGACCACCTCCGGCAGGCCCAGGGTCTCCATGGAGGGAATGTCCTCCGGAATCAGGCGTAAAATGGCCCCAAGGCCGTGGTATTGTTTAAGAATATTTACCCGGAAGCGGGCCGTGCCGGGTATCTCGTAGGCAAGGTCCATGTTCCCCGTCGCATGAAAAGTTTTGCTCTGGGCATCGCTCATCAGAGGGAAGCAGAGGTTTTCCATTTGATCCTGGGTCAGAAGAGGAAGGTCGGTAAAAACGACGTCTCCGTTAATCCTGAAAATCGGCGGGGCTCCAACCTCCAGATGGATGTCCGAGGCTGAAAATTCCAGGCACTTCTTCAGGAGCTCGTTCAGGGAGAAAGTATCCAGAGAGAGAGAGAGACGCGCGCCGTTAATTTCCTTCTCTTTAAGAGCCGGAGAAGGAAGAGAGAACTCCTCATGGGGAAGGGAGCTCTCAGGCTCACTCCGGCTTTCTGAAAGCGGACTTTCCTGCGGCGCAATCTCGTAGAGATCCTTACCCGCTGCGCCGGGAGAAACTTCCGACCCCGAATAGGCTTGTTTTTCGCTTTTAGAAGTTTTCATTTTTCATTGAACTCCGACTGCATCCAGATTCTCCTCCATCGTCTTGAAATCAATGGCCCTCTCGATTGCCTGAATGCGCGAAATGAGACCCTGCTGAGCCAGATCGAGCAAAGAGGTGTCCATCAACTGCATTCCCTTGTTCCTCCCCATCTGGATGACGGAGACGATTTGGAAATTCTTCCCGTCGCGGATGAGGTTGGAGACGGAGGGAGAAAACTGAAGCAATTCATAGGCCACGACCCTGCCTGTCCCGTCCTTCCTGGGGATTAGCTGCTGGGAGACAATGCCGCGGAGGGATTCGGCCACCATGGTGCGGATCTGTGTCTGCTGTTCGGGAGGAAAGGCATCTATGATGCGGTCAATGGTCTGGATGGTACCGTTGGTATGCAGGGTTCCGAAGACGAGGTGTCCGGTCTCCGATGCGGTGATGGCCAGTTGTATAGTCTCCAGATCCCGCATCTCCCCGACCATTATGACGTCCGGATCCTCCCTGAGGGCGGCCCGGAGAGCCGTCTGGAAAGATTCCACGTGGAGCCCTACCTGACGCTGGACAATAAGTGACCGCTTGTTGTGGTGCACGTACTCGATGGGGTCTTCCACCGTTATGATGTGAAGAGCTTTTTCTTCGTTGACGAGATCTATGAGAGCCGCCAGGGTCGCCGTCTTTCCGCATCCGGATGGGCCCGTCACCAGGACCAGTCCCTGATGGTAGTGCGTAAATAGTCCCATGCTCTGGGGAAGATTGAGGGAGGCCAGGGTGGGAATCTGTCTGGGGATGCCCCTGAGTACGATATTAAGCCCGTTTCTCTGGAAAAAAACATTGGCGCGAAAACGGCTAAGGGTGGCGTGCTCTTCCTCGGGCTCGTAGACAAAATCCACATCGGTGTGTTCAAAGAGCATCTCCTGCTCGCGTTTTCCCAGGATCTCCATCGTCATGGTCCGCACCTGGGCCGGGGACAGGGGCGGTTCATCAGGCATAACCTCAAGTTCCCCATGAATTCTGACCATGGGAGGATTAGTGGAAGGCAGGTGGAGATCCGACCCCCCCATGGCGGTCATCTTTTCAACGAATTCATCTATTGTAGCCAAGCGAACAGGCCTTTCTTCGGCAATTCGTAAAAATTATAGCAACTCCGTTCCCTATCGTCAATCCGCACCTGTTTCCAGGAAATACTCCGATTGATTTCTTCATCAGACTGCCTGCCTCCTCCGGTGGCGGATATATTCGATGGTGCCGGGTAACAATGAAATAAGTATGATGGCCAGAATCACCATGGTAAAATTGTGCTTTACCGCGGGAAGATTGCCGAAATAAAAGCCTCCCAGGAGAAAGACGACAATCCAGGTGAGGACTCCAATCACGTTATAACCAAGAAACCAGTTGTAGCTCATCTTGCCGATTCCGGCCACAAAAGGGGCAAAGGTGCGGATGATGGGGATGAATTGGGCGATGATGATGGTCTTTCCGCCATGTTTTTCAAAGAAAGCGTGGGTTTTATCAAGGTATTCCCTCTTGAAAAAGCGCGCATTTTCCTGGTGAAAAACTTTTGGTCCGACGTAGCGGCCGATCCAGTAGTTTGTGTTGTCGCCCGCGATGGCGGCGATGCAGAGGAGAACGAAGAGCAGGCTGATGTTAAGCGAACCTCCCGCGGCCAGCGCTCCCGCGGCAAAAAGCAGGGAGTCTCCCGGAAGAATCGGAGTCACCACCAATCCGGTTTCGCAGAAAATGATCACAAAAAGGAGGACGTAAGTCCAGACCCCGAAAGACTGAATGGCCCCCTGTAAATGCCGGTCCAAATGAATAAACAGATCGATAAAATTCTGAAGGATCTCCATGAACTGTCCTTTCTTGAAAATTTCCCTTACTCGGTCAAACTTTCACCGGTGCCCCCTGGCAGAGATTCATGATGCGGCGGGCGACCTTCATGGCGGCATCCGGATGCCCCAGGGGGCGGGCCTTGTTCTTCATCTGCTCGATTCTCGCAGGATTTTTTAGAAGAATCTCGATGGTCTCCGCCAGGTTGTTTTCATCCCCCACCCGGATGGCCACCCGCTTGCCGAGAAGATACCGGGTATTTCTTAATTCTTGGCCCGGGATCGGGCGCACGATGATCATGGGGAGCCGGGCCGCCAGGGCTTCGGAGGATGTCAGGCCCCCGGGCTTGGTGACCAGGAGGTCGGCTGTTTTCATATAATCGTAGACGTTGTTTATATAGCCCAGCACGCGGACCTTGACCGGCGAATGATTGTTGAGCTTTTTTGTGTCGTCCTGGAGGCGCTTGATGAGCTTGTTGTTTTTTCCGGCCACGATTACGACGTGCATGGGAAGCGTGAGTTTCTTCAGGGCCTTCATGATTCTGCTCACGGGTCCCATCCCGATTCCACCGCCCATGACCAGCAGTACCGGCCAGTTTTCATTGAATTCAAGCCGGCTCTTCAGCAGCGAAATGTCCTGGTATTCTCCAAAGCGCGGATCGATCGGAATCCCGGTGACATCCACGCGCTCTGGAGCGACCCCTTTGGAGATCAGATGTTCTGCGATTTCCTGCGTGGCCACGGTGTAAAGGTCCAGGTTGTTGTAAATCCAGAAGGGATGCACTACGAAATCGGTGACCACGCCGACCACGGGAATCGTGAGCCCCATCTTCTCCTTCAGCACGGAGGAAACACCGCAGGAAAAAGCATGGGTGCAGACGATTACATCCGGCCGGTACTCATCCACCAGATTTCTGAAATTTTCCGCTGAGGTATGAATGACCCAATTTTTCATGCCCGAGATGGTGCCGGCCCGCTCTCTCCGCTCGTAGAGAAGGCCGTAGAGCTGGGGGATAAATTTCACCATCTGGAGGTAGCCGTCCTCCACCATTTTCCCGACAAAGGAGCTGGCGTAATAATAGGAATTGACAATGCGGCTCTCTGCATCCGGTTCCAGGCGCAGAAGGGCCTGAACAATGGCTTCAGCGGCGGCGCTATGCCCGGCCCCCACATTGGCGGAAAGAAAAAGAAACCTCCTTGGAGTGTTCATCTTTACGGATATTCGCCCGACCCCGATAAACTCCTACCCCGGAAATTCAAAATCAGAAAAGGGAAAAGTTATGCGTCCATAGAATTTTCCGGCGAAAGAAAGGTGAAATGAATTGAAGAAAAAAAGTGAAACCATAGTCACGAACGAGGCCTTTAAAAAAGATAAAAACCGTCTGCTCAAAGCAATAAACCTCATTTATGAAGAGGCAAACATTCTCTCCCGCCGCAAAAATGAGGAAGAAGAAGCCCTCCAGGAGCTCTCTGAGACAAAGGCTTCTCTCCTGCGCGCAGCCCTGAAGGAGAAAAGTGATCCCCTGTCCCTGAGCGAGATGCTGACCGATTCCAAAAAAATGCAGAAAATACTCGCCAAGCTGGGAGACAAAAAAATCCGGCGGGAAATCGAGCAGGTGGAACGCGAGATCACCAGGAGAAGGACCAACGTTGAGAAATTTGAGCTTCTCAAAAAGTCTATAGAAAAAGAGATGTCTCTTAAGCTCGACAATTTATTCAAGGAACTGAACGAACTTAACAGCGGATTTTACTCCCGCCTGATGAGAGAGAAGGATGATTCTTACCGGCTCGTTAAAAAACAGATCGCCGAGCTTGAAGACGCCGAAAAAATTCTCCAGGAAGAGATCCTTGAGTGTAAGCTGGCGCTTAAGTTCGAGGAAAAACCTAAAGAGCTTTTCAAATGGTGGTAGCTCTCAGTTTATAGTCCGGTTATACAAAGAGCACTTCTTCTTTCGCTTCGGAGAGGTGCTTTTTTGTTGGTTTTCGCTTAATTTGCATCAAGAAAACATTTATTTTGCCTCGATTTGTGCAAACAGCAAGAAATTGGCAATTGCAACCCCAGACTGCTAGTTAAGGAGAAAAACAGATAATTATATAGGATATATTCGTATTATTTAGAAAATATATCATTATCAACACTTGCTTTTATTTCTATGGTGGAATATAATAGCACAAGCTTGGCACTCGACAAGCGGGAGTGCCAGCGATATCACTAAACTTATAAGGAGGTTCTTAAATGTCAACAAAAACCGCTGCCAAGCTCATACCCCTGGGGGATAGACTGGTAGTAAAACCACTTCCCCAGGAGGAAGTGACCAAGGGTGGGATCATCCTGCCGGACACCGCCAAAGAAAAACCCCAGCAGGGCGAAGTCATCGCTGTTGGGAACGGTAGAATCCTGGACAACGGCCAGAAGGCCCCCATGGAAGTAAAAGTCGGCGAAAAAGTGCTCTACGGAAAATATTCCGGCACCGAAATCAAACTCGACGGGGAAGAGTACCTCATCATCGCGGAAAAAGAAGTTTTCGCGATAGTAAAATAAGTAGGAGGAAATAATAATGGCTTCAAAAATTCTGCTCTATAGCGACGAGGCAAGAAGGGCTCTCGAAATGGGAACCAACGCCTTGGCCAACGCGGTGAGAATCACCCTGGGCCCCAAGGGAAGAAACGTCATCCTGGACAAGAAATTCGGCTCCCCCACCATCACCAATGACGGCGTCACCATCGCCAAGGAAATCGAACTGGAAGATCCCTTCCAGAACATGGGCGCCCAGCTCCTCAAGGAAGTGGCCTCAAAGACCAATGACGTCGCCGGCGACGGCACCACCACCGCCACCGTTCTGGCCCAGGCCATGATCAAAGAGGGAATGAAGAATGTTACTTCCGGCGCCAACCCGCTCTTCATCAAGAAGGGCATCGAGAAGGCCGTCGAGGCCATCGTCGAGGAAATAAAGAAACTCTCCGTGTCCGTTGAGACCCGCGAGTCCATCGCCCAGGTGGCCACCATCGCCGCCAACAACGACAAGGTCATCGGCGAGATGATTGCTTCCGCCATGGAGAAGGTCGGCAAGGACGGCGTCATCACCGTAGAGGAGTCCAAGACCATCACCAGCAGCCTTGAGCACGTCGAGGGAATGCAGTTCGACAAGGGTTATATTTCACCCTACATGGTCACCGACCCCGAACGGATGGAAGCCGTGATGGAAGATCCCTATATCCTCATCACTGAGAAGAAGATTTCTTCAATCCAGGATCTTCTGCCTCTCCTGGAAAAGGTCGTCCAGGTACAGAAACCCCTCCTGATCATCGCCGAGGATTTGGAAGGCGAAGCCCTGGCCACCATTGTGGTCAACAAACTGAGGGGCACTTTCACCTGCTGCGCCGTGAAGGCTCCCGGCTTCGGCGACAGGCGGAAAGAGATGCTCAAGGATATCTCCGTGCTCACCGGCGGCCAGGTCATCTCCGACGAACTGGGCCTCAAGCTGGACAAGGTCACCATAGACATGCTCGGCCAGGCACGCCAGGTCAAGGTGGACAAGGATAACGCCACCATCATCGAGGGCAAGGGAAAACCCGACGCCATCAAGGGCCGCATCGATCAGATCAAGGCCCAGATCAAGGACACCGACTCTGATTTCGACCGCGAGAAACTCCAGGAGCGGCTCGCCAAGATGGTCGGCGGAGTGGCCGTCATTAAAGTCGGCGCCGCCACCGAGACCGAACTCAAGGAGAAGAAGCACCGCATGGAAGATGCCCTCTCCGCCACCCGGGCCGCCGTCGAGGAAGGCATCGTCGCCGGCGGAGGCGTTACTTTCATCAACGTGCAGAAGGGGCTAAAGAAAATCAAGACCGACGATGCCGACGAGAAGATCGGCGTCGAAATAGTGAAGAAGTCTCTTGAAGAGCCCCTCCGCCAGATTGCCAACAACGCCGGCGTCGAAGGCTCCGTCGTCGTCGAAAAGGTGAAGAAGCTCGATCCGGGATCCGGCTATGACGCCATCTCCGGAGATTACGTGGATATGATAAAGGCCGGGATCGTGGATCCCGTGAAGGTCACCCGCTCGGCTCTCCAGAACGCCGCCAGCATCGCGGCCATGGTTCTCACCACTGAAACGCTGGTGGCAGAGAAGCCTGAAAAGGAAAAAGGCGGGCACGCGCACGGAATGCCCCCGGGTATGGGCGGCGGAATGGACGGAATGTATTGATCCGCTGAATAAGTAAGGGCGCCCCGCCGTCGGCGGGGAGCCCCTGCCTGTGCAGGGAGGAAGCCTGAAGGTCTCCTCCCTTTTTTTATTGGGATGGCAGAATTCTGAAAAGAAAGCCGAAAGACATTGTTTTTTTTCTTTGTCCGTTTCTCCACGGGAAAGAGGCATATCAGCAGGAAAAACACCTGCTCCCTTTAATATGGAAGATGTAGATAAAGATATCCACCAGACAATCCGGAGGCACTGATGAAAGACGAGAGAAAGACCAAGGCCCGCCTTATTGAGGAACTGGAAATTCTCCGGCGCCGGGTAGCCGTGCTGGATGGCTCCCCTGAGCCTGTGCCCGCGCGCGAAAACATTGCCGGGCGTAAGCAGGTTGAGGAGGCCTTGTGTGATACGGGCCATCTGCTCGATGCAAGGAACAAGGAACTCAACTGCCTTTTTGGCATTTCAAGTCTGGCCGCAAATGGGAATCTCACGCTTGAAGAGATGCTTCAGGAAATAGTGAAAATAATTCCGCCGGCCTGGCAGTATCCCGATGTTGCCTGTGCCAGAATTCTTCTGGAGGATCTCGAGTATAAGACCGGTAACTTCACTGAAACTCAATGGCGCCAATTCAGTGATTTAATGGTGCACGGTCGGCGGGCGGGCACCGTGGAGATCTGTTATATTGAAGCAAGGCAGCCCTGCGATGAAGGTCCTTTCTTAAGGAATGAACGTATGCTGCTCAATGCCATCGCCGAGCGGGTGGGCCGGATCGTCGAGCGGATGAAGGCGGAGGAATCCCTTAGAGAGAGCGAAAGCAGCCTTTCCATGACGCTCAAATCCATCGGCGACGGCCTCATCGCCACGGATTCCTCGGGCCGCATCACGCGAATAAACCCGGTGGCAGAGTACCTCACCGGCTGGAAGGCGGAGGAGGCGCTCGGAAGGCCGAGCGGCGAGGTCTTTAGGATCATCAATGAATTTACCCGAGAGAACGTCCAAAATCCGATCGAACGGGTATTAAAAGAGGGACGGATTGTCGGCCTGGCCAATCATACCGTTCTCATCGCGCGCGACGGCACGGAGCGGCCCATCGCCGACAGCGGCGCCCCCATCCGTCTGGAAGAAGGAGGCGAAGTTCTGGGAGCGGTGCTGGTTTTCAGAGACCAGACCAGGGAGCGGCAGGCAGAAGAGGAGCTGAAATTCAGGAACCTCCTCCTGGCTACCCAGCAGGAGGTTTCTATTGACGGGATCCTGGTCGTTGATGGACACGATAAAATCCTGTCCTATAACAGCCGGTTTGTGGACTTGTGGGGCATTCCTCCCGAGGTTGTGGCAACAAAATCCGATGAGCTCGCCTTGAAGTCGGTGCTGGACAAGCTGGCCGATCCCGGGAAGTTTCTTGAGAAAGTGCAATACCTGTACGAGCATCGGGAGGAAAACAGCCGGGACGAGATTGTGCTGGCAGACGGCAGAATTTTCGACCGTTACTCGGCGCCGATGATCGGAGCCGCCTCAAAGTACTATGGCAGGATCTGGTATTTCCGGGACATCTCCGCCCAGAAGCGGACGGAGGAGGCCATCAGGGAGAGCGAGTTAAAATTCCGCACCATCACGGAATCGGCGCTCGACGCCATCATAATGATGGATAACGCGGGAATGGTCACTTTCTGGAACCCCGCGGCCGAGAAGATCTTCGGCTATTCGAAAGAAGAATTACTCGGGAAGGACGTCCACATGGTTCTCTCCCCGGCCCATTACCTTGACTCCTTTCAGAAAGCCTTTTCCAAATGGCGGGAGACGGGTGAAGGCCCGGCCATCGGGAAGGTAGTTGAACTTCAGGCCCTCCGCGCGGGTGGCAAAGAGATCTCCGTGGAACTTTCCCTCTCCTCGGTGAACCTGGGCGAAAAATGGAGCGCCGTGGGTATCATTCGGGACATCACCGAACGCAAGAAGGCGGAAGAGAACCTCCTGGAGGCCAACCGCCAGCTCGAAGCGGCTACGGCGCAGGCCACATTGGCCAATCGCGCGAAGTCCGAGTTCCTGGCCAATATGAGCCACGAGATCCGTACCCCCTTAAATGCTGTCATCGGATTCACCGAGCTTCTCAAGGGCCGGATCACGGACGAGAAGTCCCGGAATTACCTCGAAGGGATCGTCACCGGGGGACGGAACCTCCTTAATCTCATCAACGACATCCTGGATCTCTCCAAAATCGAGGCGGGACGCATGGAGATCCACCCGGAAGTCGTAAACCCCCAGTCTCTATACGAAGAGATGGCGCAAATTTTTTCGGTGCGGATGAACGAAAAGGGCCTGTATCTGCGAATCGAAATCAGTCCCTCTCTATCGCAGGCCCTCCTTCTCGACGAGACGCGCCTCCGGCAGATACTCCTGAACCTGGTGGGTAATTCCGTCAAGTTCACGGAAAAAGGCGGGATCACCATGCGGATGCGGACGGTACCGAGGGCGCTGGACGGAAGCGTGGTAGATCTCCTCCTGGAGGTGGAGGACACCGGCATCGGAATCCCCGCGGAGCAGCAGAACCAGATTTTTGAAGCCTTCCGCCAGCAGGAAGGCCAGAGTACCAGGAAATACGGCGGCACCGGCCTGGGCCTCACCATTACGAAACACCTTGTCGCGATCATGGGCGGGAACATCTCCCTTGAAAGTGAGCCTGGAAAAGGCTCCATCTTCCGGGTGCTCCTTCCCGGCATCCGCGTCACCGCCTTGGTGGCGGGAGGGAATGAGGAAGGGGACGAGATCTTCGAATCCGTGATCTTCCAGGGTTCCACCGTCCTCATGGTGGAGGACATTGAGTCCAACCGCCAGGTCATCGCCGGCTTGCTTGATCCTTACCACCTCGTCGTAGCCGAGGCGGTTAACGGCCTGGAAGGAATTGATATGGCGCGTATAGTGCATCCGGACCTAATCCTGATGGATATGCAGATGCCGGTCATGGACGGGTACGAGGCCACCCGGCGAATCAAGGCCGACCCGGACCTCAAGCACATTCCCGTGGTGGCTCTGACGGCCTCCGCCCTGAAGGAAGATGCCCGCTCCATTCTCGAACTGTGCGACGGGTACCTGCGAAAGCCGGTCAGCAAAAGGATTCTCCTAAGGGAACTGGCTCGCTTTCTTCCCCACACCTTCCGGGAGGAGGCCGTGACTCCGGCGGCGGCAGGGTGGCATGATCTCCCGGCGGTTGGAGAAACCGACCGGGAACTGGCCGGAGTGCTCAGCGAGAAATTCTTTCCGCGATGGAAGGAGGTACGGGCCGGGATGGTGATGGAGGAAATCAGCGACTTTTCACGGGACCTCCGGGACTTAGGCGTGAAGCACGCCTCGGCTATCCTTGAAAAATACGGGGACGAACTCCTCCGGCACGCCGAGTCCTTTCGCATCGAGCCGCTGACACGCATGCTGAGCCAGTTTCCCCTGCTCCTGGAAAAGCTCGCCGGGAATACCGGCGGGTCGGAACATTCCACAGAGGAGGTGACCTCATGAAACCGCTCTATGGCCCGGGGAAGGCCCTGAAGAAATCCATCGTCCTCATCGTGGACGACTCTCCCAAGAATCTGGAGGTCCTGGGAAGCATGCTGACTGAGACGGGTTTCCTGGTCTCGGTGGCCGGAAGCGGCCGTCAGGCCCTTGAAATCGTCTCTGCAAGGCCTCCCGACCTCATCCTTATGGACGTGAACATGCCGGAGATGGACGGCTTCACGGCCTGTGAGAAGCTCATGGAGAACCCCGCCACTCGGAATATTCCTCTCATATTCCTCACCGCCCGCAACGAGGAAGAGGACATCGTCCGGGGCTTCGATGCCGGGGGGGTGGACTATGTCACCAAACCCTTCTACTCCTCCGAGCTTCTCGCCCGCGTGGCCACTCACCTCCAGCTCAGGAGCGCTCTCGAACAACTTCGAGAACTAAATGCCACCAAGGACAAGTTTTTCTCCATCCTGGCCCACGACATAAAAAACCCGCTCTTCGCTTTCCGGGAGATCTCGACCTTGCTTCTGGGTGAGAAGCATCAATTGGATGAAGACCAGAAAAGGGATCTGATTCTCTCCATGAGGCAGGCCTCAGGGGAACTCCTCGCGCTCCTCGAAAATCTCCTGACCTGGTCTCGGAGCCAGAGCGGCCGAATCGAATTCCTCCCGGCTCTTCAGCCCTTAAGTCACCTCGTTAAAGAAATATTTTCGCTCCTGGAGATGGCAGCCCGGGAGAAAAACATCACCCTCTCGCAGGAGATTCCCGAGGGGACCTCCGCCTTCTTCGACAAAAACATGTTAAACACGATCCTGAGAAACCTGATCTCCAATGCCATTAAGTTCACGCCGGAAGGCGGGAAGGTTGCAGTTGCAGCGAATGACGGGGAAAAATTTCTGGAGATCTCGGTTGCGGACACGGGCATAGGCTTAAGCCACGCTGACATGGAAAAGCTTTTCCGAATTGACGTGAACAACGTCACTATAGGACCCGCCTCAAAGGAAAAGGGCTCCGGCCTGGGACTCATACTCTGCCGGGAATTCGTGGAGCGGCATGGCGGGCGAATCTGGGTCGAGAGCACTGTGGGAAAGGGCAGCATGTTCTTCTTTACCTTGCCGAGGAAATAGGAACTCCTCCTTTCGGCTCAGGTCTGAGAGAGCAGACTTTCCACCCGGGACAGTAGTTCATTCGTGTCGAAGGGCTTGGGGAGAAAGGCATCAGCACCAGCTTTTGTCGCCTTTTCCAGGATATCCGCCTCGGTGATGGAGGACATGACCAGGATGGGGATGCGGCTGAACTTGTCGTGAAATTTTAAAAGACGTGCGATGGCCAGTCCCGAAAGGGAAGGCATGATGATATCCAGAACCAGCAGGTCCGGGGGGCTCTCCTGGACTGCAAGGTAGAGCTCAAGCCCGTCTGAAAAAAACTCCACCCGGTACTTTTTTTCTTCCTCGAAGGCGGCCCGCAAAAGGGCCACCTGCAGGGGCAGATCCTCGGCGATATAGATTGTCTTCATCTTTATTAATCTCCAGGTCGTTTTTGTTTTTTACCAGCGGGCGCGCACGGTGACCGCGCCGCTCCCCCCGAAGGAGAGAGTTCTCAGGCTCTGGTCGAAGTGGATGCCGGCATTGCCCTGCATAGAAAGGCTGTCGGCGACGATCGCCCCGAAGATGCCGGCATTGCCATTTATTTCTATTTTAGCGGCCGGGGCGTAGAGGGCCATGTAGGCGGAACCGTTCCCCGAAATATGGACCTCTGTCGTTCCGGGCCCCCCGAAGATGACCAGGTTCTGGGGGCGCTGGGGGGTGTTTGAAATGGAGTTTCCGGTCAGGTGGATGTCTCCCCCCGTGTAGAATACGGCCTGTCCATTTGAGGGTACGAGAATCTGTGAATTTCCTTCCAGGCTGATATCGCCGGTGAAAACATAGTTTCCGGGTTGAAGCTGGACGGTGGAGTCGCCGGAAAGGCTCAGGTTTCTGTAGGTTCCGGGGGCGAGGGTGGCCGAGGTATTGCTGCCGTAGCTTATGTCCCCTTGGTTGATGCCCGAGGGCGGGGTCTGGAAGGGGTAGGTCTGGGGCGCATTCACGCTTGAGGAGATGTAGGAGGAGCTTCCGCCTGCCTGTATGCTGGCGGGAGAGCCTCCCGTGCCAAGCGAGACATTTCCTGCTACCGTCACGTTTCCCTGGAGCTCCACGATTCCATTGGTTCCCAGGTTGGTGCCGATGTTCCCCCCGCTCTGCTGGCTGGTCTGGGCATAGGGGCCCTGGGCCGAGTTCCAGCTGTCCACCAGGACATTCCCCTGAAGCGAGATATTGCTGTTCACGAAGGCGGCGCCGTTAAAAGGGGATCCGGCGGCGGCCAGGACGAGCGCCTCCTCCACTTTTTTGCTCTTTCCGGAGACTCCGACCGATACCAGGTGAATGAGGCCGGCGGGCACCGTCCTTCCCCTGGATCCGGTAACCGGGGAAGTTCCCTGGCTGTTGTTGGTGGACCAGGGGACGGCCGTCTGGCCGGAATTAAAGCTCATGGTGTATGTCGCCCCCGAGCGCGGGAGGGTGACCGCGGAAAACCCGGCGCTCCACCAGGGGTTCTTCTTGAGCTGGTAGAGAGCGTCCTGGATGCCGGCGCTGGCGGCCTCCAGGGCGATGAGATCAGTCTCGGCTTTTTGCGCCAGAGTCTTCTCCGCCTGGTAGAAGGAGAGGTATAGGAGGCCGAAGAAAAAAATGGCGGCCATGACAAGGAGCGTCAAAGCCAGGATGGAGCCGTTTTGTCTTTTCATGAAGCCTCCCTTAGTTGTGAAAAAGAACAGTGATGGATTGCGCCTGCTGGTCAGACTTTCCCTGAATGCTCGTGTCCCTGACGCCCAGGGAAAGCACGGCCGTCTTGTTGCCGGGGTTCAGCGTCAGGCCTAAAGAAGTGATGGAGGATATGACGCGCTTTCCCTGGCCGTTGCAATAGCTCTGGAGCTGGGCGGAGGAGAGAGGGCCGGTGAAACTTCCATAGATATCCCGTCTCAGAAGAGTGGTCGTCCCGGCAGGGATATAATAGATGACGTATTTCTGCCATACGCAGGATCCGTCGGACGGGTTGGTCACGAAGGTTCCCTGGCTGTTAAAGGCGGATAGGAAGCTAATGGCCGGCGGAAGGCTCGAGGAATTGTTGGTGACGGTGTCAACACTGCTGTCCATCATTTCCCGCGAAATCCCGGCCAGGGCCAGGTTCAGGCCCTGCCTGCCGCCGGCTCTTGCCGTGGAGGCCTGATAGCCGCTCTTGACCGCCAGGAGCATCCAGAAAAGAACTCCTGAAAGGATGGTAAGGATAAAAAGCGTGATCAGCATCTCAACCAGGGACAACCCGGCCGGTCCTGCTCTCGGAATCTTTTTTTGCATTTTGTTATTCACTCCATGCTGGGAATTTTATTTATTCGGATTGACGGCTATCGTCTCCAGGATGACCTTCTTGGTTGCTCTTCCCTCGGTCCAGGTAACGGTTGCCCAGAGCGCCTTTTTATCGGTGTCGAGACTGGATATTGATACGCTGTAGTTGAATGTGCGCGCAAACGGGCGTCCGTTTTTGGTCCCGCTTATCGTGGTGCTGCCGGAGTAGGGGACCATGGCGTTGAAGGCCTGGCTTAAGGTGCCGCGGATGAGACTTCGGCCTAAAATGGCCGCGTTGGCATGGTTCTCAGAGAGTTGGAAGCCTCTTTGAATTTGTGGAAAGACGCTGGAAACGAATATTATGAGCAGCACCGTAAGAAAGATGGCCACCAGTGCCTCGACCAATGTAAAGCCTGATTTTATTTTCTCCATGTGACCTCCCTGCGCAATTTTACCGGGACCCCTGCGAGCCTCGCTCCGGATGACCCCGGCGCTTTTCTATTTAATTGAGCAGAGTGCTCAGAGTCATGAACGGAAGGGCCAGAACAACGACGACGAAGGCGATGATGATGCCTACCACGATCATGATAATCGGCTCCAGAAGCCCCGTTATGGCTTTCAGGGAGATTTCGACCTGGGTTTCGTAGAAGTCCGCCAGTTTATCGAGCATGGATTCGAGAGCGCCGGTTTCCTCGCCGGCCGCGATCATGCTTATGGACATCTGGGTGAAGACCTTGCTCCTCCTCAGGGGCTCGGCGATCAATTCCCCCTCCCGGAGGCTTTTGACCGCTTTTAATACGACCTCTTCCATGATCCGGTTGCCCATGCTTCCGGAGACCAGCTCCATGGCTTTCAGGATGGGAACACCGCTGGAATAAAGAGTGCTCAAGGTCCGCGCGAAACGGGATATCGCGAGTTTTTTCAGAAGCGGGCCTATGATGAACAAATTCAGCTTGAGACCGTCAAACATAAGCTGCCCCGGTTTAGTTCGCGCGAAACGGGTCAGGAAAAAGGCCGCAACGATCAGGATGACGAGGAGGTAGGGCCAGGCAGCTCCGAGAAATTTGGCGATGTCAAGGAAAATCCGGGTGGGAAGTGGCAGTTCGGAGCCGAATTCTTCGTAGATGCTCTGGAGGCGCGGGATGCCGAAGATGAAGATTAAGGTCACCATGACGAAGGCAAAAGAGATGACCATGATGGGATAATAGAGGGCTGTTTTTACTTTTTGCTTCAAGGTTTCCGAGTTTTCGATGTAGATTGCCAGCCGCTTGAGAATGAGGGGCAGGTTTCCTCCCGCCTCTCCGGCGGCCACCATCGAGACATAGAGCTTGTTGAAGACGCCCTCGTAGCGCTTCAGGACTTCGGAAAGCTGACTTCCGGAGCCGACTCCGGAGGAGATGTCAATCAGGATCTGCCTCAGGGCCGGGTTTTCCGAGTCCGAGATCATGATATCCGTGGCTTTTTTGAGGGGGATGCCTGAGTCCAGCATGGCGGCCATTTCCTGGGTAAAGAGCAGAAGCTCTTCACCCTTTATTCTGAGCCGGCCGAATCCGAACAAGCTCAGGAAATTCGTTTTTTTTCGCCGGATGGGCGTCAGGTTCGTGACAACCAAATCTTTGTCAGAGAGCATCTTGAGGGCCGTTTCCTGGTCGGACGCTTCGATGGTGCCGGAAGTCCGGTGATCTTTCTCGTCCCTGACGGTAAAGGCAAATTCAGGCATGGGGCCCTCCTTTATTCTTCTCCGGTTACGCTGAGCACTTCCTCGATGCTGGTCAGCCCGGCGAACAGCTTGGACAGGGCGCTTTGCCTGAGATTGGCAAAGCCGTGCTTTAAGGCCAGATCCCGCAGGACTTCAGGCGTCAACTGTGAAGTGGTGAGGCGGCGCATCTCCGGAGTTATCACCAGGAGTTCGGAGATCGCCTGCCGGCCCTTATAGCCGAGATTTCCACAGGCCGGGCACCCGGCCGGTCCAAAAATCTCAGCTTCCACGGGAATTGACGTGAGGCCCAGCATCTCCTGCTCTCTTGCGCCGAACGGGATTCTAACCTTGCAGGCGGGGCAGAGAACGCGGACCAAGCGCTGGGCCATCACCCCGTTCAGGGAGGATAAAACCAGGTAGGAGGCGACCCCCATGTCCATCAGGCGGGTGACCGCCGAGGGGGCGTCGTTGGTATGGAGCGTGCTGAAGACGAGGTGGCCGGTGAGGGAGGAGCGGATGGCGATTTCCGCGGTTTCCAGGTCCCTGATTTCGCCCAGCATGATCACGTCGGGGTCATGCCTGAGGATGGAGCGGAGACCGGCGGCAAAAGTAAAGCCGATCTCGGAGTTGACCTGAATCTGAGTGATGCCTTCGATCTGGTATTCCACCGGATCTTCCAGGGTGATGAATTTTCTCCGGGTGGTGAAAATTCGCTTCAGGGTGGCATAGAGGGTGGAGGTCTTCCCCGAACCGGTCGGGCCGGTCAGGAGGACGATGCCGTAGGGGCGGTTTATGATCTTTTCGTATCGAGCGAAGACATCCGGCGGCATCCCGATGGATATCAAGTCTTTTTTTGTTCCGGCGGTGTCCAGGATTCGGATGACCACGCCCTCGCCGTGCAGGTTGGGGATGATGGAGACCCGCAAATCATAGGCAATCTCTTCAATCTGGAAACTGGCCCGGCCGTCCTGCGGGAGGCGTCTTTCGGCGACGTCCAGATTTGAGATGATTTTTATTCTCGATACGAGCGCCCGCATCAGATGCAGGGGCGGCGGGGGGAATTCATGCAGGACGCCGTCCACGCGGTATCTGAGTAAGGCGCTCCCGGCGAATGATTCCAGGTGGATGTCGCTGGCTCCCAGATTGATGGCCTGGGAGATGATGTAGTTGACCAGTTTTATCGCCGGGGCATCCTCGTCCTCGATGCGAATATTCTCCTTACTATTTGGAGCGGCTGTGGAGGTTTCGTCATAGGCGCCCATGGCCTCGGCGGTCTTTTCCTGGGTCAGGTAGTTTTTATTGATGGCGCTCTCGATATCCTGATGCGAGGCCAGGACCGGCTCGATGTGGAGGCCCGTCAACTGCCGGAGAAAGTCCTGGACCTGGATATCCTCTGGATTGGTAAGAGCGACAAAGAGTTTGTCATCGAGGCGAAAGAGAGGCAGGATGGGGAAGCGCCGGGCGGTCTCCTCGCTGACCATTGATATGGAATCCTGCTCGGCATGGTAGGCGGCCAGTTGGATGAATGGAAGCCGGTAGTGTCTCGCAAGGGCGGTCAGGACCAACTCGGCGGGGATGGATTCCTGGGAGAGGAGAAATTCGGCTGCAGTTTTGACCTGTGTTCCCGCACCGGCGGCCTTTTTCAGGGTTTCCGGGGCCACCTTGCCCTCGAGGTATTTAAACCATTCCGCCATGCCTGATTCTCCTGCCTTTCAATCTTCCAGGGCCAGTCCCAATGCCACCTTAAAGACAGCCGCTCCGGCCTGGTCGGAGTCTTTTTTTTCGCCATCGATGCGGTTCCAGGTGTTGACGGTGACCGGAAGTCCCAGGTGCTCCGAGAGGCGCAGTGTCAGGTTCTTCAGATAGGCGGAACCGCCGGAGAGGAAAACCTGGGCAAATTCCGGCGACACCTCGGGAAACTGGCTCTTGAAAAAGTCGAGGGATTTTTTAATCTCGGTCATCCAGCTCTGGAGGAAAGGTTCCATGGCCACATCGCTCGTCATGGCGTCAAAATATTTTTTTGCTTCTTCCGCCTCTCTCCAGGAAGACTGGGAGGCCATCTGGATGGCATAGGTAAAGTCGCGGCCGGCCAGGGAAATTTCTCGTGCATAGTAGGGGTAGCGGTCTCTCAGGATCACGACATGAGTGAAACGGTCCCCGACGTGGACTAGCGCATGGAAACGATCTTTTGGAGAATTGTAGTTGTTCGAAAATTCCCGGACGAGGGGCAGGACCGGGACTTCGATCCGGGAAATATCAAAGCCGCAGTTCTTGAGGGTGCCGCTTATTTCCTCGACGGTTTTTTTCTGGGCCGCTACGAAGAAGATGGCGTTTTTCTTTTCTCCCTTTATGACAGGAGGAACAGAAAGCCAGGAAAAAGAGATGGAACTCATGGGGAAGGGGATGAATTTCATCGCCTGGGAGGGGATGGCGGTCTCCATTTCTTTTTTAGAGAGCGGGGGTAATTCCAGGTAACGACAGATGGTGTCCTCTCCCTGGATGGCGGTTTTGACGGTTCCCTTACATTCCCCGCCTTCCTTGTGGCAATCCTTGACGAAACGATCTATTCGCCGGCAGAGCTCGTCCCCGGGCAGCGTCTCTTCGCGCGATTGGCGGTCGGGATTAAGTTCAAGCCGGCGAAGTTTTTCGATGCGCCCGTTATCCGGATTAAGAGCGGCAAACTTGACGCTGTATCGGCCCAGATCCAGACCGAGGCTGATTTTCTTTCGAAACATCGTCCGGCACCTCCGTTCCAATTCGAAGCGTCCAGACTGTTTTCGGTGGGAGGAAGAAAGATTCCTTTAATCCGCGGTTTTAATGCGGCTCCGCCGCAATTATCCGCAGGGATGTATGTCGCCACGCTGCGGCAACACCGAGATACTGGTGATTGAGAAGCCTGAAAAGGAAAAAGGCGGGCAGCGCACGGAATGCCCCCGCGGCGGAATGGATGGAATGTATTGAACAGCTGAATAAGTAAGGGCGCCCCGCCGTCGGCGGGGCGCCCCTGCCTGTGCATGGAGGATGCCGAAAGGCCTCCTCCATATTTCAGGGCTGGCTTTCTGACTCCGCTTCCTGGGGATTTACGACGATCGTGGTGAAAGCCTCGGGCCGAAGGGATGTTTTCGCGGCCTTCTGAACTTCTTCCGCCGTTATCTTTTCATATCGCTCCGGGTACTCCTTGATGTAATCCGTCCCCAGGCCATAAAGTTCTTCGTGCAAAAGCATCTCGGCGACGGCGCTGTTATCCTTAAGGGTAAGCGGGAGACGGTTGATAAGGTAGGTCTTGGCATCCTTGAGCTCCTTCGGGGTGACGGGGCGGGTGCGCATCCGCTCGATTTCACTTAATACCACCGTTCGGGCCTTTTCAACATCCTCAGACCTGGCCACCAGCCGGACGGCCCAGGGCCCTTCGCACAATATCGGCGAAAAAGAGCTTGAGACGGAAAACGCCAGGGGCTTTTTCCCGCAGAGAGCCCGGGTGAGACGGCTGAAGGGGCCTCCGCCCAGGATGAAATTCATGAGGTTGTCTGCATAAAAATCCGGATTCGTTCGGGAAATTCCTCTTTGGCCCAGAAGAACGAAGCTTTGGGGTCCTCTCCCCGCACTGAAGGTCTTCGTCTCGGCCGAGGCGGGAAGCTCTACGGAAGGAACGGCCGCTTCAGGCGCTGGGCCACCGGCTTTCCATGCGCCGAAATAATTCCGGGAAAGAGCCAGGGCCTTCTCTGAAGAGAGGTCGCCGACCAGGGCCAGGGATGTAGTATCCGAGCGGACACACTTACGGTAAAATTCGAGGAGATCTTTTCTGGAAATGAGTCTTATGCTCTTTTCCGTCCCCATCAGGCTCTGGTGCAGCGGGTGGTCCTCAGGGTAGATCATCTGGGCCAATTCCCGCTCCGCAATCGCCCGGGGAGAATTTTCCTGGGATTTTATCATCCCCAGTATTTCGGAACGCACCCGCTCAAATTCGCGATCAGGCAGAAGGGGTTTCTGGACTATCTCGGAGACGGCCTCGAGGATGGGTTCTATCTGTCCCGCCTGGCACCGCCCCTGGAGCGTCAGGGTCTGCCGATCGGCCGAGATCGCCATTTCGGCGCCGTAGTAGTCGAAGACCTCAGAGAGTTCCTGGGCGTTGCGCCGGCCGGCTCCCCGCTCGATTATGCGCGAGAGAAACCAGGCCAGCCCCTCCCGCTTTGGAGGATCATACAGGCTCCCCGCCCTCACTTGCACCCGGAAGGAGATCGTGGAATTTTCACGGTTTTCCTTTGAGAGAAGAATCAGGCCGTTATCCAGTACCGTGCGCTGAATGCCCGAAACCGCATTCCCGGTGGCGGAAGAGGGGGGCGCCGGCGGCGGAGGAGTCGTATTGGCCGCAGACTGGCGCGTCTCCGTCCGGTTTCCGGAAGAGGCAGGAGACGCCTCATCCCTTGACTGGGAGGCTTTCCGCGGAGCTGTAGAAGGGGCCGCTCTTGGAGATTCCGCATTCTGATTGGGTGGAATAAACCAGCCTGCCGTACGTCTGTCAGAGATGAGATATGTTTGAGCGACTCGCTTTATGTCTTCAGGGGTCAGCCGGGGAATGCCTGAAATAAAGGCTTCGATCATGTCTGAGTTGTCGCCGCATATGGAGGAAAAATAACCCGCATTCCTGGCCAGGCCATCGGCACTGTCCCGCGAAAACAAAAAGCCCGAGGTCACCTGATTGACGGCCTTTTGAAATTCTCTGGTAGAGACCTCTCCGGTGCGGAGGCGCTCAAATTCCGAATCCAGTATTTTCTCGACATCGCTGTGACGGGTTCCCCGGCACAAGTTGACCCGGATTCGAAGAAGCGATGGGTCTCTCGAATAGCCAAGGGTAGAGGAGACCGAGGTGGCCAGTTCTTTTTCAACCAGGGCCCGCGCCAGGCGGGAACTTTTTCCTGAGGACAGAAGAGAATCCAGAACCGCCAGCGGAAAGATGTCAGGGTTCGTCACCGCCGGGGTCCTGAAGGCCACCTCTATGATCCCCGCGCCGCTTTCGCCTTTGATCGTTGTCCGCCGTTCTCCTTTCTGCTCCGGCTCCACCCACTTGACTTCCGGAGGAAGAGATCCCGTCGGAATGGCGCCAAAATATTTCTCGATGGAGCTGACGGCCTTTCCCACTTCGAAGTCACCGGCAATGACGAGGATTGAGTTTCGGGGAGTGTAGTAGCGTCCCTGGTGCCTGACGAGCATATCGGCCGTCAGATCCCGGATGTCAACCGGGTAGCCCAGGACCGGCTGGCGGTAGGGATGAATGGTGAAGGCGGTCGCCTGAACCGCCCGTGAAAGGGCGGTGGAAATGTTTTTTTCATCCCTCTCCGCCTCCGGGAGGATGAGGCGGATTTCCTGCTTGAGGGCCGAAGGTTCGATGGCGGCGGTTCTCATTCGATCGGCCTCGATCTTCAGGGCCAGATCGAGAAATTGGGTCGGGAGAGACTCGTAGTAAGCGGTGTAATCCTCACCGGTAAAAGCTCCGAAGTCGGCCCCGAGTCCGGTAAGTATCCACTCGATTCTCCCGGAGGGATAGTTTTTGGAAGATGCAAAGCGCAGATGCTCAAGGAGATGTGAAATCCCCGTCATTCCGGGATTTTCATTCCTGGAACCTACCCGGTACCAGAGATAGACGCTTACCAGCGGTGCGGCATGGTTCTCGATACACAGGACATTGAGTCCGTTGGCAAGGGTGGTCCCGGAAATTTTGCTTCCGGCTGAAAGCGGAGAGGCGGTCCAGATAAATAGAATCACCACCGTCATAATGAGCCAGACGTGTTTTCCCGGCATGCGTTCTTCCCCCTCCCTGGTGAACAGCCCCGCCGTTGGCGGGGCTGCGACACTTAAAACTACTTGATTCTGCGCCAGGTTACCGCACGGGGCGGAGTCTGCCCGGTGCAACCGGTTTTATGGGGCTGTGGTTCTTTATATAATCTCCCAGGACGTCCCGGGCCAATTCGGTGTCAATACGGTTCTTTCCGGCCAGGAAGCCCGTGTAGCTCTCCCCGCCATTGGCCATGAAATCCACCGTTGAGACCCTGTAGGTCTTCTTCGGATCCAGGGCCGCGCCCCCTATCTTGACTTCCACGATCCGTGAGCCCTCGGGCTTCGAGAGATCGTATACGACCTCCGCGCCGGAGACCTGCACGAAACCTTTCACATTGCCTGAGAATCCGTTTTCCAGCACTTCCAGCACCTTGTCGCCGGTAAGGTCCATGGCGGCCATATAGTTAGGAAATGGCGAAACGGCATAGAGGGTCTCCACCTTGATTGTTCCCTTGTTGATGACTGAGCGTATGCCTCCGCTGTTAGCGAAGGCGATGTCGCTCCCCGTTTTTTCCCGCATGGAATCGGCGATAAGATTGCCCATCTGAGAGTCGCCGAATCCGGCCGAAGGAGTCTTGGAGAAATCTTCCAGGGCCTCTCCCACGACCTTGTTCATCAGGGGAGCGATCTCCTTATCGAACTTTTCAACAATTGCCAGAACCTCCGGATCGGGTTTAATGTTCTTGTCCAGCACCGGGATTAGTTCGTTTTTGGCGGTAAAGCCGACGATCTTGTAATCAACCGGTTCCACCTGGAGTGAAAGTTCTCCGATGTACTTCCCCTCGCTTCCGGCCTGGAGGATGATAGTCCCGTCGACTACCTCTGGATCGATGAGAACCTTGTGAGTGTGGCTCCCCACGATAACGTCAATTCCTTTGACATTCTTAGCCAGTTTCTCGTCATCTTTCACCCCGAGGTGGCTGAGGACAATGATTATCCGGGCACCCTTGGATTTAAGAATCGGCAGATACCTTTCCGTCGTCGCCGCCGGGTCCAGGAACTCAAGGCCGGCTACGTTTTTCTTCAGGGTGATGGCGGGAGTCGTCGGGGTGATCAGGCCGATGATGCCCAATTTTACTCCGTTGACTTCCTTTATGAGGTAGGGCTTGACGTTCGGAAGGAACCTGCCGTTGGCATCCACGACGTTGGCACAGATAACGGGATGGCCGAGGGCTTTTACTATTCTGGTCAGTTCCGCCTGTCCCCGGTCGAAGTCGTGGTTTCCCAGAGTCGACACATCGAAGCCCGTATCTTTAACAAAGGTCGTGACCGGTTCCCAACTGAATTCCTTGGGAAGCGGGATCAGGTCTCCGGCGTTCATAAGGATGACGGCCGAGCCCTTTGCTTCTTTTTCCTTCTTGATAAGACCGGTGATATAGGCCGCTCCACCCACTTTTTCCGGTTCCGGGGCCATCTTCTTGTCGGTCATCGGGATAAGATTCCCGTGGATATCATTCATATGAATAATCACCACGTCGATATTCCGGCCCCCGTCGGCGGCCAGAGACCAGCCGGGGCACAAACCCCCCAGCATGATAAATGCCAATATAAAAATTCCAATAATACGCTTCCGGCTCATTTATTTCTCCTTTCTCCATTTAAGAAGTTCATATATCCCGGGCTTTTTTATCTGACACTGTCACCCCTCTCTTTTTTTATCAGGCCTCTCCCGGCCTTCCAGGAGAGTATGGCCTCAAGGACGCCTCCTCCAATGGAGCGGGCCTTATCTGATATGATGTCCACCTGCGTATCCTCCCGGGGATCGATATCGCCCACTTTTTCCCCGGGGCGGACGGACAATCCTTCCTTCAACATGCCTCGGACAATCCCTCCTATGGACGCCGGCAGGGGAGTGCCTCCCACCTCGGCCACTACTTCGCCGGAGAGTACCGGTTCGCCTATGGATTTGCGCGGATGAAAAATGCCTCCACCGGGGGCCAGGAGCAGGCGTTCTGCGGTAAAACCGCCGACTTCTCCCGGTATGCCGGTATTGGGCAGGGCGGCGCCCTCCCAGATGACTCTTCCCAGGGTGTGCCCGCGCTTGGTCTCCACTATTGCGTCAACATCATCGCCGGCCGTAAAGCCAGGTCCTAGGGCGATTACCAGGGGGGCCTCCCCCCGCCGGGTGCCCAGGTTCCGCTTGGCCATCCGCGCATCCACCAGAATGTCGGGTTTCAGGCGCACCAGCGAGCTTCCGTCGGGGTCCGCCAGTACTGGTATATAAGGAAAACTCTGCCTTTTCAGGAGTACCGTGGAAAGGCGCCGGACATACTGGGCCCTGACATTCTCGATGGTCCAGCTCCCCTGGTAGACGGCCTCAGCGAAGGAAACAGTGCGACGAATCATGCGGGGCTCAAAGAGCTCCAGGATGATAACCCGGAAGCCGCTGACAAAAAGGCGGTGCGCCACCCCGCTGGCCAGATCCCCGCCTCCCCGTATGACAACAAGAGAATTCATGTTTTTTTCTTCGTCAGGCTTCGCCAAAACCCCTTTCCTGCTCAGGGGCAACCTCGGAGACAAGATTGTTATATCCGCTCCTAGGGGCGGCGGGTGTGGTAATCAATCAAATTGAGTTCCAGATCCTTGTCGGGGAGGAGCAGCTTGACCACCCGTCCATCTTCGGACAGCCAGAAGATCATTCCTCTCGTTGACTCAATCTTAAAGCAGGAGTATTCCTTCTCGCCGATTTTAATCGTCTCTTTCCCCTTGACTACAATGTCAATCCCGCTCTGGGAAAGCTCCTGGGGAATAAAAATTTCAAAAGTGTAATGGGTCCCGGAGAGGAAAGTAGGAACCTGTCCCACGGCCAGGACCAGTTGGGAGAGATACCTCTGATCGGCCAGATACATGCCAAGTGAATAGGGAACCTGCCGCTGGACGGTCTTCGGACCGACCGTCACCGTCTGATGAACAAGGCCGTCCTGGAATCGGTAGGCATATTCCTCTTTGCGGTCATTCACCTGATTTTTTGCCGAGAATTCCAGCGGTAACCCTTCAGAGGTCACCAGCAGGCTGCCCTGGCCCGAAAAGACGATTCCCGCCAGCGAAAAATTCACGGAATCCTCAAAGCGGTAGGCCTCGCCGCCCCCCGCATAGACCAGTTCAACGGGGCATGCAGTCTCTTTCCCGATCTCCACCCCATTCTGAATGATGCTGTAAACTCTCTCTTCGCCAACCGGCCAGGTGAGTTCCCGCTTGAAATAGGCGGTCCTGGCAGCCGGCCTGGGAGAAAAATCCGAGATCGTAAGAGCCAGGCGTTCCAGGTCTCCCCCCTCGCGGAGGGCGATGTGGGTCGCCCCTATTTCTCCGAATTCGCCGGTTGAGGGATCCATGGGAATCCATTCGCCTGTGCCCAGATTAACCTCGGCCCAGGCGTGCGGAACGAATTCGCCGGCTCGCTCCGTTACTCCGCCGATAACCCTGGCTGGAATGCCTGCCGCCCGGGAGAGCGCCGCAAAAAGGTCGGCCCGCGCTTCGCTGTTGCCTCTCTTGTTCTCCAGGGCAATCCTGGCTGAAGGGAAGGAGGAACCCGCGTCAATATTTTCAAAAACCCATTGCCCTATCTTCCGCGCCGCGTCCCATGAATCCCGGGCCCTCCAGGTTATCTCCATCGCCCGGGTCTTGATATTGTCATCATCGGATTCGACATGAAAATCCGGCTTTAAGAAGAGGCTTACATCCGGCGAAAGTTCTTTAAGGGGGAAAGGAGGGCGATTTATAATCTCCACTTCGCTTACCTTCACGGTATAAAGACCCTTGATGAGCCCCCCGGAGACCTCTCCTTTGAATTCCTGGTGAAATCCCGTCGATTCATGGGTGGTTATCGGCGTTCCGCTGACCCTGGCTTCAATCTGGGCCTGAAGACTCGTCAGGTCCTGCGGGCTGGTAAAATACATGGTGGAGGGCGCGGATTGATAGTTTGAGAAGTCAAACCCGGTAGCCTTGTGATAGGCTTTAAGGACGTCAGCGCCGGAGCGGCGTACCCCGAAAAGGCCGCCGGGCATTTCAATTTTCGAAAGCTCCCCCGTCCCAGAATCCAGAGA
>Ga0209749_1001185_pt1 | contig 25273 bp, 20 predicted proteins | sample EPASupsiteSAE347_FD_187267 | JGI IMG/M metagenome (GOLD analysis project Ga0209749, IMG submission 187267) | Bioremediated contaminated groundwater from EPA Superfund site, New Mexico - Sample SAE3-47 (SPAdes) (version 2) | ecosystem: Environmental > Aquatic > Deep subsurface > Groundwater >...
CCCGCGTACGCGGGAATCCAGTCCTAAATATTCTGAATCTGGATTCCCATTTTCATGGGAATGACAATCATTCTTTGACAAGTTTCTCTCATAACGAAGCCTGGCATCGCCAAGTGGGCGGCTCCTATATTACTGCAATAAAGCCCCGAGTTCGGACTTAAGATATTTAGGAAAGTCCACCGCCGCCGCCCTCCCCGCTTTGGCGCTTTCAACCAGGAAAGCGGGAAGCAACTCGGCAGAAAACATTTTTTGGCGGGCATCGAAGATATCCACGCGTTCTTTCGCCAGGCGTTCGAAAGTCCGAACGCATTCGTTTAACCCCTTTTTATCGACAGGCTCCTTGTCCAAACAATTCATTAATTGATTCGCCGTTTTGGCCGCCTGAATGGCGCAGATATTCAACCTGGTTTCGAGGATCAATTCCGGCATGTTAAGCGCTTGCGCGATTGCGAGCGCTTTTTCGCAACTCGATATTTTTTCGCCGAAACTTTCCGGAGCGGGAAAATATCTGAAAAAACCGTCGCCCAATTCCCAGCATTGCGCCCGCTTTCCGGATGCTATCGCGCGCTTGATCTCGCCGAACCAGTAACCGTGCATCAAAGGCTCTCCCGAGCCATATAGATCGTATTCGATCGGCGCCATAATTTCCGCCCATTGGGCGAATTTCTCCGGTTCGGGATAGCGATTGATGGTCGCGTAGGCCGTCGCGAAGGATTTTATGTCGCGCCCTTTGTTGTTCCATGACCATTCCGCCAGCGCGTTTATGTTCCACCGGTTGGATTCCCAGTTGAATTTGGCGTCTTCCGTATTAAGAATAATGTCGCCGCCATGCCATCCGCGTTGCATAAGGCTTGCGATAAAATCCTTGTACGGCAAGGCCAGGAATTTTAAATTTCGCATGGGCGGCAACTCGTAGCAACTGACCCACGCGCCTTTCCCGGCGAACCGGTCGAATTGCGGATCGACGAATAAATCGCGCGGATCGTTCCGTTGGTGGCCGATATAACAAATTCGGGCGATTTTTACATCCGCGGGAATTTCCGCAAGGACTTTGGCCATTTGCGCATCGGCGGTCCGCATTGAAATGACTATACGCAACCTTGCATCCGGATATTTCTCGCGCGCTTTGGTCCATGCGGCGAGAAGCGCCTTGACTTCGAGAAACAACTGGCCTTCCCGCACGCAATTTTCGCAGGCGCATTGGGCGTAAAACTCCGTTGTCCAAACCGTCATTTCCCGCGCGCCGCCGGCGGCCATTCCCTCGAACCAGCCTGCCAGGATATTTTGTAAAACATCCTGTTCCGAGGCGCACGGGCACCGATGTTCCGCGCCCGTACCTCTGTCGCGGGGATTCATGGCGGGCAAAGCACTGTCGCCTTTGCCCGCCAATTCCGGGTATTGCTCGTAGGCAGGCGGAAGAACGAAGTTAAGGTGATAAATCATCGCCACACAGTTTATCGCGTTCAAATAGCAGTCATTAACGATATGCCTGCTGATAGCGGCAATTCCGGTTTTTTGGCTTTTTTTTACCGGCAGCGGCTGGATCGTATAATCGACATAATTGATTTTTAACGCGGAAAGTTCTTTTGCGATCTCGTATCCATGGCCATGCCATAATCCGCGTTCGGCCATGTCCGGCCAATCCTCGACTTTTACCAATGGCATTTCGATTTTATCTTTATTCAAAACGGGGGTTAAGATCTGGCATAAAGTCCTGACGCCGTAATAAACGCCCTTTTCATTATTTCCCGTTACGATTAAAGTATCGCGCCCTATCGGCTGGATCAAATAAGCCTGATCATTGTTTGGCAAGGCCTTGAGTTTTTCCGCGTTTTCCACAGGCCGGCCGTCCAATTTCCCATTCTCGTCAAAAACACCGACAATAATTTCGAAGACATTCCCGGAAGGGACATGTCCCAGACGGTCATTGACGAGATTCGTCAGTATCGAAAAACCGTTTTTTTCGACATCGCCCGCGCCTTTTCTCAATTTTACGGAAATATCTTCAGGATTGAGAACGACTTTTTCGTTTATCGCGATCGCATGGGGCAACGGCAACAAATGATTCAACAGTTGTTTTCCATCCTCCTTTGTGGCGGGCTTCCATTCCACCGCCCACACCGCAATACACATCGCGAACATCGCCATGGCGAACAACGTTGTCTTGGCTTGCATGCCAACATCCTTTCTTTGCTTTGCTTCAGTATTAATCGTGCAATCGCCCGATTCCCGCGTTCATGCCGCTCCCTTGGATCGTTCCGTTTATCGCTTTTCCCCCACCAGAATGACACGCCCGAATTCCGACGGCTTTTCGTTGCTTTCGAGATTGCCATGCCAGACAATGGTCGCTTTCGTCACCGGTAATTTATCGGCATCGTTCAGGTATATGTTGAAGCCGATCACGCGTCCTTCGCTTAATGTCAATTGCGGAAAGAATTCCTTAGTTATGGGGATTTTCAATTCAACGACATAACCCTTGGCGGTTTCTCGGGACGCCGCCTCAATCAAACCGGCAAATTTATCCGCGTCCGATCCTTTGGCCCTAATTAACACTTTGGGCGAACCTTTGACGCCCGGAGAAATGAAGATATGCCTTACATCCATAGCGTAAGGATCGTTGGCAAGGTGCCAAGGGTCGCGCCCGTCCAGAAACAACTCGAAACCATCGACGCCACGGATTTGATTTCCCGTTTTCAAGATATTCCTTTCCGGGTCCGTGATGTCAGCCAGGATATAAATATTTTCCGCGTCCCAGCATAATCGAATGTCGCCGCTTAAGTCCTCGGGGCCCACCCAGTCGCGGTCGGGATTGCGATGCTGTATGTCGAGGCTGTTGAGTCCGAATTTCACCTGGCCTTGTTGTCCAAGAAATATTTTGCCGGCGCCTTCCGGCCAATCCGAGCCGGCGCCATCGATTTGGATCTTATGTACAGCCCTGGTTATCGGCAAAGGTTTTTCCTTGATTAAAACGCCGGCGTTTCGAATTAGCACGCCATATTCCGCGGAATTCAGCTTGACCACGATATTTATTTTATCATTTACATTCTCTTTGGGCGTTAAAACTGCGGCAAATTGCGTCTTTTCACCGGGTTTCAGGCTGACGACGAAATGGTTTTTGTCCAACTCGGCGTCGTTGCCGACGCTGAGCTCCAGCGTCCCTGTTATCGCTTTTTCCAGCGGATTGTTCACCGCGATTTTTATTTCTACAGGTTCTTTCGGCAAAAGAATTTCCGGCAACGTCATATTGATTAGCTCTCCCGCGAGCGCAATATTTTCCCCGACGTTTTCCATATAGACGGGGCTTTCGGATAATTCCACCAGCAGATTCTTTCCGGAGAAATGGCTTTCCCGCGGATTGCCCCAGATATCGCATATCGCCGGCTTGCGGCTATCGGGATCGATCAGGACCGTTTGTTGATTATTTAACGACCACAAAACGGCCAACCGCTTCTTGCTTTTCGTGTCGTAAAACAGATAGGCGTAAAGGTCCTTGTCGGCCAGAGCGATTTTCCGGATAAACTTCGCCGCCGAGAGTCTTCCGATCATGGCCGTCCACGCGATACCCGGCAACAACACGCCGGTGTCGAAACTGCTTAAAAAGCGCGGATTTATTTCGGAATTATAAGTCATTTTGCCGACCGTATGGCGCAGGTGTGGACCGGCGCCTTCACTCAGGCACAAAATCATCCGCCGCACGGTGAACTGCGCAGCGGTTATTTCATCGTGACTGGTTTTGGCATACTTGGTCAAATGCGCTTCCCACAAGAACGGCGTCGCAAACAGTTCCTCGCGGGAGATGGCCGCCAGCAGTTGATCCCGGGTCATCGGGCGGCCGTCTTCAGCGCGGCGGCCGCAGGTCACATACCCCGTCTCTCCATCCATAATGGGGAGTTTCACGTTATACTTGGCCATCATTTCCCGGCTGCCGCCGATGCTGCCACAAACCGATTTTTCCGGAAGAAGATAATAACCGCCGGAGCCGCCGATGTAGTGCGTGTCGAGAAAATCCCAATATTGTCCCGCGCCCAGTTTCAGGAAAGCCTCCGTAGGGACGTCCCATCCGCCGCGCCAGGCGCTGGGCCCGCCAATGAACGCCCCGGGATCGATCTCGTCTTTCGCCTTGTGGAATATTTTCAACACGCGCAGATAAAATTCCGGCGAATCGCGAAAACAGGCAACGGCGTTCGCCTCGCAGATCACATCATATCCGCTGATTTTGCCTTTATAACGCGCAAGCACCTCGCGGACCATTCTTTCGTAATATTTAAAATGCTCTTCGTTATTGAGATCCATAAAGCCATAGCCGCTATTATCCTTGCCGGTGATCCATTCCGGCGCCCACGCGATGAAAGCCATATATATTTTGAGGCCTTGCCGATATTGATGATTAATCATTTTGTCCAACTCGGAAAAATCGAACTTATTGTTCTCGGGTTCAATATGTATCCACCAAACTTCTATGCGGGTCCATTTTTCCCCAAAATCGGCGAATCTTTCCTTGTTCATGCCGTCATCGCATCTGCCGAACGGCGAGCTCTCCGGGAAATCCTTGCAATCGCGGATGGCGCCCACGGAATATTGCGCCGTTCGCTTGACGACCGTCCCGCTGTCGTCCGACACCGCGCAATCCAGCCAGAAACAGCCGCGCGGATTGTTTGGGATGACAATCTCGAAATTATTTTCGCGCAACGGTTTCAACTTGGCTTCAAAACGATGTTGAAAGATTTCCCGGCCTTCATGGTCTGAACTCTTGATAACGACCTCGACATCGCGGGGCGCGTCATAAAAAGTGGATATGCCGACATCAATGACCTTCGGCTCATTTTGGGCGAAAAAGTTGAGATAATACGGAGTTTTGATTTTCAGCGCGCATTTAGGGGTGCCGTCGCTTAACTTATCGAGTGAATATAATTTTAAGTCTTTATATTCCAGCAGCGACTGGCCGCCGAGGAGGGCGTTGACATGCCCCGGATATAATTCCGGATGATCGTAATACAGTCGGCCATTTACCGCGAAACTTTGCTGCTTCCCGTTTATTGAAATGATTAAGTTTTTACCGTCAAAGGCGATGATTACTTGCGAATATTCGTTGGTTGCCAGACTTTCTTTTGACGTAAAACTCGCCCTGACCAAATTGCCGGCGCCATCCTTCAGCGTCGCGCAGACGCGAATATTGTTGTTGCCGATAAGTTGCGCGCTGAATATCTGATAAACCGGATAAAAGAGGTTTTCCTTGTTTTTCCAGGTTAACGTGCGGTCCTTAAGATAAAAGGGCGATACGAACAAAGTAAATATTTCGCCGTATTTTTCGGTCTGCAACGGTTTTATCGTTAACTCGAGCGAGAAGGTTTCAGGCGTTATCAGCGCTGAGCCCGGGATGTGGGCCCCCATGCTTGCAATAACGGCGCCGCCGCCCTTTTTCCATTCAACCACGCCGGCCCATTCCGCGCCCATGACTTCGGCGTCATTATGAAAAGGCGAGTAGTCCTTGATTTTAACGCCCTGGTCCGCGTCAAAGCGATAGTCAATAACCAGCTTTTTTTGCGCGGTCCGGTCCGCGCCAGCGGCTTGATTGCTTCTGCCGGCACTTACGGTAATTGATAAGATTACCGGAAGCAGAATTGCCATTATGATTTTCTTCGACATCGATAGTCCTCCGTCTTTCATGTTTAAGGCATTGAATGCCGCCAAAGACGGCAACCTTTCTGGATTCCCGATTAGATCGGGAATGACAATTATGCGTTGTCATTCTGTCATTCCCGCGCAAGCGGGAATCCAGTCCAAACTTTGAAATTCCTTAGCATAGACTTGTTCGATACCGCTTCAATCGCCTTCAGCCGTTTCTGCCAGGTCTGACGATGTTTTTCCCTTGCCATGATCATCCGAGACGCATATCCCTTACCAGAAGCCGGCGACTTTTCCCTGCCAATAGGCCCATAACCAGTCTGCCATGGCACTGCCGCTATAAAACCGCGTCATAAACCGATGACGCGGCAAAAAACGTTCCGGTTGGTCCAGATAAGTTAAATCCTGAACATCGAGCGTTTCCAGAATGCGTTTTGAATCGCCCAGGATCGCCTCCCGTTCCGGCAAATGCCGGGCGGCCTGCACGCCGGCCCTCGCGATCATGCTGCTGAGGCCGGACTTGGCACCCGATATATAACGGCCATAGGTCCAGCCATAACCCGGTTTGCCTTCGACATAAAACGGATCGGGCGGACGCGGGATTCCGGTAGCCATAGCGACCAGAACATTGACAAACGCTTTCCCATCGGGGGCCAGGGCCAACCGGGCTTCTTCCCACATCTGGCGAGCCGACTGCCGCCAGGTCGCAGCCCAGCTATTGGAGGGGTCGTTGCGCAGAAGATAATCCAACTCCATGACGTCCATGGTCACATAACCGGCCATGTTGGAAATCAGCCAGGCATTCTGCTGTTTTTCATAGTCACTGAGTTTAATTTCGCCGTCCCGCTTGCGTCGCAAATAGTCGAATTCCGGATGGCGATTCACGCCTTCGGCCAACAGTCGCTCATATTCCACCTTGAATTGCGCATCGCCGGAATGATTGTAAGCCAACAGCAATAAACTGGGGAAACGCACCAGCGGCCAGAGCATGTCGGGAACGTCATAATACAAGTAGCGATATTTCCGTTTGACCCAGAATTGAATCATGTGCGCAATCATACGCGCTATTTCCGCCCGCTCATCCTTGTCGGCATGCGGGGCGTAGTGATCCAGGGCCAAGACGACATAGAGCACCTGGTCGGTACTGGTCTGATTGGAAAAACGCGCGCCATAAATCTTCGGGAAGAAGCCCTCCTCCAATTGCTTGCCCATGTCATAGATATGCTTCAAGGCCCGGTAACACCGGCGGGCGCACTCCAAGGCTGCCGGCGCACGCTCGGCTTCATAGCGCCAGACCATGGCCTGCATATAGGCGCCCGTGGTCATGCCGCAATCTTCATAGTTCCAGAATTCTGCCGCGGTGTACCCCGGGATATTCAACGATTCGGCTTCCGGTTCGAAAAACGAATTGGTCAGCGGTCTTCCCGTGGCTTTGTCCAATGAGGTATAGACCACGCCATGCGGATCGATGAAATGAGCTTCGGCCCAGGCTTCGATAATTCGGGCGCGCGCCGCCAGATGGTCGGGAGCGGGTGTCATGGCATTTTCCTTATTGACTCACAGCCCGCAGGGCTTTTTAAATGCTTAATTGATGCTATATTATTTAATGCTGATACGATAAGATACTGTCGCGCACAAGTAAATAGACAATATTCATTTCTTGTGTATAATTCTCCTCACAGGTTGGAGACTGACGGCATGAAGGATCTGTACATTCCTAACATTCGATTACTGCGTTGCGAATATGCAAGTTTGTTCGCACAGGAGTATCACTGGAATTTTCCGCACAACTCCGCCCCCTATTGGCGTCTCTATTGGAACAACCGGACGGGGGCCGCCGTCCACACCGGAGGGCAATGCATCAAGCTGACTCCCGCCCGGGTGATTTTGGTGCCGCCCAATACCGTCATTTCAACCTCCAACCATGGCCATGCCTGGCAACTATACGTCCATTTCCAGATATTGACGCCTTATCACACACCCTCGTCGGAGATCATCAGTGTGCCGGTATCCAAGTTCCTCAAAACGATTATTCATGACATTATTCGACTGCTGGCCCCCTCCGCGCGCGACCCCCATCACCTCGCCTTAACCGCACACGCGTTGGTAGCCCTGGTGTTCGCCGCCATTATGGATAAAGCCATCCACGTGCCCAATATAGATATCCGCATATTGAAATCGCTGGCTTATCTCGAGGACCACCTCGAAGCAACCAATCCTGAGCTGGCCCGCGCGGCGGACATGAGTCCCAATGCATTTTGCTCCCTGTTTACAACACAAACCGGGTATTCGCCCCATGTCTATCTTTGCGAGAAACGCATCGAAAAGGCCTGCCTGATGCTCCATTTTTCCAACGCCTCGATTAAACAAATTGCCGAGGAGACAAGGTTCTGCGATCGCTACCATTTCTCACGGGTGTTTAAACGCATCCAGGGGATAGGGCCGGCTGCATTCCGCCGCTTGAACATGAATCCGTTCACATCAGAACCATCGCTCCGCAACCAATAAGGGTGGAATGCAATGCAATCGGATTCGCCGGCACAATGTTGAGAAGCTGTGAAAATATTCGCGTAGACGCCGCGCGCGACCTGCCCGCCTATGCCCGAGCCGACCAGGGAGCGGCCCGAAGCTTCCGGGCAGTTACATGGCATGATCAACCAAGACGCATTGCACTCACCAGAAGCCGGAGACTTTGCCCTGCCAGTAGGCCCAGAGCCAGTTCGCCATCGCGTCGCCACTATAAAACCGCGTCATAAACCGCTGGCTCGGTAAAAATCGTTCCGGCTGGTCATAGTAGGTTAAATCCTGGACGTCAAGCGCCTGCAGGATGCGCTTCGCCTCGGCCAGGATTGCCTCCCGTTCCGGCAGATGCCGGGCCGCCTGCACGCCGGCCCGGGCGATCATACTGCTCCAACCGGACTTGGCGCCGGAAATGGAATAATTCCCCGTATGGAGCGGATCGGGCGGACGCGCTATCCCGGTATCCATATCAACCAGCATTTCGACATACACCTTCCCGTCAGGTGCCAGCGTCAACCGGGCCTCCTCCCACATCTGACGAGCCGATTGCCGCCAAGTCGCAGCCCACGTATTGGAGGGATCGTTACGCAACAGATAATCCAACTCCATGACATCCATGGTCACCGCATCGGCCAAGGCGCAAATCATCCAGGCATGCTGTTCCTGCTCATAGTCGCTGAGCTTGATTTCGCCGTTACGCTTGCGCCGCAAGCGATCTTCCCCCGGATAACGATTCACGCCTTCGGCCAAGAGGCGCTCATATTCAGCCTTGAATTGCGCATCGCCGGAATGTTTGTAGGCCAACAACAAAAGGCTCGGAAAACGTGCCAGGGGCCAAAGCATATCCGGAATATGATAGTATAAATAGTGATATTTGCGTTTGACCCAGAACTGAATCATACACGCTATCATGCGCGCTATTTCCGCCCGTTCATCCTTGTCGGCATGCGGGGCAAAGCGATCCAGGGCCAAAACGGCATAGAGCACCTGGTCCGTGCTGGTCTGATTGGAGAAACGCGCGCCATAAATCTTCGGGAAGAAGCCCTCTTCCAGTTGCTTGCCCATGTCATAGATATGCTTCAACGCCCGGTAACAACGGCGGGCGCGCTCTAATGCCACTGGCGCGCGCTCAGCTTCATGGCGGCACACCATGGCCTGCATATAGGCGCCCGTGGTCATGCCGCAATTTTCATAGTTCCAGAATTCAGACGCCGAATACCCGGGAATGGGCCGCGCATCCGCCTCCGGCTCGAAAAAAGACTCGGTTAGCGGGGCCCCCGTGGCCCTGTCCAATTCCGTATAGACTATGCCGTTGGGATCGATAAAATGATTTTCAGCCCAGGTTTCAACGGCTGATGCGCGTTGCGCGAGCTTTTGCATTGAGCATCCTTTCTTAAAAAATTGATTCGAATACAATCTACACTTTCGGCGCTCTTCAGGTAAATGGATAAAATAATTATTTTGTGTATAATTGCAGAATTGCTTGAAAATTATTTTCGCCAATCTATCATTCAGATGGACGACATTAAGCTTGACGAATCATCCGGGGATCGCAGATTGCGTGAAAACATGGAGAAGGCCCAATGGAACAAAATTATCAAGTCGTATTTGCAGGAAAAAAGCAGGTGGAATTGCGCGAGGCCAAGATACCGGCGCCGGGGCCGGGGCAGGTATTGATTAAAAGTGTTTTAACACAAGTAAGTACGGGAACAGAGTTGACTATACTTATCGGCGAATATCCGCCGGGGTCCGTATGGGCCAATTATGGCCAATATCCCTTCAATGCAGGCTATTCCAATATTGGGCGGGTCATTGATGTCGGCCAGGGCGTCAACCGCAGTTTAATCGGACGACTTGTCGGGTCGCAGACCTTCCATGCGCATTATGTCATTGGCGAGCATGAGGCGTTGCGCTTTTTGCCGGAAGGGATCAAGGCGGAACAGGCTGTTTTTTTCACCATCGCCGAAATTGTGATGAATGGCGTGAGACTGGCGAAAATCGAGCCGGGTGAAGCCGTGGCCGTGTTTGGACTGGGCCTATTGGGACAGTTTACGGTGCAATTCTGCCGTTTTTGCGGGGGATGGCCGGTAATCGCGGTGGATCCGGCCGAATTCAGGAGAGCATTGGCCAGGCAAAGCGGCGCCAATTATGACTTCGATCCCTTGCATACCGATTTGGAAGCAAAAATCAAAGATATAACCAAGGAGCGCATGTGCGACGTGGCGTTCGAAGTCACGGGCATACCCTCTGAGATTGGCCGGCAACTGGGATTATTGCGGGAACGGGGACGGGAAATCATTTTGAGCAGTCCACGCGGAGCGAGCACGATTGATTTTCACGATTTAGTCAATCGTCCGAGCCGCGTGATCATCGGCGCGCATAACTGGTCGCACCCCAAGGTGGAAACGACGTATAACCAATGGACCGCCGCGCGGGATGCGGAATTGTTTTTCAGCCTGCTGCAGGCGGGGATATTCACGACCGCCCACCTGGTATCGCATCGTTTTAAATGGGACCAGGCGGTGAAAGCATACCAGATGCTGATGGCGGACCGGTCCAAGGCTTTGGGCGTGCTTTTCGACTGGGATGAGTGCGGCTAAGCCCCCTTGACAATTCCAGACGCACACCCTATGATGCCTGCACTCTTATGGCGATGTAGCTCAGCTGGTAGAGCGGAGGACTCATAAGCCTTAGGTCCGGGGTTCGACTCCCCGCGTCGCCACCATAACAAGTAAAGCCATCAACGCCCGTAAAAGCAGGAGAACGATTGTGACGACAACGCCCGAAGCCGCACCGGCCAATGCAAACAATGCCAACAATATCCACCCCCTGTTAAACAATCTCGTTCAGCTCCAGGAGCTGATCCTGGTCCGTTCCGAACAGGATGCGGCCATGTCCAGCAAGCACCTTTCCCAACTGGATGAATCCATTCAAGCCCTGTTGGACGCCATGCCGGCGGATGTCCGCCTGCTGTTCCAGAAAATCGAAAAAAAGGACCTCCTGGCCATCGTGCCGATTTCGAACAATGTCTGTTCCGGGTGCGGGTTGACCCTGCCGGTCAGCCTGGTTTATGCCGTGCGCGCCGCCGAAAAACTGCACCAGTGCACCAACTGCGCGCGCATTCTATATTACCCCGAAGTCCGGCCCCGCCGCCTGAGCAAAAAAATGGGCGGACGTTTCGAGCCCCGGCGGCCGGGGATCGCACGCTTCTCTTCGCCCACGCTGATGATTCCCAATCTGAAGGCCGGCGATCGTGACAAGGCCATCGCCGAACTGGCCCGGAAGATGGCGGAGGAAGGGTTCGTGGACGACAGCGAGAAGCTGATCAAGGAAGCCCTCAAGCGCGAGGCAATTATTAACACGGCCGTGGATTACGGCCTGGCATTCCCGCACGTCCGGGGCGTCGAAGGCGGCGGACTGACCATGGCCCTGGGCATCAGCCATAAAGGCATTCGCGCGAATCCGTCCGAACGCACCCTGACGCACATCCTGTTTTTCATCGTCATCCCGACGGCGGCCAGCGTCTTTTATTTGCGCCTGCTTTCCGGCATCGTCCAGACTTTTTCCAAAAAGAACGAGCGCGAGAAACTGCTCGAAGCCAAGACACCGGAAGAATTGTGGGCCGCCCTCGTGAAGGCCACGCGGAACACCATCAAGTGAAGAAGAAGTCAGGAGTCAGAATTCAGAAGTCAGAATTATTTAGGACGTTATTCCTCTCCCGTCTTTGGATTGCTCATTTCTTATTCGATCTTCAAGCAGACGCCCCGTTACGACAACTTCTTGCTGAAAGGCAAAAAACGAAAAAGCTATGCGACTATTCTGAATTCTGACTACTGACTACTGACTTCTGACTTCTGATTTCTGGCCTTGGATTAGTCGAAGTAGATTCTTACGTCGTAGTCCAGGCTGTAATAGCCGTTGTTGACCTCGATCACGGTGAGCTTGCCTGCCAGCACGTCCACATCGCCCCACCAGTTGCGACTGCCGTGGGACTCATCCAGCACCACACGATGGACGGCGGGCGCAAGGTCAAACGCGGTATAGTCAAAACCCGACACCCGGTTGGTGTAATATCCATCCAGGTACACATTCACGCCGTCCGTCGTGCGATTGTCCACGATGATGCTCCCCATCCCCGCCGGCGGCGTGTGACTCCAACCGCCGCCATCGCAAGCGCACAGCCCCAGCGCCAGAATCATCCCGCCCGCAAGGCGGGCGGCCCACCCGTCGGATTGTATCCGGACCGATCGCATGGTTCGCCTCCCGGCCGTATCAAATCGATCCCTCTCCCAGTTCCTTTTCCAGTTTACGCAGTTTTTCATCGGTTCCGAAAATCACCATGGTGTCGCCCAGTTCGATGACGTCGTCGGCATTGGGACTGACAATGGTTTCCTGGGCGCCATCCGGTTGTTTGGCGCGCCGCAAGACCAGGACGGTAACGCCATAAGTTTTGCGGATTTTAGATTCAGACAGCGTCTTGCTGACAATCTGCAGGGGGGCCTGGATTTCCAGAATGCTGACACCCTCCGCAACTTCCACGTAGTCCAGCACCGAGGGGGCCACGAGCGTGCGCGCCAGGCGCGCGGCCATATCCTTGTCCGGATACACGACGCGGTCCGCGCCCACGCGGCTCAACACCTTGCCTTGCATGTCGCTGGACGCCTTGGCGATGATAAAGGGAATCTTCATTTCCTTGAGCGCCAGGGTTGCCAGAATACTGCATTCCATGTCGGAACTGACGGCCACGACCGCCATGTCACAATCGCGGAACCCGGCCGCTTCCAAGGTGCCTTCCTCGGTGGCATCCCCCTCCATGGCCTTGGCCACGATGCCGGCCATGTGATCCACCACGTCGCGGTCGCGGTCCAGCAGGAGCACTTCCACACCGCGTTCCGCCAGCGCCTGAGCCAGGCTGGAACCAAACCGTCCGCTGCCGATAATGCCGATTCTTCTCATATTGCCTCTCTTTCCTCTGTCCTACATCTCGTCACTCCGGTCTGGCGTCTGGCGTCCGTCATCCGATATCCGCCCTCGGCCCTTATCCGATGGTCACATCCTCTTCCGGAAACCGGACCAGTTGCCGGGTGTCCTTCAAGCCCACCACCAGCGCCATGGTGAGCGGCCCCACCCGGCCGATAAACATGCCCAAAATGATGAGCAGTTTTCCCATGACCGTCAGCCCCGGCATAATACCGGTCGACAATCCCACTGTACCACAAGCGGAAATAGTTTCAAACAACAAGGCTTCCGAGGTAAACCGCCCGGCTACCAAGGCGCTCTCCTCCGTCACCAGCAACAGGCCATAGAGTCCGCCGACCACGGCAAGGCCCAGTAAAAACACGGAAAGCGCCTCCTCCACCACGCGGACCGAAATCGTCCGGCTTTGAAATATCGTTTCCCGTTTTCCGCGGACAATGGCAATCATCGTGAACAAAAGCACCACGGCCGTCGTGGTCTTGATACCGCCGGCGGCGGACCCCGGCGACCCGCCGATGAACATCAACAGCATGGTGACAAAGCGGGTGGAAGCATGCGTCTGCGCCATGTCCACAACGTTGTACCCGGCCGTCCGGGGCGTAATGGACTGGAAAAGAGCACAAGTCAGCCGGTTGGAGACATCCAGGGGCGCCAAGGTTTTGTTCCATTCCAGCAAGGCAAACAACAGCCAGCCGCCCATAATCAGGGCCACGGTAGACCAGACCACGACCCGCGCGTGCAGCGACAGGCGTCCACGGGTGAGTCGGTTCTCCCGCCAGAATTTAAAGACCGAAAACTCGTTGATAACCAGAAAGCCCAGCCCCCCCATGATAATTAGCGCACCAATGGTCAAAATAAAAATCTTATCGTCGCGAACCGCCACGAGGTTGTCGGGATACAACGAAAAACCGGCATTGCAGAAGGCGCTGACAGCATGAAAGACCCCATGGTAAAAGGCGCGCCCAGCCGTGAATCCATGCCCCAGTACAAGCCGGGTCATGAGCACCAGCGCGCCCACGCCTTCCACGACGAATGTAAACACAACGGCCCGCAAGAGCAACCGCTTGAGCTGGTTGGCCTCCTCCCCGCCCAGCGAGGCAGTCAGGGTCAATTCACTCTGAATACTCAGGCGCCGCCCCAGCAGGACAAGGCAAACCATCGCCAGTGTCATAAACCCCAGCCCGCCCAACTGAATCAGGCCCAGCATGATGAGCTGGCCAAATAACGAAAAATAACTGCCGGGATCCACGATCGTATGGCCGGTGACACACATGGCGCTGGTGGCCATGAACAGCGCCGTCAGGGGATCCGTCCACTGGCCCGACCGGCTGGCCGGCGGGACCATCAACAGGAGCGTGCCCAAAATGATCGGCACTGCCACGGCCTTAATAACAAACCATTGCGGCGACTTGGTTTTTTCTTGGTTATTGACAGCCATGTTCTATACTATCTTACCTTGAAACCTGACAGTCAAGCGCAAGTGAACACCCCGGGACACATTCGCATCGTACTCTGCCGCCCGATTTACGGCGGCAACATCGGCTCTGTTTGCCGGGCCATGGCCAATATGGGACTTTCCGACCTGGCGATAGCCGGCACGGGAACATTCGACGTTCTGGAAGCCCGCAAGATGGCCTGCTGGGCCACCGATATCCTGGAATCCTGCCGGCAGGTCGCCACCCTGGCGGAGGCTCTCGCTGACTGTACCCTCGTGTTCGGCGCCACGGCGCGAATGGGACTTTACCGCCAGCACACGCGCTCGCCCCGGGAATGGGCGCCATCCATCCTGGCCGCCGCGCAAAATGGGAAGGTGGCTTTGCTTTTCGGGCCGGAGGATGACGGCTTGAGCAACGACGACTTGGAGCAATGCCACCACTTGATCCGCATCCCCTCCACGACGGTGTATCCCTCGCTCAACCTGGCCCAGGCAGTCATGATTTGCGCATATGAGCTTTTCACGGCCAGCGGCGCGTTCGAGCCCTTGCCGGAAAAATCGCCGCCGGCTGAAGGCCGCATGAAGGAGCGCATGTTCGCCATGTGGGAGCAGATGCTTCTGGAAATCGGCTTTATGGAACCCGACAAAGCCCAGCACATGATGCTGGGAATACGCCGCGTTTTTGCGCGCGGGGCGCTAAGCGAAGACGATGTCCGCATCCTGATGGGGATTGCCCGTCAAACCCGCTGGTATGCCGATCATTCGGCACGGCGGATGGTTGATGGGTAATGGTCAATGGTTAATGCGGATAACAATCCGTCAGCCGACGGATCTTGCCAAAAACATGTTTCTGTGCTGGCCATCGGTCCAGAGCAATAAAAGCCGCATGCTTCCTGCTTCATAGACCATTAACCATATACCATCAGCCATTCCTCTTTCCGTATTGCGACGGACGGGCGGGTTTGTTATTATGCAACCCAAATCCAAGGAGAGTGCATTTCTGAAGACGCGCATCGGTATCTTAGGCGGTTCTTTCAACCCGGTCCATCTGGGCCACTTGATCCTGGCGCAGGACGCCCTGGAGGCCTTCGATCTTGCCACCGTGCTGTTTGTCCCTTGCGACCATCCTCCCCATAAACCCGCAACGGGGTTGGTGTCGGCCGAGCACCGCGTCGCCATGCTGGAGGCCGCCCTGGCCGGTTCGCTGCCATTCGAAATGTGCGACTTGGAAATCAGGCGGGGCGGCACCACCTACTCCATCGACACCATCCGCGCCCTCATCAAGCGCTACCAGGAAGACGAACTGGTCTTTATCATTGGCTCCGACACCCTCTCGGAACTCCACCTCTGGAAGGACGCGCGCGAATTGCTCCGGCTCTGCCGGTTTGTGACCCTGGCCCGGCCGGGATTCGATCTTAAGGCCATGACGGAAAAAACCATGAACCTGGAGCCGGACATGGCCCGGAGCCTGCTGGCCAATGTGGCCATCGGCCACCAGGTGGATATATCGTCATCGGATATTCGTCATCGCGTTGCAGAAGGCATGAGTATCCGCTACTTGGTGCCGGATGCCGTGGACATGTACATAGCGGAACACAGCCTCTATTCCCTGGGTAACTTATGAAACACACCATGCTCGAATCAGCAGAATTGGCGAAAATCATCGCCGGCGGCCTGGCCGATAAAAAAGGCAGTGACATCACGGTTTATGACGTGCGCACCAACTCGAACGTCACGGATTTTCACGTGCTGGCCACCGGCTTGAATCCGCCGCACCTCAAGGCCCTTTTCAACGAAACCCGCTTGCGGATGAAGACCCACGACCTGGCCTGCTACCGGAAAGCCGGGACGCCGGATAGCGGGTGGATCGTGGCCGATTATATTGACGTGGTCGTGCACCTGTTTAATCCGGACGCGCGCCAATACTACGCTCTCGATGTCTTGTGGAAGGATATGCCGCGGCTGGACATCGGACACCAGCCTGCCCGCAGAAGCCTTGGCGAAGGCGGGACGACAGACGACGGATGACGTGACAGCTTCCCGCCATCTTCATTCTTCATTCTGCATTCTACATTCTGCCTTCGCCCTTAAGGCCCCTGATCCATGTCCCCGCAGCCATCAGCGCTCGCCCGCAGAAGCTCCATACGGCCGCCTGATCGCCCGCCAGCCGCCGAATCATATCCTGCAAAGTCAAGGGCGACACCATCAGCAGAACCAGGCAGACCCCCAGCATGTTCATGAGGTAAATCACGTTGAACGAAAACAGGCGGCCATAATCGCGCACATCCTGCTGGTCCTGAGCCAGGGCATAGATCGTGAATACACAATGAAAACCCAATGTGAACCCGACGAGCACGAGCCAGGCCAGGGCATACGGGCGCAGATCGAAAAAAATCAGCAGGATGTAATACGCCAGGATGACGATAAAGGTATAGAGGGGAAAGAAATACGGGGCCAGGGCGATGAGCCAGTTGCTTTGCGATAATTTCACATAGCCGCCGCTCCCGGCCACCCGCAAGCCCGAGATTCGCGCTCCCAGGAGCGCGCCCCAGAGCGCATGCGTCAACTCATGCGCCAGCACGTAAAGCCGCACCGGCGCCGGCAAGACCCAGAACGCGAACACCGTCGCCGCCACGCCCGCGGCGACCATCAGGAACGGCCGGGCGCCGCCTGAAAGGGACAAAGCAGCCGAGGCGCCAACACTCGCCATCACCGTACAGGTCAAGGCTATGTTGCAAGGGAGCAACAATATACCGATGCAAAAGCGGAGATATCGCACGCCCACCTCCCACAAAAGTAATGCACATCGGCATGATAGCTCACACCTCAAGACGAAACCAGCGGATTTTCGTGCACCAATCCTCGAAACACCAGAAGACCATCAGCACGGTTCCGTCGTCCATCTGGCGCGCTTGCGGGAAACCGAACTTGAGGGCGCTAAGCTCGTCGCTGCCGCAGCGTTCGCCGGTCATGCCCGAGCTGCCAATACCCCCGCCCCATAACGGAATGGACTCCATCAGGTTCCAGCGTGTTGCGCCGTCGAAGGACGCCAAAGTGGCCCACAAGCCCGATTTATCCGTGCGGCGATAGACCAGCAGGATGCGTCCATCCTTGAGGCGCAGGCCTTTGCAGGTTTGGGCATTGATGCCGATTTCGCCGGGTGTGCCGAAAGTTTTGCCGCCATTGCGGCTCAGGGCGAACCGGTTGGGCCGATGCTTGCCGGAGGCGGCATGATAGACCCAGGCCACGGCCAGTACATTGTCACCGCCCAGGTGGATAACGGAAACCTCCCAATGGGTCAGGCCTTCAGCCGTCCCGTCAAAAATAGTGCCATACGCCGGCCAACTTTTGCCTTGATCCTCGCTGATCAGCACGATGGTTTTTTCGCCGTTGGGCAATTCCCCGTTCCAGCCGCGCCAAGTGCTCGTGGGCGCCAACCAGCGGCCGCCGGGCAATTCGACAATTATATGGCAAGTTTCAAACGCCGGACCTGCCAGCGGCGGTTGAATGATCTCCGGCGCCGTCCAGGTATGTCCGTCATCGGCGGAGCGCACGAGGATCAGGTCCATCGGCGCGTAACCCAGGTTGGCACGGTTGAGGATGCCTTCTTCCGGATTGTCGCGATAAGCGCGCGAGCCGAAACCGACCAATCCGCCCGTGACGCGGCTGATGCGCACACTCGACGTGGATGGCCGCGCCGTCGGCCGGGTAATCAGGGGCCCTTCCGGTGTCCAGGTGCGGCCGCCATCGGCGGAGCGGGAACGATATGTCCGGTAATCCAAGGACTCGATTGCCTCGCCCACGTCGTAAGCGCAGAGCCAATTTGGGCCGCCCAGCGGCACAAGGCTGGGGTGAAAAGCATGCCGCGTGCGCAGATGCGGTTTCGGGTTTTCGTAGACGATGCCTCGATCTTGAATCTGCATATCATCTCCTTATTACCTCGTATCCAACGAGGAATGTTTGGACAAACCGGCGGACGCTCCACTTCTTTTTCGCCGCCGCGGCAAGAATTCGCTATCCAGGAGTCATTTTATCCGCCATGCATCAATTCCCCTCAATTACATCATTACAACTTACACACTATTTTCCGCTAACTTATAATTTAAAACTCAAAACTCTTTTATTTGCCCATATTTTTCCGGCACCAGTCGGCCACAGACTTAACCCATTCATGCAGAGATTCCGGCGGGGTTTCGGGGCCGAAGGCCTCTGCCGTGTTGACGATAATGCCTTTACCGTCTCCGACCTGTTCCAGATATTCCGTCGTGGCTTTCCGCACATTTTCCTTTGTGCCTAACTCAAACGTATAGATCGGGTCGAGACCACCGAAGAGGCAGGTTTTATTGCCATAGTGTTTTTTAATTTCGCCGATGAGGCAGTCGCCGACAGGCGGTGGTTGAAGTGCGCCGATAACGTCAACGCCCATATCGACAAGCTTGGGTATTATATCAGCCATCTTGCCGTCATCCTGAAAGCGATAGCTGGCGTTGTAGCGATGGACCATTTCAACGCTTTCGCGGATCAGAGGCAGGAAGAATTCTTTGATGCCGCTGGGCGACCAGCCGACCGAAGGTCCACATTGGAACCAGCTTACCTGAATATACTTGTGGCCTGATTCCAGAACTTCCTTAAGATTCCGGATATGTTGATCCTGACAAATTCTCAGTACCGTTTTTAAGAGGTCTTTATCCGCCACGGAACAAAGCAGCATATTTTCAGGGCCGAGCGATTCCATTCCCCAGCTTCCCGCGTTTGAAGCCTCGTGATATTCAACAACGCCGCGTTCGCCGACCATTTCGGCGAACATCCGCAGGTCCTGCGTAAAGCCGGCGCGGGGCTTGGGATACAAATGCCTCAGCGCCGCCACGTCGGACATCGATTTAACAAGGGGTTCTTCGCGGTGCGGATTGGGACCATCGCCATAGCCCATATTCGGGCGAGACCAGTCGATCTTGTCCGTCAGTGTACCGTCCGGCGTCTTGAAAGTACGAATATGGACTGTGCGGTCCTTGTGATTTTCGACACGGATGTCAACATTAACATTGGGCAGGTCACGATATCCGCCATCAGCGTCAGGACGATATACATAATCCGATGAGATCGGATGATTGAGATACATTCCAAAATAAATCAGCGGATCAAAGCCGAATTTCTCAAGAACGGCAAGCTGATGCAATTCACACGTGCAGCCCTGCACGCCATCCTTATTGCCTCTCATCCACCGCATTAGGTTCGGACATACCGGAATGCGATCCACTTCACCGTGAGCTATCGCGCCGACAATCCTCTGTCGTGCCGTCATCTTTGCCGCCATAATAATATCTCCTTTAACCTATGATTTAGACTTCTGCAAAATGCGCCGCGTGAGGCTTGCCACGCTTACGGCGTGGGCACGCGGCCTTTTGCAAATTCATTGTTTTTTGCAGGCCCACTCACCGAGTGGGCGCAATTCAGGTCGTTTTTGTAGAACTTAATGATTTCAAGCCTTCGCAACTTCAACCGCCACGCTTTCCACGAGCAGGGCGCCCTCGGCCGGCGCCCCCACCGGGGAGCCCAGGCGAAGGTAACAAGCTCCGGACGATTCGCGCAGCAAGGGGAGCGTTCCAATGGAGCGGCCATCCAAGTCAAGCGTGCAATGCCGCTCGGCATAATTCCAATTTAACGTCAGCTCATACCAGCGCCGAACCTCCAACTTGGCGTCCAGCAGGCGCCGATCGGAGGCAAGTTCGATATTCACCAGATTGTAAAAGTGGTCCTCGAAATCAAACGGCGGTGAAAAATGATCGGCAAGGCCCAGGCGCACGTTGGCCACCCCGGGTGTAAGCATAAAGCGAAGCGCCAGCCGCCCGCTGCGGCCGGCCGGAAAGTTCCATACCGCCACCGCCGGCCAGTCCTCGGCGACTTTCTGGATTCTGAGGATTTTAGCCGTTGTTTTTTCCGGATGAGTGCTAAATGAAACGCCTTTTGTTCCAAAGACCGACCATTCGTCGGGAGCCGCATCGAAATCGGCCTTAACAACTGTTTCCATCAGCCATTCCGGATCCAGGGCCATCAGCAAAACCCGACCCGCACCCTGGCCCGTGCAATACATTACTTTCCCATCATTGACCACAACAGGTAAAGGATATGCGGTGCCAAAATCACTACCCGCAGGCGGCGGATCGTTGCGCCGGGGGTCCCGCGCAACTTCGCGACAGCCATGCCACGTCTTGCCCTCGTCCGAGGAAATCGCGGCATGTATTACATGACGCCCCCCATACGCATAAGGAAAGCGCAGACAATTATTCCAGAACAAGACGATGCGCCCATCATCAAGACGCACCAGACCGGCCGGCGAATCCGAGGAAATGATGGCTGTTGGCCGAGGACTGGACCAAGCGGCGCCGTCCTTGGAAAACGACTCCCAAAATCGGCCCATTTGCGTGCGAATCAGCATCCAAAGCCTGCCGTCCTTCAGTTCCAGGACCACCGGCTCAACTGCGCCATAGGCCGAAACAACGTCCGGGACGGGCACTTTCAAATCGTTGGCCAGATGCCAGTTATCCCCTTCGTCATCGGAATAAATTACCGTGCAATTGTAATAACCCATTGCGGTAAATTCATCCAATCCTTTGCCGCGATTCCGCCATGAACGCAATGTGGCATAGGAAAAAGGGACAACCAGGCGGCCGTTCTTCAGCAGGAGGTCTGAATTCAGGGCCCCCGTATATCCTTTCCATATTAAACGCGGGGTGTTCCATGTCCTCGTATGGTCGGCCGATTTTACATGCCAGATGTCCAGGCGCTTTTTCCACATTTCGCCGCTCAAGACGCGCTCGCTTTCGCCCTGGGAAACGAACGCTCCGCCGGCATCGTTAAGCAGGTGGATATGCAGTTCATTATTCCGGTCTAATAACACATGATAGCCGTGAAACGTGCCGACGCCCGCCGGTAGTTTCAGCATGGTCGTGGGAGCGCTCCAGGTACGGCCATTGTCCCCGGAAAGGCGGGCGGTTATTTCCTGGTCATCCGTTTGCCCTTGCAGGAAAACCATGAGCAAACGCCGGTCGGCAAGACGAAGGACAATGACCTGGTTGTCCAGGACAGACAAAATCACTGGTTTCATTTAAAAGACCCTCCTGATACTATTCATTAAAATTAAGGCTGAATTCAGTGGCCCATTGACGATCCGCGGCAATGACCATGGCGCGGCCTTTGGTGTGGTCAACGACAGCCTTGGTCATGTCGCCGACCTCCCGGTCGCTGAGGAGCGAATAAAGGCCGTCGCCATAGGTCAGCATGATCGTGCGACTGCCCCCCTGAATGGTAAAGTCAATCACGCGCCGCATGGCTTTGTAATCAATACTCCCATCTTGATTAAAAAATACGACATGGGAAGCGAACGGTCCGGTCAATGCGGCGCGGAATCCAGCATGGTCATAGTGGCCCATAATGATAACTCCTGATTTGGGTTGATTCGAACATTAGTCCCCGAAGCGGGACGACTTATTCTGTAGTCGGGGTCGCTGACCCCGGATGTTCCGAATCCGCGATCATCGATCGCGGCTACAAATAAGATTGTCCGCCGTAGGCGGCCCCGCCAATGGCGGGAAATTCCTGCATAATGGCTCGTTAATATTTTCCTTTCGTTATCGAATGGCAAGGAGCCGGGTCGCATTACCCCAGAATAATTGTTCGACCTGGTGGTCCTTCAGGCCCGCCGACCAGCAGGCCGCCTTGATGGCTCGCAAATTCTCGAGGCCGGCCAGAAGCATGCGCGCAACGATTGGCAGCGCGCAAAAAGGCCCCATTCACAGAACTTAAACCGGAATATCCCTGACGATAACGGGCATTCTTTTTTCGGCCGATTCCAGAATCGCGAGAATCACACAGGTCACATGGACACTGCTCTCCAAGCTCACCTTTAATTTTTCATCAAAGTAGATGCGGTCTACAAAATCCCGGATACTCTCAAAAGCCAGGCCGACCGGTTTGCCCTGGACCACGGGACGCACCAGGATATCCGGGTGATCCGCTTTATTATCCAGGAAACGTTCGAATAGATTGCTGCCGCCGAAGTCAACGCTAAACATGCCTTTTTCCCCGGTAATGTTGAACTTGTGATCGTTGATGTAATTATTGCTGTTGGGAATTATCCAGCTGTTTTCGATCGAGGCCACCCCGCCGCCCTTAAACTCCAAAATTGCCTGGTACAGGTCGGGAACGTCAATGCCCCTTTTCTTCAGAACGCCCGACCGGGCGACGGCAAAAACCCGGCGAACCTTGTCGTTAAACAGCCAGCATAGAACGTCAACGGCATGACTGCCCAGGAACCACAGTATTGAAGAACGCTGGGCCCAAGAAATGAACTCCGTGGGGACATAGATAATATCGTTAAGCCGCATATACGCGGACAATGGTTTTCCGATCTTGCCTTCCTCGATATCCTGCTTGATCTTGAAGTACACCGGGCTCCAGCGATTATGGTAATCAGCCATGATTTTGACTTTATTGGCCTTGACCGCTTTGACCACGCGTTGAGCGTCCGCGCGTGTTGTCACCAGCGGCTTTTCGCAGATAATATGCTTGTGCGCCCGGGCAGCGGCTATGATGGGGGCGGCATGGGCAAAATCAGGCGTTACCACCGCTACGGCGTCGATCCCTTTTTGCTTTAACATTTCCTCGGGATTATTGTACCAGGCAACGCCAAAAGCTTTTCCAGCCTGCCGCGCTTTTTCGCCATCCAAGTCGCAGACCGCAACCAGTTCGGCATAGGGATACTGCGCATAGGTCCGACAGTGATTCATGCCCCATGTTCCACATCCGATAACTCCCATGCCAACCTTCGGTCGAGTAGAACTCATCTTTTTACGCTCCTCGTTTAGTGTTTACCGATTATAAAACAATGTTGTTTTCGACACCATCGGCCAAACGCGGTCCCATTTAAAAAAACCTTTTCGAAGGTGGTCGGAATATGCGGTTTTATACTATGAATGGCGTCGGATTGTCATCGGGCAAAGCCGCCATAACTTTATTGCTCGCCGCATTGAGTGCTGCCATGTCTTCGGCGCTCAACTCCCAATCAGCCGCGCCCACATTCTCCATGACGTGTTGCACATTGCGGGCGCCAACAATGGCCGACGTAATCCCCCGTTGCTGCAGAACCCAACGCACCGCCGTTTGCCCGGTGGTCTTCCCATATTTCCCGGCAATTGCACGCACTACGGCAAGGCCATCTAAAGCCACTTCATAGACGGGCGAGAGAAAAAGCTTGTTGTGGGCGCGGTTGTCTTCAGGCACCGGCCGATTCTGAAGACTGAATTTACCGGTCAGCAAACCCTGGGCCATGGGGCTGTAAGCTACAATACCGATATTATGCTTCAGGCAGAAGGGCATGTCTTCTTTTTCAATATGGCGCCAGTACAGGCTGTAGGGCGGCTGGAGCGACTCTATGCGCCCAAATTGCAGCATATCGGCCATTTGAGCGGCATCGAAGTTGGAAACTCCGATATGACGGATTTTACCTTTTTTCTGTTCGGTTAGAAGCGCTTCCATCGTTTCCTGACGCGGGACATCAAGGCGCGACGAGTGGTAACGATATTCCGTGCTGGGCCAATGGATGTAGTAAAGATCCACATAGTCCGTTTTGAGCCGTTTCAAACTGCTATTTAAGGCCTTGGGTAGCTGCTCCCTACCCGCGTTGGTGGGGTCGGCCTTGGTGGAGATTATAATGGCCTCGCGCCGGTGGTTTTTCAGCGCCTTGCCGACAACTTGTTCGGAATGCCCCTGTCCATAAACCTCGGCCGTGTCTATCCAATTCACGCCCAGTTCCAAGGCCTTATGGATGGCAGCGATGGACGCCTTGTCATCCACATTGACCCATCCCGCCCGGCCCATCAACCAGGTGCCCAAGCCAATCTCACTCAGGTTAAGACCAGAGTTTCCCAAATTTCGATATTTCATTTTATTTTTTTTCTCGCGCTGTTTCCCGACAGATTGAAAACGGTTTCCTTAATCTCGCCGCCCAGCTCAAAAATGATATCCGCCGTGGCGCCGAAGGGTTGATCTTCGGGCTTGTCGAACCGCACGGTATGCAGCCATCCGCCCCATTGATACTGGCAATCGCGGAGCCAATCCAATATGCGCTTGGCCGTTTGCGCATATTTCGTCTCGCCCGTCAGCCGATACACTTCCGCGCTGCCCCACATGATCTTGCAGGCGGATAGATTCTTCCAGCGTCCTTCATCCATTCTATGGAAGAAATTGAAGAGTTTCTTCGCGCCCTTCAGGAAGCGCGGGTCTCCCGTTGCATCCGCTAATTTGCTTAGGAATGTCATGGCTATGCCAATCATCCAGATGGGCTCGCGGGCCACATCGGATACGGCGCTCACGCAGAACTGACTGCGGCCACGGAGCGCACCCGGATTTTCATCCGCAAATACATCGGTCATCAATCCCTGTTTTGCGTCCCAGCTTGTGAAATAATATCGTTTCCAGTCAGCCTGGCTTTCCAGCAGGCGCAAAATGAACTCGCCAGCACGCCGCGCATCGGATATCTGGCCGCAGGCAAGCAGCGCCAGGCCGGCCACGCTGGTACTCGAAGCATCAAGGTAACGCCTGTCCATATGGCCGGTGGCGGGATCAAATCGCGAACGGAAACCTCCCAGGACGGGATCCTGAAAGCGCCGCACAAATTGCAGCGCCTTATTTGCGGCGCCATAAACTCCCATGCGCTGG
>Ga0209749_1001186_pt1 | contig 25267 bp, 17 predicted proteins | sample EPASupsiteSAE347_FD_187267 | JGI IMG/M metagenome (GOLD analysis project Ga0209749, IMG submission 187267) | Bioremediated contaminated groundwater from EPA Superfund site, New Mexico - Sample SAE3-47 (SPAdes) (version 2) | ecosystem: Environmental > Aquatic > Deep subsurface > Groundwater >...
GAACCCGCCGTAATTCCTGGAATCCCTTCTGCAGAGTGATACCCAATCCATCATTCTCAAATGCCTCAGTCATGAGTTTCAACATGCGATTGAATTCCTGCTCATACTCATTCTTTTTCCCTTGTTTTTCGTATACTTCGCAAAGGAGCAACGAAGCCGTATATTTCAAAATCGAGTTATCGATATCGGATTCAAGGATGTCTAAAAGACATGGCGTTGCTTCATCAAATTTTTCTTTATTCATGAACATTTGTGCACGAAACAACTTTGGATTGTATTGTGCTTCAAATATATTGCGCGCTTGAGGCGGAAGTCCTTCAAGATTCGGAATAACCGGAGGAGTTTCTTCAATGCGCTTAATTACGGAATCCCATTCGTTGTTTGCTTTCTCAGGGGTGAAAACACTTCCCGTGGTTTTCGCATGCAAATCATTCAATTTTTTTGCGTGATCCACGAAACTGAAACCTCTTCGGGCAACATTAAGTCTTTCTTTGGCTCCAGATGCTGCAAATCCGTCATCTCCGCCGGTTTTTATTATGAGAAGAAAAACAGCAATCGGAACTATGAGTAGAAACAAACCCAATAAGAGAATACGAATATCGCTGAAATCGATTTTTTTAAGGATTTTACTATCTTCCATTATCTATCCATTCGCTCTTAGTAGAGACTTATACCCTACTCTATTTTAACCGGGAAACCCCTTATTCGCAAATCGTACCCTCAATAAATAAAGATTCAGACAAACGCAAACCTTTTACTGATAGCTGCGAAATGAAAGCCGGCTTGGGTACCCGAAAAAGCACGCCATCCAGGCGTATTTCGGGTATCTACGCCATCCGTGGACGATATAGGGCGGATTAGGCTTCAGCGCCGTAATCCGCCAAGCTTGAGGAGATTTCGAAAGGCAGGACGCAATAGGCATAATCATCAGGTGTACCCGCCAGCAATTATGTACGAGTCGACGAAGTTAAGCCAAAAAATAAAAACTATGTTTTTGAAAAAAGTGATTTCCTTGAAATATCGTATACTGTAAGGCGGATTAGACACTTGTCGCTGTAATTCGCCAAGAAACATTTACAGTATCTTTAGCGGAGCGAAACCGATATAGTGCCACAAGGTAACGCAGTAAAAACCACATGGCCGTTTTGTAACCCTAGGCAAGCCAAATCAGCGAAGCATAACTTGCCGATTTGGCTGAAAAATTTTGATGCATTTGCCCTGATTTAATTTCCGCGTTTTTTGTGAGCCATTTCCCGCTTGCGTATGCGTACGGCCGCCGGCGTAACTTCCAACCACTCGTCGTCGGCTACGTATTCCAACGCCTGATCGAGTGAAAGCCTTCGCGGAGGAGTAATTCGATCGAGTTCTTCACGCGTTGAGCTGCGGACATTGGTAAGATGTTTTTTTCTGGCGATGTTCACAAACATGTCGTTCGATACCGAACGTTCGCCTACTACCATTCCGACGTAAACATCCTCACCCGGGCCATAAAAAAGCGTACCGCGCTCGACAAGATCCCGGATGGCATATTCCGTGGAACTTCCGGCTTCCATGGCAACCATTACGCCGTTACGCCGACCTATTATGTCTCCACGATACTTGTCGTATCCGCGAAAGCCCTGATTCATTACGGCGGTTCCGTTGGTCATGGTCAACAAGCTGGATCTGAACCCAAGCAAACCGCGCGCGGGAACATTGAATACCAGGCGCATTCCACCATCCGGCAGTTTCCTCGTCGATTCGCATATTGCGCGTCGAGGTCCGAGGATTTCCATGACGGTGCCGACATATGATTCGGGCACGTCAATGGACAACTCCTCAATAGGTTCGAGCGTCTCGCCTTTTTCATCCGTTACAAGAATCGGTTGAGGTTTTGATACCTGCATTTCGTAGCCCTCACGACGCATCGTCTCAAGAAGAATACCCAGATGTAGTTCTCCTCGACCTGATATTTTCACCATATCCGGCTGGTCGGTCGGTTCCATTTTCATGGCGACATTGCTTTCGAGTTCTTTGGTTAGGCGGGCTTGAATTTGACGGGCGGTTAGAAATCGACCGCTTCGTCCGGAAAAAGGGCTCTGATTTGGAGCGAAAAATATCGAAATTACCGGTCGATCGACGGCGATTACGGGCAATAAGCCGGAATCATTCTCCGAAACCGTGTCGCCGATACTCACGTCATCAATGCCGGAGATGGCGGCAAGATCGCCGGCACCGACACTCTCAACCTCGACTCTGCGGATACCTTGATAGCCGTATAAATGAGCAATTCGACACGGTTTCGGAGGTTTGTTTTCTCGAAGAATCCATATACTGCCGCGGGCACGAAGAGTGCCGTCGAAAACCCGACCTACTCCGATTCTTCCGACATAATCATTATAGTCGAGGCTGGTGACAAGCAATTTCCCGATACCATTCGGGTCACCCGGCGGCGCGGGAACATGTTTAACGATTGCATCGAAAAGAGGCCGTATGCTGTTGCGCGGTTCATCCAGTGTTAAACAGGCATAACCGTCTCTACCCGAGGCATAAAGCATCGGAAAATCAAGCGCCTCGTCTCCGACCCCGACATCGATAAACAAATCGACCACCTCGTCTACCACTTGCTCGGGTCGCGCATCCGGGCGATCGATCTTATTGATGACGACAATAGGACGTAGGCCTGCGGCCAATGCCTTTCGGAGAACGAATCGAGTCTGAGGTCTGGGACCTTCGAATGCATCAACCACTAGAAGGCAGCCATTTGCCATTTGTAAAACCCGTTCGACCTCGCCGCCGAAATCCACGTGTCCCGGAGTGTCGATGATATTTATCCGATGGCCTAGAAAGTCGAGCGACAGGTTTTTAGCCAGAATCGTAATGCCTCTTTCACGCTCCAAATCATTGCTGTCAAGAAAGCGCTCTTCCAGCGACTGGTTTTCACGAAACAAGCCGGACTGTCGAATCATTGCATCAACAAGCGTTGTTTTACCGTGATCGACGTGAGCAATTATAGCGACGTTACGAATCTTGGCGGGGTCGTATTTATTCTGTAATTCCATCATTACTATCCTTTAATTCTCTTAGAGCCTGTTAGAAAATAACCATTACAAATAGTTGTTTTCTAACAGGCTCTTATGGCCGGTCGATGAACGAAATTTGTTACAGTTATTTATTAACAAGGCATTAGGAACATGCAAAAAGAATCTTGTATTTCGGTTATTCTTTTTCGATCTCTTATGAACCCTAGGAAAATATTTCATCAATCTTTTTCATCCCCGAGTCCTTAATACGATTTTCTTCCCGACGCGCCGGTGGAATTTCGGGACAATCTCGCAAATCCATGATCTGATACGGATTTATCCGCTCTATTTGCCGAGTTCCGATTTCCCGAATAAGAAGCTTTGCGCGTCTGAGAAATCGGCCGACTATGCTCCTGATTTCTTGTCTCGCTCGAGTTGCCTACTTTAGGCGACGCCGGACTTTTTTGTCCGTTTTTCTTTCTGGCAGCCCGTGCGCGATTTTCCGCATTTCTGGCTCTAATAGCCGCAATGCGTTGCGCGATAGGAATTTCGAGAGCTTCCTGGGGCTTGGCTTGGTAATCGAATCCTTCGAGAGTAACCCTTTCGATCTTGGTCGAAATATGACGCTCGATCTTTCGAAACTCATCGCTTTCATCGGCTGAAACCAATGTAAAAGCTTGGCCGGTCAGATTGACACGCGCTGTTCGACCTACGCGATGAATATAGTCATCAACAAGCATGGGTACATCAAAATTAATTACATGAGATAATGCCTCGATATCTATACCGCGGGCGGCAATATCGGTTGCCACCAATATCTTGGTGGCTCCGGTCTTGAAGTCATGCAGCGCTTTGGTACGCTGAAGTTGACTTCGATTACCATGAATGCAATCGCTCGCCACATTATTCCTGGCTAGAAATTGAGACAATCTATTGGCCCGATGCTTGGTTCGCGTAAAGACAATGGCGTTTTTGATATCGTGTTTCTGCAAAATGCCTAGCAGCAAATTTTGTTTGAGCGACGACGCCACTGGAAATGCCTTATGCTCGACACCATGTGCTACAGTCGGTGGCCTTTCAATGTTTATAGCTACGGGATTTCGCAGCATATCTCTCGAAAGTCCGACAATCGGCTCCGGAAGTGTGGCTGAAAAGAACAATGTTTGTCGAGGAGTCGCCGGTAAGTGTCGCAACACGCGGCGGATGTCGGGCAGGAAACCCATGTCTAGCATTCTATCGGCTTCATCCAACACCAGATATTCGAGATTAGGAAGTCGACCATAGGGATGGGAAAAATGATCCAGCAACCGACCGGGAGTAGCAACAAGAATATCGACGCCGTGACGGAAAGCATTTTCTTGTGGAGTCATGCCGACACCGCCAAAAACCGCGATGCCGCGAAGCGTCGTGAAATGCGCCAGTTCCACAAGATGGTGACAAATTTGTGCTGCCAGTTCACGCGTCGGCGAAAGAATCAGGGCTCGGGTCACGGGATGCGGTTTTTCTCCCGCGGTTTTCGCGGTTTCTTCAGCTTTGAGGATTCTGTGCATTATCGGCAACAAAAAAGCAGCGGTTTTGCCGCTTCCGGTTTGAGCGCAAGCCAAGATATCACGCCCAGCTAAAGCGGGGGGAATCGAGCTGGTCTGTATGGGTGTGGGCGTAGTAAAACCCATTCGGGCGATTGCACGCTGTAGGTCGACATGCAAGGATGAGAAAATAATGGAGTTGCTTAAAGAAGATTGATCAATGGAAAACATTATAAAATCCATTTCTGTTTCGGGAAGTTTGATTTTCTACTAACCGAAGTATCCGGCTAAGAGAAGGTTACGGTTAGTTTGCCGGAAAAAAAATAAACCGCCCAAGTTTAACAGTCCGAATAAGCCCGCAAAAAAAAGCGGACAATGCTGCAACTGGAAATAGATTACCACAAAGACGCTCTAATTGCAAGTTTTGCATTATACGAACTCCCAAATGCTTCTCCCGTTCAGCGGTACACTCCGCCAAGCCTTTGTTCGATTTCCGTTAGGGACCGACGGCTTCGGTAATCCGAAAAGAGATTCGCTGCCGAACAAACACACGAAAAATCCGGAATTTTAGGAAAGCTCGGCTAGGCGCTTGTCGCCGTAATCCGCCAAGAAAAGTTTACTTTTTTTCGGGTTGGTTGCTTGATAGACAAGACCAAATTATCAGTGTCCAGCCGACACCCGTGAATATCAGATAATCCCAGGGAACGTATCCGATCCAGTGTATGTGCCAAGGAACATGCCCGGGATTGAATTTCGCAAGTCCGAATTCCGGATTGAACAAGAACCAAAGAAAATCTTCAACTATCCAGAAAAACATCAAGCTTCCCATAATTCTGGCTTCCATTTTCGCGGTCCAGGTGCCTGTTAGAAATATCGGAAGATGAAAAACCAACGCCATGAATGAAAATACCCAGGCATGATAGCCTGTCATGGCTCTTCCGCCCCAAAAAATATCCAGAAGCCAGTGGCTTTCAATTCTCCAGGTCGGTAGATTTGCCGCCCAACCCGCTCCACCTTCGATTTGAATTTCCACTTTTGCGAAGAAAAAAGCGAGTAGAATGACCCAAAGGAAAAGCCACAACATGTACCATCGGTTGAACCGTGGAGTGTTCATTGGATCGATCGATTATTCTGCCGTAATTGTCTCTAGAACTTTATTTGCGGCATGTGGTTTTGCGATTTTCAGAGCGCGCTCGCGCATTTCCATAATTCTTCTCGGATTTTTCAGAAGCGTTTTAACTCGATATTCCAGTCCGGCTCCGTCGTAGGCTTTCAATGCAACTCCGTTTTCCAGAAGATAGTCGGCGTTTCTTTCTTCCTGACCGGGAATCGGGGAAACCACGATCATGGGTAATCCCATGGCAAGACATTCCGAACTTGTCAAACCTCCGGGTTTCGTGACGGCGAAATCGGCGCATGCCATCAAACGCTCGATGGTTCTCGTAAAGCCTTGCGGAAAGAGGCGATTAGGGTGTTTGCTTCCCAATTCTTTAAGGGTTTCCAAGAGTTTTTCGTTTCTTCCGGCTAGGGCGATAATCTGGAAATCACCTTCGATTTTCAGCAATCGCTCCGCCAGAAGATCGATGCCGCCCACGCCGTAACCTCCCGACATCATGACGATCGTAGTCTTTTGCGGGTCAAGTGAATATTCGGCGGCGCATTCCTTGCGCGAAAATTTCTGCGCGAAAACCGGCATGATCGGAATACCCGTGACGGTAATCAAATTGAGAGGAATACCCCGGTCGGCCATTCTCCATGCCACTTCTTCGGAGGCCGCGAAATAGCCTGTAATGCCCTGATGAACCCACATCGTATGAATATCGAAATCAGTTACTTGTACCCAAATAGGTTTATGATAAGTTCCGTTCAGCGACATACGCGAAAGAAGCTCGGCCGGCAGGAAATGTGTACATAGAATTTTTGAAGGTTTCAGTTCTTCAAGCGTAGAAACGAGCTTTTTCGTATTGAGTTTCTCGATGCCTCTTCTGAGTTTATTAAGCATCGACTCGGCTTTTTCCTGGTCGGCTTTTTTGTATAGATATCCCCAAAGAGAGGGGTGTTTTTCGACGATCGAAAGATACGAATCGGCGTAAAGTTTCTTGAACAAATCGCTGACCAAGGTCATCACGTCGATGTGAACCGGATTGAGGGAAGGAAATTCCTTTTCAGCCGTTACTTTTACGGCCTCGGCGGCGCGAACGTGTCCCGCACCGGCGGAGACGCTGAGAATGGCAAGAGTTTCCTTGTTCATGGTAATCCTCCGTTAATGTGCAGCGTGAGCGCGAAATTACACGATGATTCGATCAATTTCAAACAACAGTCTCAAACCAAGCCGCGATAATTCCAGCTCGATTTATGGAAATTCGATTAATTCATCAGCTCTGCGCGCGGTCTTGATTGCATTCAACAGACGAGTCGATGCCGAACGACCGGTTGCGATAATTTCGCAAGACAACCGCTCATATTCTTCGTCAGACAATTTGGTTCCTTGGTCGATAATATACAACGCTAAAGGCCGGGAAAGCGGAGTTATTCCGTCGATGCTTGACGCCATAACGAATTCCGTCATCAATGCGTTTTCATAGACATTGAAAGACGCGGTCAAAGAAACATCGGTCTTAGCTTTTGAAACGCACTCATAAGCGTCAAATCGACCCGCTCCGAAAGAATTGTCCTTGCCCGGTTCACTCAGGTCCAGGCAGGTCGATTCGGCAATTGTTCGAACTTGTTGTACGGTTAATTTGGGATTCCCTTGCAGCATTAAAGCAACTAATCCGGAAACATGAGGAACGGCCATCGAGGTGCCGCTTTCGCTAACGTAACCGCCTCCGATAGCACAAGAAACGATTCCTTCCCCTGGAGCGGAAATGTCAGGTTTTATGGTCGTTATGCCGTCCCAAACTACGGGGCCCGGGCTGCAAAAATTCGCCAATTGATCGTCTTTCGTGGTCCCGGCAACGGTCCATGAGTGAGGATAACTTCCAGGAATGCCGATTTTTCCGTTTGGACCGAAGTTTCCCGATGAGAATACCGGGATGATGCCTAAGTCTACCCAGGTCTGGACCGCCTTCCAAAATACGACGAGAGAAGAAGGCGATTTTTTGCTCCAAGAATTACTGATGATTCGCGGAGCATCGTTCGTATTTGGGTTCCCATCAGGATCGGCCAGCCATTGCATGGCTTTCAGCAAATCCGCTTCATTGGCAAGACCTATCGAGTCCAGAGCTTTGGCAACAATTAATCGGGCGCCGGGAGCCATTCCTACGCCATCGCTTCCCGCTATGGTTCCGGATGTGTGTGTTCCATGGCCGTTGTCATCATACGGATCGGGTTTTGCGTTACGTGTAAAATCCTTGAACGCGAGAACTTTCCCTTTGAGAGCCGGGTGGGATGCATCAATACCGGTATCGATATGTCCCACGACAACGCCGCTGCCGTTTATGCCAAGGTTTTTCCAGACTTCCGGGGCGCGAACTTTCTCGATGCCCCATTCTACCGAAGATTTTTCTCGCTGAATTTCATTTTTCCCGTTAAAATCGCCTTCAATCCAGACTTGATCGGAAACCATAACCACGCTTGCAACGTTGGAAAATCTACAAATTTTTGCCGCTTCCTGCAAGGAAGTTTTTATAATTATTCCCTGGATTATCCAGAGAGGATCAATAGTTTGCACGATTTTGCCTGTTTCGAGCTCAAACAGGGAAATGTTTTCATCCAGTTCTTTTCGCAAATTAGTAATGATATCGGCTCTAGATCCGCTTTTTGCCAATGTACCATTGCTTTTGAAACATACTATAAAAGTTGAATCGCTTTCGCCGGCTTGCGCGCTTGCCGAAAGACAAAAAATCAATACTAAAGCCATCCAGGCAGATATTGCAAATCGGTTATAACTAGTATGCTTTTTTTTCAAGCTGTTCTTCGTTGAAACCTGTTTCATGATCATCGACCTCAATAAAAAAATTTCCAAAAACCGGCATGTTTTTTATGAAATATGCCGGAGAAATCATTCCGATGATAACCGTATCTTACGGCAAATCTCGAATAATCATTAGCCATTGTAATGTATATATATCATTTCACGAAACCTTTCAACCGGTGCAGGCAGCAATTTATGTAAACACATGAAAAATGGGTGATTGATGTTATTCAACCAATCATCGAAGTATTACCAATACGAAGTGAAAAACCGATGCGATTTCGCAATCATAAAAAATAGATTGACAATTCATATTAAAATGATATCATTTTAATATGAATTAGATATTATTGGAGGTCGAATTATGATTCGCGAAAATCTAAGAAATTCATATTCAGGAATTCCATTACTGATCATTTTCCCTGTATTAATGCTTCTTGACGGTTATTTGATATTCAAAATCATCTTTCCTTTCCAAAATTTGCAGCCCGACGTAGGTTTTTGGTTGCAAATCGTAACTTCAATCACCGTGCTGATTGTGCTGGGAATATTTTTAGGCGGTTTTTTCATGGTGAATCCGAATGAAGGGAAAGTTCTGCAAATGTTCGGTGACTATCGAGGAACGGCAAGAGATCCGGGTTTGAGATGGGATAATCCGTTTCTTTCAAAGGTAGCTATCTCATTACGAGTGAGGAATTTTGAAACCGCGAAATTGAAGGTCAATGATAAACGCGGAAATCCTATTGAAATCGCGACGGTTGTTGTCTGGAAGGTTGTCGATACGGCTGAAGCCTCGTTTCAGGTGGACAATTACGAGCACTATGTTCACGTTCAAAGCGAAGCGGCTCTTCGAAACTTAGCGACCGCATATCCATATGATGCTCATACCGATGGTGAGGTTACGATGACGAGCCATACCGCTGAGATTTCCATGCAGTTGAAGAAGGAAATTCAAGACCGGTTGGCTCAAGCCGGGGTTGAGGTTATGGAAGCTCGGATAAGTCACTTGGCTTATTCGTCCGAAATCGCCGCTACCATGTTGCGCCGTCAGCAAGCAAGCGCCGTCATTTCCGCCCGACAAAAGATTGTAGAGGGCGCGGTTGGAATGGTGGAGCATGCGTTGGATATGTTGGCGAAGAAGAAAGTGATCGAACTCGACGAGGAACGTAAAGCCGCGATGGTAAGCAATCTTCTCGTAGTTTTGTGCAGCGAGCAAAACATTCAGCCGGTAGTCAACGCCGGGTCGTTGTATCAGTAATGGCCGATAAGAAGTCCTTTCTCCTGCGGATGGATCCGGCACTGTTTGACGCTCTCCAGCACTGGGCTGAAGACGAATTTCGTAGCCTTAATGCCCAAATCGAGTTCCTGCTGCGGGATACGCTCAAGCGTGCCGGTCGTCTGCCCAAAAAAGGAGAACCGACCGGAGGTTCTTCGGAAGACGATTCGTGATACGGTGAATCACTACGATTCAGTGGTTCAAGGCGTCAAGGCGCTTTTTGGCGGAGGAAAATTCCGGATCGATGCTTATCGCATGTTCAAGATATTTTCGGGCTTCTTCGGTCTTCCCTAATTTGATGCAGGCTTCGCCCAAGCACATATATACGTTTTTATCGTTTGGGTTCAGTCGCATGGCCGATTCCAATAAATTCAACGCCGGAACCGCATTGCCGTTGTTCAATAATATAAGGCCCTGAAAAAAATATCCGTCGGATTGTTCGGGGAATCGGTCCTTGAGGGTCTTAAATGTCTCAAGCGCTTTTTCAAGTTTATCGGTTTTGAAGTATGCTAATCCGAGATTTCTCAGGACATTCGCGGGACATTCGATGTTTGCTTTGATTACATACTCGTATTCAGCGATGGCTGTTTCGTAGTTCTTTCTAAAAGAGGCCAGATCTCCCAATCCGGCATGAGCAGTCGGTGAATTGCTTAATTTAAGGCTTTTTTGAAGATAGACTTCCGCCTCATCCAATTTTTTTTTAACTAAAAAAGCCATTCCAAGATTCTGGTTCGCGATGTAAGATTCCGGAGCTGCTTTTACCGCGCGCGTAAAAAGAGAAATGTCATCGTTCCATATTTGACTCTGCTTGTTGGTAGCAGCGCAAAGTAAAACAAGCAAAGATATGAAAGTGAATCTTAAAAAACTCTTCCCGAGAATATTTTCAAAAAGATATTTCGCGGTTTCCAATATGATTAACGATATTCCAACGGAAGAGATGTAAAAATACCGGTCCTGGACCAACAGATTCTGTTGAAATGCGTAAAGATTGAGAAAAGGAATTATTCCAGCTCCGAAGATCAATAATCCAAAACGAAAGGTGCGCTTATCCGTCAGTTTTCTATCCAGAAACATCATGAAAACCGCAATGACAAAAAGAATTCCCGAGGGCACAATGAAAGCGTAATCAAAAATCGAATTTACCAAACGAACTGAATATACCGGCGACAATTCAATCGGAAAAAAGAAAAGCAATAGATAACGGCAAAGCACGACAGGAATAGTTAAAAGAGAATTGATCATATCTTCAAAAAGATCCGCCTTGATCGGATGTGCATTTTCGATGAAACAAAGCCGAAATAAAAAATAAAATAAAATAAAAACTATATAGGGAAAAGTCGCTTTGATTGCGTTTCTGAATCGGGATTTCGTATCGGCGGATTGAACGGCGAATTCATATAAGAAAATCAATATGGGAAGAGTAATGCTTGCTTCACGCGAAAGCATTGCTGATGCGAAGAACACGACGGATAGAATTCTCGGTTTTATCGGGTTGTTTTCATCTTTGTGAATGTGACAAAGGAACGCGCTCCAAAAGAACAACCCCCATAATGTGTTTCCGAAAAGGACTACCCACGCGACAACTTCGCAGTTGATCGGATGGAGCGCAAACAGCATCGTTCCTGCCAATGCCGTATTGTTGTCGGATGATACTTTCTTTATTATAAAATAGATGATTCCAGTCGTTAGGCAAAATATCGACAAATTAAATAGATGCCATCCTGCCGGATTCAAGCCGAATATTTGGCCTGCCATAATTCCCAACGCGTCGGGAATCGGACGATATCTGTTTAATCGACCTTCTTCATGTTTTTGTTTGGACGTATCCGCCTCGAACCTGAAAAAACTGCCAGCAATCTCGGAAATTCGTAAAATACGTTCATTTTGAAGGACCAAGGCGTGTTCGTCATATACGAATTGATTTCGGTAAACCGGGAAATATGCTATAAGAACTAAAAACCAAATAATCGCAATTTTACCGAGATCTTTTAAAAAGGGTTTTTCATCAATTAGATTTGTTGTTTTCATCTGTATACGTTGAACAACAAGCCTCCATGGCTAAACAAATTAATCCTTTCAAGCACAAACCATAGCTCGCATCCTGTCCGCCTGAAAGGGATCAACCCCCGGCTATTGAGGTGTTACAAATAAAATATAATCCGCCGGTCCCGCATCGGTTTGGTATTCTCCGACAGCTACACCAAGTCCGGCATTCAGATTAATTTGCTTCTTATTTTGAATAATCCAACCGCATGCATTCAATTGTCTGTCAATGCTGTCACGCGAAATTTGCTCGGGGTTTTGATTCGACATGCTGGCTATAATACACTCTTTTTCTTGCGCTTGCCATTACACGCCACGGGAAAATCCAACCGTCCAAAAACAAATTAAGCTTTTGGACCGAGGGCTCCACGAAGAGCTGCCCAAAACTCCGGCCACTATCTAATTTCCCTTGCCCAAAACAAATCAAACCCGCGTTTGCAAAGGTAATCTTCGACCACCGAAACGCAATGGACACGGCCTTGTCGACAAACAACTATAACGATTTTCTGGGATTTCCGGCCATAAGAGCCTGTAAGAAAACAAGCAGACGATCCGGTTATTTTCTAACAGGCTCTAAGCCTGCACAGAGTACCGGAAAAATGAAATCAATTTTTTACCGATTTGTGATATAGTTCATATTCGCGAAATGAACGAAAGAAGAGCTCCATGTCTTTCCCGATGGCTAAGGAACAATTTGAATTCGAGGCTCAAGAGGCGGCCAAAATTGCATTGCTGGCCGGAGAAAAGCTAAGGACAGGCTTCACCAAAGATATAAGAATTTCTCATAAGGGTTCCACGGATTTGGTGACTGAAATGGACATCGCTTCTGAACACCTGATAAAGAAATCTCTCGCGCAGGTATTTCCACAAGATAATTATCTTGGTGAAGAATTGGGCGGTTGTTCATTCGATAAAGGGCGAGTTTGGGTTGTGGACCCGCTGGATGGAACGACCAATTATGCCCATGGATTAGGAATATTTGCGGTTTCGATTGCTCTTTGCATTGATGGAAATCCCAAAGCAGGCGTAGTGTACCAGCCAATTACCAATGAGATATTCATGGGTTGGGAAAACGGCGGGGCTTACCGTAATAACGTTAAGATCTCGGTTTCCAAAAGGGCGACATTAAAGGAGTCGCTTGCGGTAACCGGTTTTCCGTATTCGATAGAAGATTGCCTGGATTCAACTTTGAAGCGATTAAGAAGAATGATGATCGAGACGAGAGGAATCAGACGACTTGGTTCTGCCGCCATGGATTTGTGTTATGTCGCCGGCGGCATTTTTGATCTTTTTTGGGAAACCGGGCTGAAGCCTTGGGATATCGCCGCCGGAATAGTTATTTTACGGGAGGCGGGTGGAAAAACCACGGATTTCTCGGGAAATCCCATAATCCTCGATTGCGGGGAATTGCTTTCCACTAATCATATATTACATGCGGATGCTTTGAAATTAGTCGCTCAGCAGCCGCATATTGCCGGCAAGGTTAAACGGTGAAACACGTTTAGAGCCTGTTGAAAATAACCATTACAAATAGTTGTTTTCTTACAGGCTCTTATGGCCGGTCGATGAACGAAATTTGTTACAGTTATTTATTAACAAGGCATTACTGGGCAATTTCCAGCATTTTAGCCGGCCGGCCCGGACCAGACGAAATTGATTGGGATTTGCGCGAACTCAAGATTAAAAAAGCGAGCCCATCAGAAGCGATAAGAAAACTTCGGGCTGTGAAATCGTCTCTTCTTTCTTCCGATGGTTATGAAGCAATGTTTTACAGATTATTAAAAGTAGATAAATAACCCTCACCGGTCACCCGATGTGTCGAAGTATGACCGATGTTGATAAATTAACCCATTCAAAACCCGACGCACTTAGAAATGCTCAGAACAGGCGTTTTACCCTTAACGATTGTTTTGACTTATTCAATAAAGGTTCTTAATACTACAACGGCAAATGCCACAGAGAGCAGGAAGAGCAAAAAGAACAGGGAGGAAAAATTATTGGAATATTTTTAAAACTCGCTCTGTGACATCTGTGCCTCCGTGGCAATTTAATAAGTGCGGTTGTCGTATTAGGCTAATTTTTTGTCCTTTTTTTCTTTGGCCTTATCTTTCTTCTCTTTTAACGTCAATTTAGGTTTGTTGGATTTCTTGTTTTTTCCGATGTCTCGATCTTTTGACATAAAAGCCTCCTAGATATTGTTATTTGCCGTTTTCGGGTGAATTAATCATTTTTCTTGGTTGTCCGGTTGACTCAAGAACATTTAGCCAGAATGTGCTCTCGGCGTCAATAAATTTTCTTTCCTGAATCGCCATTTCGATTGGTATATGCGTAAAATTATTGTTCCATATGCCTACCATCATTCCGGTTTTCCCGGCCATTCCGGCATGCACGGCATACTGTGCGAGTTGATTGCAGTAAACGCTGTCGGAAGGAATTGCTTTAGCACTTCTAATCATGTAGCTGGGATCAATATATCTTACATTGATGGGAAACTTTTTTGAATCAAAATATTTTTTCATTCCATCTTTCAGGAAAACGCCGACATCCGCAAGCTTGATATTCCCGGATGCATCTTTTTCGCCTTGTGAGAAAAATCTACCGGCAACGCCTTCCGCAACCACCGCGACCGCGTGCCCTCGCGTTTGTAGTCTTTTTCGCAGATGCTCGTAAAATCCGTTGGGGCCTTCCAGGTCAAAGGGGAGTTCAGGGATCAGGCAAAAATTGACGTCTTGGGAGGCAAGAGAAGCGTTTGCCGCGATGTATCCCGATTCCCGTCCCATGAGTTTAACTAGTCCCACACCGTTCATTACACCCTTGGCTTCAACGTGGGCCGATCTAATTGATTCCACCGCGACCGAGAAAGATGTTTCGAACCCGAAGGATTTTTCAATAAATTGGATATCATTATCTATCGTTTTGGGAACCGCGATTACGGAAATGTTCAGCCCTCTGCGTAAAATTTCTTCCGTTATTTCTTGGGCACCGCGTAATGTTCCGTCGCCGCCGATGCAAAATAAAATACTGATGTTGAAATCCATCAGGCGGTCTACCATTTTCCCGACATCTTGCGGACCTCGCGAAGAACCGAGAATAGACCCGCCTTTTTCATGGATGTCTGAGACGGCATCCGGATCAAGCACCAGAGGTTGCAGACCCGACTCCTTTACCATTCCCAGATAACCGTATTTAAAGCCATAAATTGACTTTACACCGTACCACCACGACATTTGCATTACCATACCGCGTATTACATCATTGATTCCCGGGCAAAGGCCGCCGCACGTGACGATTCCAGCTCGGCATTTCGCAGGATCGAAGTAAATCATTTCCCGCGGCCCGGCTTTCTCAAAAGAGCAGGGTTCTTTTCCAGCAGCTATCGCGGAACGGATTTGATCCAGGGATACGGAATACAGAACCCGTTCATTATTCGGAACATAATTTGCCAAGGAGTCACCATCAATCACGGATAGTTGCAGCGGCGAAGGAATGGTTGCGGGACCAAGCTCTTTTACATAGAAATCTTTCGCGTTGAGTTCCATGGGTTTCCCCTTTATATTATCCTGGTGGGTTTGATCATCATATGGGTGAATACGAAACAAAAAGAAATTATCAAAGGATAATGAGTTTAGATAACCGGAATAACAAAGATATGTCAAGAATAAAAGCTCACGATTTTAAGATTGCTTATCCGGGTTTGAGATTTACAACTTGAGCTGTTATAAGATGAATTCTACGGTGGAAAACAATAAAATGATTCCTTCGAACGAGCTTGAATCGCAATCTTCGTTGGGAATAATTTTGGTTGTTGTTTTCTTGGTGCCGTTTTCAATCCTTTGGGGAATTGAAATGTATTTTTCTCTCGCATGGAAAATGCAGCACGATTTTCCTCTGCTTCATTATGTCGGTTACCTGATAAACGAGCATCATTTGGTTCCCTACAAAGACATATTTGAAACCAGTATGCCGGGTACGTTTTTGTTTCATATGGCGATCGGGAAGCTTTTCGGATACGGGGATTTTCCGGTTCGAATCGTTGATATAGCCTTGTTGTTTGGAATTTCAACGGTCACGGTATTGATCCTTAAACCGTTTGGAAAAGTTGTTGCATGGGCGGGAGTCCTGTTGTTTGGATTGGCATATTTCGAATTAGGTCCGGAAATGAATTTACAGCGCGACTATTTGGGGATTTTACCTATCGCAATCGCCGTTTTTTTAACAATAAACACGCCGTTCAACAAATATTTCATTGACGACTGGTTGATCGGTTTTTTATTCGGCTGTGCAGCGACCATCAAACCGCACCTTGCAATAGGTTTTCCCGTTTTGTTTTACATCCGATGTTTGGATTCAAAAAGATATACGGGGATTTTTACAGCTAGTATTTTGGGCTTGCTCCTCCCAATATTCGGTTGCTTTCTATGGTTGCTGAAAATCGGCGCCGTCAATGATTTTTGGGATATGCTGATTAATTATCTTCCCTTGCATTTGGGATTATCCGGAGAATTTCAGACCATCTTCGGAAGGGACAGAATGATATATCTTATAAATTCGTGGTTTTACTTCGGCGGATATTCAATTTGGTTTATCCCGGCCATTTCAGCGATTTTAGGAGCAAGGTTTTTATTTAAGTTGTCGTCTCCGCAAAAAAGAATTATTCGGCTTATTTCGATCATGACGGTTTTTTACGCCGCGTATCCTATATTTGGGGGTAAATTCTGGTCATATCATTGGTTTCCATTTCTGTATTTTATCTTTCTACTAGGCTCACTGAATTTCTACGAATTTAAGGCAGGGAAAATGAATCTTTTGCTTGTCGTTATTATAATTTTCACGATGATTTGTGATTTGAAGCCGCCTGCCGATTTTTTCCGGCAAATAAACGGTTTATCGCCGCTTCCACCAAAAAACGGGCGCGTGGATGAGATTGCGATGTTTTTGACATCTCATTTGAGAGCCGGCGATAAAGTGCAGCCTTTGGATTGGACCGGCGGCGCTGTTCATGCCATGCTCCAAGCGCGTTCGACAGCGGCAACGCCGTTTATCTATGATTATCATTTTTATCATCATATTTCAGATTCGTATATTCATGAATTACGTCGGCGATTTATTGAAATGTTGGGAAAATCATCGCCAAGGTTCATAATCGAAGTATTGACAAACAAACCCTGGGTATGGGGGCCGGATACATTGATGAGGTTCGATGAACTGGGACGACTTCTCTTCAATGATTACCATATCGTTTATAAAGGCGATGGTTTCGTGATCCATGAGAAAAAATAGGCGAATCCTTCTTGCTTTTCCTGATACGAAATCCAATGGAGCAAAGCAATCTCGAACTTCGCAAGGTATCTTTGTCGCAGGATTTCTCGCAATGACATTTAATTCGTTTGCATGACTTATTGAGTCCTGCCCCTTTCGAAAAACTCCTCAAGCTCCGGATTACGACGCCGGCGCCTAATCCGCTCTATATCGCCCAGGGATGGCGTAGATACCCGAAATACGCCTGGATGGCGTGCTGTTTCGGGTACCCGAAAACCGGCTTTCATTTTGCAGCTGTCAATAGGTTAAATAATTTCTCTTGTGGATTTTTCATCGAAGCGATATTAAAATTCATCATCCTAAAATAACGAGGGAAAAAAATGAGTATGAAGCATTTCATGAATAGACAAAGCGCGGTATTCAACTCTCTAGACGGCCACATCAACGCATTTCTTGTTACGAATCTGTCTAATATTCGATATTTATGCGGCTTTTCGGGTTCATCCGGAAATCTATTGCTGGAACAAGGGAAAGCGATATTATTTACGGATTTTCGCTACCAAGAGCAATCGACTCAAGAAGTGGGAAATGCCGCGGAAATCGTAGTCTATAAAGCGAGCGCCGGTGAAGCCGTTTTGGAATATCTTAAGAAAAGCGTCGCCAAAAAACTTGGCGTTGAATCTTCCATGCAACTTGAAATCTACGAAAATTACAAAAAGAATTTCCAGGGTGAAATCATTACCCATAAAGGAATCGTAGAAAAAGTTCGCCAGGTGAAAGACGACAGCGAGATAAAATGTTTGAAAAAAGCTTTTGAAATCGGTGATAAAGTTTTCTCGAAAATTCTCAAAGCAATAAAACCCGGAAAAAAAGAAAAAGATCTCGCCGCCAAAATGGAGTATCTATTCAGAACCCAAGGAGCGGAAAAGGCAAGCTTTGATACCATAATCGCCGCCGGTGATAGATCCGCGTGTCCGCATGCACATCCGACCGATAGAAAAGTCGCCGTCGGAGAAATGCTGAAAATTGATTTCGGCGTAGTATGGAACGGTTATCATTCCGATATGACAAGAACCGTCTTCATCGGTAAGGCTGGGGACAAATTTAAAAAAATATACGACATAGTTTTAACCGCCCAGCAAAAAGCGGTTGCTGCAATCAAACCGGGAATTCCCTGCATAGATATCGATAAAATCGCAAGAGACCATATTACAGCGGAAGGTTTTGGGGAAAATTTCGGTCACGGCCTTGGGCATTCGCTGGGCTTGGACATTCACGAATCTCCCTCTTTCTCGCCTAAGTCCGGCGATGTGCTGAAGGAAGGCATGGTTTTAACCGTCGAACCCGGCATTTATATTCCCGGTTGGGGCGGAGTTAGAATAGAAGATGTTTATGTCGTCGGCGCGGGTGGCCCCGAATTATTAACCAACACTTCGAATTCATTGCTCGAATTGGATTTTTAACAAGGAAGCTATTCCAGCGATAATTTATTGAGTCCTGCCTTTCGAAAACTCCTCAAGCTTGGCGGATTACGGCGCCGGCACCTAATCTGCTCTATATCACCCAGGGATGGCGTAGATACCCGAAATGCGCCCGGATGACGCGCTTTTTCGGGTACCCGAAAATCGGCTTTTATTTTGCGGCTATCAATAGTATCCGCAGATGTTGTTGGTTTGTACATCTCTGCCTGGTTTCGTTAAGCAAACTCCGGGAGTTGCCGATAGGAAACCGGCGTCCATTTAATCGGCGGAGGTGTACCATGGCAAGAACTATTCCTCATATCGGTTTCATGATACCGTTAGGTATGATATCCATCATCGCGGCGATTTTTGCATATTCGGCTAATGCAGATTCCACGCTGACAATACCGGTTCCGGAAAAAGCCGCGAAAGATAAGAAGATAACTCTTTCGCTTAGAATTCCCCCAAATACCGAACCGATCACTAAAAATGAAACACCGGCCAAATTGTCTTCAAAAAGGAGCATGATAGTTTGGTATTCCGATCCGTCGCCTAAACTTCCCAACACTGATGAATGCATAAAAATCATGGAAACATTCAATAAAAAAGGTTGGATAAAAAGTTATTCGGCGCAAGCCGTAGTCAAGATGCGACCCGTGGACAAATACCATGCCATCCGCGTGCTTGAAGCAATAGTCGATGGGGTTTTGGAGTTGGCACAATCGCCGAATTTGACCCGGGCGATTCGTAAATGCAATCTAACGACATCGGATATCGAAGATTTGAGAAGAATGATCCAGAGATTCAGCGCGGAATTGGTAATGTTCGGGGCGAATCCGAAAAATATTGATAAAGATCTCTTGATGCTTCAAGAGCGATTTAAGACCGCAAGAATGGGCATTCTTAAAGTCATTAAAGTGGAAGGCGGCGAAGACGGCGGCACGGTTATTCACTTGAATGTCGATTAAGGCATTATTGATTAAGAACTGAAATGAATCGATAATTTTAATACTTTTCAGAACGTCACTTATCATTCGCGAAGTAACAAATCCTTCGCGAATTGTTTTTTTAGCTTGATTTTAAATGAGGTTTTGACTAAGTTGCATAGATACCGATGGCCTTACAGATATTAGTTAAAAATCGCGATTTTGGTTTTCTATGGCTTGCCCAATTGATTTCCTTCATCGGCGACGGAATGTTCCAAACCGCCTTGGTTTGGTGGTTAATTCAGAAAACCGGTTCCGGAACGATGGTGGGCTTGATCATGAGCGTAAGTTTTTTACCGGCGGTTCTTATCGGACCTTTTGCCGGAACAATGGCCGATCGAGTTTCCCCAAAATTACTATTGGTGGGCGCCGATCTTTTTCGAGCAGTGCTCGTAATAATTTTCGCTTATTTGGTTCATCATGATTATTTGGAAATTCCTTATATTTTTGTTTTCAGTTGTCTATTATCAACAGCCGGTGTTTTCCATAGTCCCACAACATTGACGGTCATCCCACGCGTCGTACCAACGGGTAATTTAGATGAAGCCATGGCTTTACATACCATCGTTCGCGATATCTCGAAATTGATCGGGCCGGCGCTGGGTGGTGCAATCATCGCGAAAGTATCTTCAGCAGCGGCGTTTGCATCCCATGGTTTGTGCCTGATACTTTCCGCCGGTCTCGTGTTGCTTATGAAAATAAGCGAAGGACAGCTTGTCGAGCATAAAGAAAGCGTAATGAGACAACTTCTTGACGGTTTGAAGTATGTGAAAAATCAGCGAACTTTATTTGAAATGCTTATCGGGTTTGGAGCACTCAATGTATTCGTGGTTCCAATAATTGTCTTGGTGCCGATGACGATCGAAAAGGTTTTCCATTTGACTTCTTTTGAATTCGGCATCAGTGAGGGTGCTCTTGCCTTGGGATCGGTATTGACAGGTCTTTTCTTCATGAAATTATTCGGCGGTGTGCAGAAATCGAAACTTCTGGTTAGAGTTATGGGTTTCTCCGGATTGATTTTTTTCTGGTTCGCGCTTATTCCTAAAATTCAATATAAGCTCTTCCCGATAATCGGAAACGTTGAATACTCTTTTTTCGATGTCAAATATTCCCTCTTTTTTCTCTTGTTCCTGGGAGGTTTGCTTTTGCTTGGAGGTTGTTTTACCGCCGTGAATGTTGCGGTACTGACTTTGTTTCAACGCAAAGTTGCTCCTGAAATGAAAGGCCGTTTCTTCTCCCTCGTGGAGGTTCTCAGCTATGCCCTTTTTCCGGTTGCGTTGGCGGCGGCAGGTGTTCTTTCAGACAACATCGGGGTACCGAAGTGTTACGCGATATGCGCCGCCGGAATATTCTTTCTAAGCATCAGATATTCAATGATTCCGGGGCTTGAAACCTTAGATTCCGAAGGAAAATGAGCGAACGGCGCCGCCAAATATTCCTAACGCTTGTGCTGGGAATTCTTCCCGCTCTACTTCTTGGCTTTGGGCTTTGGGCATATAACTTCCTTTTCGAAAGCATGCGGGTCAGTCTTCACGAGCAAAGAGCGATGGCGTTGCGAACATTGACCGTTGAAGTCGCCACCGCATCGGTAAAACCATACTCGCTGGCATTTTTACGAAGCGGATCAACTGAAATAAAGGTATTATCCGGAGAATGGCCGAAGTATTTTGATTTTGATAGCGTTCAAGGTTTTCGCTCGTCGCTGGGTTCGACGACGGAGATGGGTGTCGAAGTCAGCCGCGAAGCCTCAGGCCCAGCGATTCTTTGGATAGTCCCGGTTGAAGGAGGCCTTCGTTTGGCTTTTCAATCGCGTCGAGCTTTTTACGCGCGGTTGGAATCATTCAGAGTTCTCGTTTGGATGGTCGGTCTTCTATTTGCCGGTGGCGCCTTCTTACTCTTTGTTTCCGTTTCCGGCAAATTATCGGAAGTTTTCTCTGAAATGGAAACTAAAAATCTTGAATTGGAGCGTGCGAATAGACATCTCGAAGAATTGGGAAGTCTGAAAAGCAATTTCCTTGCCCTGGTTTCTCATGAGTTGCGCACGCCTTTGGCTAGGTTGATTGGGCAAATAAATGTTCTCAGACAAGATGCAGAGAATCTTCCTGAGAAAGTAAAAAAGAGATTTGAAGATATGGCGGTCGAAATTGAAGAATTAGGGCGAATGACAAAAAATGCCCTGGATTTAACCCGGCTCCAATCGGAAGACTTGGCGGCCAGATCGGAATTAGCCCAGGTTTCTCCAATCGTTAAAGGGTGCATTGAAAAATTGCGGTCAGCGGCATCTTTAAGAGGTTTGGAAATATCCATCGATATTCCCGAAACTCCTCCCGTAAGTCATGATCCTTATCTGTTGGAAAGAATTCTCGACAATCTGTTGGTTAATGCCGTGAAATACGCTTCCGAAAAAGGGCGAATCGATGTGCGTCTCGTTGAAAAGGAATCATTCGTTCAAATCCAGGTGGATAGTTCCGGTGTTATCATCCCTGAAACCGACCGTGATAAGATTTTCGAAAAGTTCTACAGATTGGAAAGAGAATCGGATGTACCAGGAACGGGATTAGGTTTGTACCTCGTTAGACAATTCATATTAATGATGGGCGGGCGCGCCTGGGTTGAGCCACTGACAGACGGGAACAGATTCATTATTACTTTGCCGTTGGGATAGATTCAAATCATATGATAATATCCGTAACGTAATTCGTATTCAGATGATTATTTACGCAAGGAATCGGTATAATGAAAATATTGGTTGTCGACGACGATAAACAGCAAGCGTCCAATCTCGCCACTCTTTTGGAAAAAATCGGTCACTTGGTGACGTTCAAAACGGATCCGATTCAGGGTTTGGAATGTTTTGAATCCGAGAATTACGATCTCACGCTGTTGGATATGCGTATGCCCGGCTTGGATGGATTGACCTTTTTAAAAAAAGCTCTTGAAGCCAAACCGGAGGCAAGATTGGTGATCCTAACAGCCTTTGGAACCATTGACATCGCCGTTGAAGCCATGAAAAAAGGCGCTTTTGATTTTCTGGTAAAACCCATCGAAGACGACCATTTGAAAAAAATTCTTGCTCTCACCGATAACGCCGTAAGGTTTTCCAGGATGGCTAATCTTTCCGCGCCGAAGGGGCCGGATGACGATATGATAATCGCGACCGGGCCGTCAATGCGGAAAGTTAAGGATCTAATACGAAGAGTAGCCGCTCTCACTACGACCGTTTTGATCCAAGGGGAGACCGGAACCGGAAAAGAGCTTGTTGCGCGCGCCATCCATGTGAACAGTCCGCGAAAGGAAAAACCTTTTGTAGCCGTGAATTGCGCGAATTTGCAGGGAAATCTTCTTGAATCGGAACTGTTTGGACATGAAAAGGGAGCCTTTACCGGCGCTGATTCCAGAAAATTAGGTAAATTTGAAACAGCTTCGGGAGGTACACTTTTTCTAGACGAAGTCGCGGAAATTCCCGTCGAACTTCAAGCCAAACTCTTAAGGGTTCTTCAAGAGCAGGAAATCGAAAGAGTCGGCGGGCTCAAACCTGTTCGAGTAGACGTCAGAGTCGTATCGGCAACCAATAAAGATTTATCGAAAATGATTGAAAAGGGAACCTTTCGCCAGGATCTCTATTATCGTCTGAATGTCTTTCCCTTGAAATTACCTCCCCTTCGCGAGCGTAAAGATGAGATTTCAGCGCTTGCCGGACAAATATTGATCGAACTGGCCGCGACTCATGGTCGGGAAAAATTATCGCTGGTTTCGGCGTCTATCGATTACATGAAATCGTATCATTGGCCGGGAAATATCCGCGAGTTGAGAAATGTTCTGGAAAGAGCAGTAATTATTGATGAAGACGGCGTCATCAATAATGATGATCTTTCGCTGCCGTTTGATGAGGTTGCGGTTTCAAGTTGCGCAACGGAAGATAAAAACCTTGATTCCATGCTCGAGGATTCCGAGAGAAACTTATTGGCCGGCGCCCTCGAACGGCATCGAGGCAATGTCGTGGCGGCGGCCAAGGAACTCGGTATCCCCAGGCGAACCATATATGACCGCCTAAAAAAATTAGGGATCGATCCGGCGCGTTTTCGCCCGAGTTGGACTGAATAATTCGATTTATTTTACGACGATTCATAATTACTTTCCTTGTTTTTTTTCCCCAACTCTTCCTCATAGGGGACTAAATCAGTATAATTGATAGAGCTTCTTCATAAAGCTTAGGAGGGTAAAAATGTCCAGGAATTGTTATTTATTGACTCCTGCCTTTCGAAAACTCCTCGAGCTCGGCGGATTACGGCGCCGGCGCCTAATCCGCCCTATATCGCCCAGGGATGGCGTAGATACCCGAAATGCGCCCGGATGGCGCGCTTTTTCGGGTACCCGAAAACCGGCTTTCATTTTGCAGCTATCAATAGTATTAACCTCCCTCTTCATTGTTTGCTTCAATGTTGCGTTATTCGCGGCCGATATCGCGCCGTTAACTGAAAAAATCAATCAATTGGCACGTGATATTCATATGAGCCGAAAAACCGTAACCGGCGCTGATCAGGAAGCAAGAGTCGCGGCGCTTACAAAAGAATCGTTGAGTAACGATGAGCTGAAACTAGCAATATCGCAAATATCAACGATAAAAGATGTGCAGAATTCAATTGATACTCTACGGCAATTCAACTATCGGATATCGACTTCGGCTGAGAAAAAGGCTTTTCAACAAAGCATCGCTTTACTTGAATCCCGTATCAAATTTCTATCTCAAGAAGACAAAGTCTTTTTACAGTATATCGATTCCCTCGACGGATTGACTTCAGAGAATGATCGGAATAAAACTTACGATGATTCCGGCCCAGGAACCCGCGTAGAGCGCCTCGCTGAAAAAACTTCTTCGACAAGTGTCGCGGAGACCGGTCTTCTCGGCGCCAACGTTGCAAACGGGAAAACGCATTTCTCGGTTTATTCTCCGAACGCTACGGAACTGAATGTTGTTTTATTTAACGAAGCGTTTGAAAAAAACGGAAGTACTTATCCCATGAAAAAAGGCGATGACGGAGTTTGGCGCTGCACGGTCGATGGCGAGCTTTACGGCAAATACTACGGCTATAAAGCCGATGGACCCAAAACCGATGGGAATTTATTTGATTCAAAACGGCTGCTTTCCGATCCATATGCTTTCTCGAACGTCAATCATGACGGTTACAGCGTTATTGTCAAAAGGGATTTTACATGGAGCGATCAAAGTTTCAAAACACCGGCGGTTAAAGATTTGATCGTTTATGAAATGCATGTTAAAGACTACACGCTTCACGAATCTTCAGGTGTAAGCGCTTCAGCTAGAGGTAAATATCTCGCCCTCCTGGAAGGCAAAGGCTCAGATAAGGTTCTTGGGCACTTGGTCGATCTTGGTGTTAACGCGATTGAACTTATGCCCTGTCACGAATTCGATAATTATTTTGCTGGCCACATGAACCATTGGGGTTACATGACAACCCATTTCTTCGCTCCGGAAACCAATTACGCCTCCGGCATAGACGGCGAAGGGGTAAAAGAATTTAAACAAATGGTAAACGGGCTTCATAAAGCCGGTATCGCGGTAATCATGGATGTCGTTTTCAACCATACCGCTGAAGGAAATGAACAAGGCGCTCCGCTATGTTATAAAGGCCTCGATAATCCGGGCTATTATCGATTGACGGATGATAAAAAGTACTATTATAACGGCACCGGTTGCGGAAATGAATTTCGATCCGATAACCCTATGACGAGAAAATTAATTCTCGACAGCCTGAAATATTGGGTTAGAGAATACCA
>Ga0209749_1001191_pt1 | contig 25195 bp, 27 predicted proteins | sample EPASupsiteSAE347_FD_187267 | JGI IMG/M metagenome (GOLD analysis project Ga0209749, IMG submission 187267) | Bioremediated contaminated groundwater from EPA Superfund site, New Mexico - Sample SAE3-47 (SPAdes) (version 2) | ecosystem: Environmental > Aquatic > Deep subsurface > Groundwater >...
CCAAAACATGTCGCATTATAATTAGATCGATATTTCCTTCGAAGCTTTTATCAAACTTATCATAGGAGGTACCTATAACTTTAATGCCTTTTCTTGAAAGAATGTCCCGACATTCACTTGAGGGTTCAATTGCAAGAGAATATTGCGGCTTTAAATTCACACTTATGTTTTCAATAATATCTCCAATGCCAGCACCGATTTCCAAAATATTTTCAAAACGCAAAGAAGGTAGATTATCTAAGAGCCTCTTATATATTTCATTAGAATTTATATTCTCAGTCTTTATATAAATGGCGCGTCCATTCAGTTCCTCCGCCTTTTTAGGTCTATGAAATAAATCATAATCCTTGATGTAATAGTTGTTCCACTCATCTATGCTAAATCTTGGGTTTTGAAATACAAAGCCACATATCAAACATATTGATATGTTTAATGGAAATGGGTTAAAATCAAGCGAAAATTTAACATTAGATTTGTTGTTCTTACATACTGGACAATTAATTTTTACCATGTAAATATATATTTTAAATTACCAAACTGTCCTTCCACCATCGATAATCAGATTCGCACCGGTCATGTATGAAGAAGCATCCGATACCAGGAATAATACGGCGGCTTTATATTCATCCCGCTGCGCCATCCGTGCCATAGGAATCAGGTTAGTTAACTTGGATACAAATTCTTCGGGTTGATCCGTGTAAACACCGCCCGGGGATAAAGAATTGACGCGTATATTATTGTGCGCCCAGTATGTCGACAGATATTTTGTCAAACCAATGATTCCGTGTTTTACAACCGAATAAGTCACCGGCTTCACAGGCTGCTGACTATCTTGAAGGCCATCCTGACGGTAGATCCGCTGATCGGGCGCAATAACTCCGAGGTCGGAGGCGATGTTCAGAATTATGCCGCCGCCATGATCGACCATGTGTGAGCCGATTATCTGACTGCACAGGAAGGCGCCGGTAAGACCTGCCATGATATCGTTCTGCCACGTTTCCAGAGAAAAGCTTTCCAGACGACTCCAGGCATGACCTTTGTCGGCGCCCACTTTTGGATTACTGGCTGCATTGTTGATGAGGATGTGAACCCTCTGGAAAGTTGAAATCAATTCGGACATGTTTGTTTTGATATCTTCCGGTGCAGTGATATCGACTTTCATACCCTTACAGGTTGTTTTAAACTTTTTTTCAATTTCTCCTGCCGCTATTTGTGCAGATTCACCATCGATGTCCCAGAGTATGGGAATGCCGCCCGCCTCCGCAACTACTTCGGCATGCTGCACGCCCAATAGTCCGGCGCCACCGGTGATAATTGTTATTCGATTATCGAGGTGGAATTTATTGAGAGTATGGTCTGACATTTATAAGTCCTCCGTCGGCCCATGGGGCCGTATAATATCACCTTTCATAAGAGATTCTTTCATTGCCAGGGCCGTATAATGCCCGCCGATGACTTTATGGATTGATGTTATCGGCTCTTTCCCTTCTCTAAGGCAGTCGATAAAATGACTAATTTCGGCAATAAACATTTTGTTACGCTGAAAATCGGAATAATCAAACACCTCGCTTTGGTTGTTACTTTTGTCTTCGATAAATACCTTTGATATGGCTATGTCCCATTCGATACTGCCATGCTCACCTTGAATCAACATCTTGCGCAACGGTGATTTCTGGACAAAAGACATAATCAGGCTGACCGGAAAACAATTTCCGTTATATTCCTGATCGAACATGATGCTCACCGAATCTTCAACGTCGAGATCGAGGGGGCTCAATTTTCCGCCTACGGCCCATAGGCGTTTAGGCGTGCCGAAATACCAGTTTAGCAAATCGACCTCATGTATCTCGGTCAGGATAACACCGCCGCCCAATGATTTCATCCCGGCGTAAAATTCATTGTATTTCTCGTAACAGTGCCAGGACGGCATATATGAATTAACTATCAATACAACCGAATATATCCGGCCGATTCGCTGGTTATCGATCAACTCTTTAACCTTAAGCGCACCCGGGTTGAAGCGCATCATATAACCGGTCATGACGATTACGTCTTTATCCCTGCTTATCCTCAATAAATCACCCAACCCATCGTAATTATCCGATATCGGCTTTTCCAGAAAAACGGGGATCCCCTCCGAAACGAGATCTAATGCCGTGCTAACATGATAACGGGTTGGATTGGCAACAACAGCGAAGTCCGGTTTAAACTTCATCGCATCAGCGATAGATGAATAAATCGTGATATTGTACTTTTTTGATATGCCTGTAGTATAATCCGGCGTCACGTCATTGCCTATCTCGAAATTGCGCTTGATTTTCCTGACGGCACTGATATTTATATTCGGATCAATATCCAAAAGATTTCTGAGATGTCTCTGCCCGACCCCACCAAGTCCGACAAATAAAACCCTCATACAAAATCCCTCAGAAGAGGTTTTACAAAATTAATATAACTGCTCACCGTTTCTTCGATATTTCTCTCGGGCGCACAGTTGTCGATATCCTGTCGAGCTGCCTGCAATATGAAATCACCTTCATATCCTTTTTCCTTCAACGCCCCAAAGACTGCGGAAAAATCAGTATCACCCGTTCCAAGGGGGACTGTGCCACCGCCTTTTATCCTGTCCTTGATGTGGACGTTTGCGATGAATTCTCCAAGAAGCTCAATTTCTTCCCAGGGATCAAATCCCATGGCGGCGCTGTTTCCCATATCATAATTAACTTTAATAAACGGCGAATCAAAAAAACAGATAAGATCATGGAATGCGACCGGCGGTAGTGATGTTTCCAAGCTTATTACAACATTATTTATCGAAGCTAAGTCCAGAACACTCAGCAGATTCTCTATGGCCTCCCGCTTGTCCTTTTCGGTGTTCAAAGCGGAGGCATCAACAAACGGTATTTCGATGATATTAATTGCGCATTTCCCACATTGCCGGATAAGAAACTTCAGATTTTCAACGGCAGTTTTAACCTCTGCCCGTGTACTGCCGAAAAGCTTTTTGATCATAAAATAATCGGCCAGCACCGAATTAACTTGCACATCATATTCCTGTCTCAGTTTCACTATTTCAGCTATCCCTTCATCCGAATCGAGGGGATTTTTTTTTCTGGGGTCGTATTCATATAACCACTCAATACACCCCAACCCGTAACCCGCACACAGGGCGAACTCATTTTGCCAATAACCATGAGGGAATGCCTGGATACGGTTGTTAACAGGCGGCGAAAGCCTACCCTGCATAATGCCCAGTCTGCCTGTATTTTTCACGCTCAAAGACTCAATCCTTTGTCGTGTAGGACATAAAATCTGCTACTTTTCTAAATACGGGCTTAACAGGAATCCCTTCGATAAGTGGACGCAGGTTTTTCCTGTTATCAACGACTCCTTTAAACAATCTCATAACGTCTTCATAACAGTTAAGGGTATAGTCAATTTCTTCGTCTTTATGCGAATAAGTTAAGGCATGATAAGCTGCCCATAAAACACCTCTTCTTATCATTTCCTGTTGAAAAAATGATTTCATCTCAAGGGGCTCATAAATCCCACGCCCGTCGAAAGAAATTATCGTACGGCAGGGATATCCAATGCAATGGACAAAATCAAATAAATCATACTTTTCGGCAAGATCATTAAATCCCTTCTTCAATCTGACGCCAACTTTCCATAAATGATCCGGGACTTTTTCTCTTTTCAGCTTGGGGATGCATGCCTTGGCTGCCGCAAGTCCTAAACACTCCCCACCATAAGTGAAAGAAAAAAAGGTTTTTTCCAGAGCGAACATATATTCTTTTTTCCCGACAATTGCCGATAGGGGAATGCCGTTTGAAATAGCTTTGGCAAAGGCGGCAAGATCGGGAGTCACGCCGGTCAATTCCTGTGCGCCGCCGAAAGCGAAACGAAAACCCGTCATAACCTCGTCAAACATCAGCAAAGCGCCGTTGTCATGAGTTATTCTTTTTACTTCTTCAAGAAAATTATCTTTCGGCTCCAATATCGTCAGCGGTTCCATGATCACCAAGGCAACCTGATTTGGATATTGTTTAAAAATCTTATCGAGACTATTCAAGTTGTTATACGCAAAGGCGTGGGCAAGACTGTTGTTGAATGTGGGCACCCCGCTGTTTAAATCGGTTGTGGCAATATACCAGTCATGCCATCCATGATACCCGCAATAGGCTACGTGATCCCGTCCTGTAACGGCACGGGCGATTCGAACACCGACAGTTGTAGCGTCGGCGCCATTTTTCCCGTATCGTACCGCCTCCGCACACGGTATCGCTTCAATTAGAAGTTCGGCCACGTCAACCTCAAGTTCGCTCATTAAGCTGAATGTGGAGCCCATTTCCAGTTGTTCAATAACCGCTCTATTTACATCCGAGTCCGCGTATCCGAGAATTATCGGGTGACAGGCCATCACGTAATCGAGATACTTGTTACCGTCAACGTCCCAGGTGTATGCGCCTTTTCCCTTTTTAATATATTTCGGTGCAAATCCCTCAACAAACTGGGTTACACCTTTACTGAAAGTCTGGGTCCCGGAGGGGATAATCTTCTTTGCTTTCTCGTAAATTTCGTTAGATTTATTAATTACCGGTTTCTCTATTTCCATCGCTCAATCCTCTTTCCGGTCATTTTCTCCCATTGTTCCAACTCTTCCGGTGTGTCGATTTCTATAATGTTGTCTATCGCTTTCTGGTTAAGAAAGAATGGATATGTGTTACTATTAAGCATTTCGCTGTTGAGAGCGTCGATCTCCCCGGCTCTAAAACACTGTAAATAATTATGAGGCGTCCAAGCTGGTGGAAGATCCTGGCGGCGGAAAACATCATTTGCTATGTACTGCCTCAACTCCCTACTCTTCGGTTCATACGACCAGCAGTAAAAAGGGTGGCTCTTTGCGGGTATGAAGCCGCACAGACTCCTTACGATACCGCTCTCTATTATCTTCTTGGCTTCGATAAAATCAGATATATTTTTGTAGAGAACCGGCAGGGAGAATATCCAGAGGATGTGATCGTCAGGAATTCTAAAATCTACAATTACCGCCTTGAATACCCGCTTCATTGAAACATCGTCGCCGGCCAACTCCTCGGAACGGCGATGGATGGTATAGCCTCGCTGCATCGCTTTTTCTGTCACGATCTCATCGTTAGTAGAAACGATAATGCTGTCGAAGAAACCTTCTCGCTCGATAAAGTATGCAGTGTAATCGAAAAGCATCCGGTTTTTAAAAGGTAATCCCGTGCTGCCTTTGCGTGCCGGTATGATTGCAACGTGTGTCTGCTTCATAATGGCAGTTCTATTTTATAATATAAGCACTTGGCTTGGTTGAATAGGGAATCCTTCTTATATTTACTTCTTTCCCTGCGAAATATTCGTCTACGGCCTGTGTTTCATCCCACAAATGATCACCATATTCATCGAATACAATAACGCCGCCTTTACCCACATAAGGATAAAATGCTTCCAGAGCGGCTTTCGTACCGCTATATGTGTCGAGGTCTAAGTGCAGAAAGGATATTTTTAATCCCGGATTGGACTTGACGTAATCGGGTGCCGTTTCGGCAATATCGCCTGCAATCAACTGCGTTCTCTCCCTTAAACCCGCATTTTCTGCGTAAGAGTATATCTGCGCGGAAGATATCTCGGTTGTTCCTGCTTCTTTCAGGTATATGTCGGTAGATGATTTTTCCTTGTCCGTCAATTTACCGGTAAAAAACTTGAAGGTATCAAAACCGATAACTTTCTTTCCGGAATCCGGCTCATATATAGATAATATTTTAAGCCAAAACATTAAACCGGAACCTTTAAATACACCGCATTCAAAAATATCACCGGGCACATCTTTGGACATACTGTATAAATCATACCGCACAAGCAGCTTTCTGATACGCCCTACATCAGGTCCGAGGAGTAATTCGTGATAAGCATCCCATAATTTCTGTTCATGCTGAATATAGCTGTTCATACTCATTCCTTGATATCAACTTCTAATCAGTTGCCGAGACTCAAAATAATGCCCTCTTAGTTTCTTTATGAGAGGTATTTCTTTTTCGTTAACCAAAAGAGAGCCATCCCCTAAGCCCTTCCTTATCTTACGAACTGCCCCTACCAGCATCCTTAATCCGGCAGGTTCCAGGGATGCAGCCTGATCTGAACCGTACATGGCACGATTCAGAGTAATATGTCTTTCTATCGAAGTAGCGCCTAATGCGGTGGCTGCATAAGAGATGGCCAAGCCGACCTCATGACCGCTGTACCCTACATTACATTGATAGCGTTTTCTTAACGTAACAATACGCATCAGATTGGCGTCTTCGTCATCCATCGGATATGTTGAAACACAGTGCATCAGTTCGAAGGGGCATGCCGCACCCTCGAAAATCTCAACAGCTTTATCGATTTGTTCTATTGTACTCATACCTGTTGAAATAAAGGTATATTTTTTTTCGGATGCAACCTCTTTCAGGAGTGGCTCATAAGCGAGCATAGCTGAAGCAATTTTATTGAATTTACAATCAAACTGCCGTAGGAATCGCTGACTTTCAATATCCCATGCTGATGCAAACCAATCTATTCCCAATTCTTTACAGAATCGGTCAATTTCTCTGTATTCTTCAAAGCCGAATTCCAACGCCTCTTTTTGGGCACGCTGTGAATTACCCCAGGGACTTTCACGCGGCGAAGCCAAAAACTCCTTCTCGTATACGATATCAATGGTGCGCTTCTGGAACTTAACGGCATTGCACCCGGCATCTTTTGCTACATTCATGAGTTCCTTGGCAATGTTGACGTCCCCGTTATGATTAATGCCTATTTCTGCAGTAATAAACGGCAATTCTATGTCATCATATATGTTTGGCATTATGTTTCCTCCTTAAAGAATCATGTCGGCAAGTTCTCTAATGACCCCGTATCCTCCCGGACTCTTTAGCACTATATGTGCAACCCGTTTAATGTGCGCATGTGCATCGGCTGGCGCAATGGCCGTACCAACGGACCGCATGGCTTCTAAATCGTTTGTATCGTTCCCTATATATACAACCCGTCTTAAATCATAACTATTTTCCAGGCAATAAGATCTCAAGGTTTCCGCCTTGTCGGAAATTTTAAACAGCACGGGAATCCCGATTTTGTCCGCCCGCACCTTGACCACGGGATTCGCTTCCGTTGAAAGAATGATCTGGGGTATTCCGGCATTTTTGATGAGATTAACCGCCAGTCCATCGGCTCGATTGGCCAGCACGCCCTCCGTACCGTCCGACAGCGTCAGCACACGGTTATCAGTCATAACACCGTCAAAATCATATACAATGATGTCGATCTGATCGCCTGATAATGAATGTGTCTTTCTTATCAGACGGTTTTCAAAATACCACTCGCAAAGGGCCTTGTGTTCGAGTGAATCAATTTCCCAGGTTTTCCAGAAATCCATCTCATAGGTGGCGACGCGGCCCCCCAGGCGGTTGTTATATTTTCTGAGGACTTCCGGTTTAAATATGTAGATGGAACCATTTTCAACATAATGATGTTTCAGGTCCTGACATCTCAGATGCTTTTGATAATCATAATTCAAACTTGCCAGCCCTTTTTCAGTTTTCTCCCAGATAAAAATATCTTTTAGTTTAGCTGAGGTAAAGAGAGAATCCGCTTGTTCGTTGTAGAACGTCTCTATGGCGCCGTCAATGTCTTCGGTTTCCCTGAGGGGCGAGGTTGCCTGAAGAGACATGACTATATCTACTTTCCCGTCATCCGATTCGATAGTATCAAGGGCATGTAGGAGTCCAACTTCCGGCTTTGCAGTGTCAGTGGAATGTTTCGATTGGATATTGACGGGCTTTGCACCGTACTGGCATGCAATCGTGAGGATTTCATCGTCATCCGAGGCGACATAAACCCCAGACACTTTTTTGCTTTGCTGTGCCTGCAGGATAGACCATGCCACAAGGGGTTTGCCACAGAAATCCGCAAGGGTCCTATTTAGTACTCCCGTGGAATCACTATGGGCGGTTATAATGGATATTATCATGGGTGCTTACAAATAATGCGACATCTAAATCTTTTTTGTATCCCACTGGATCGGCAATGCGATTTTTCCGCCGATGGGGCGCCTTCCATACACCATATTGGTTACACCATCAGAATATACCTCGAAAAGAACACTGATCGGCTCTTTTGTGAAATTATGACTACCCCATATACCAAGCCAGATTTTAAGCTCGTAACTAATAGGCAGTAAATAATTCGCCCGTATGACGGCCTGAGAGATGTAGCTTCCTTTTTTAACGACAGCATTTGGATCATGTCCATTATGAAAAGTCTCAACCAAACGCGTTCCCTCTGTATCCCACAATTCGAAACAGATGTATAACTTTGGGGAGTCTTCATATACAGCGTAATTAAAAGATATCGTGATATCTTTACTACTGAGAAATTGGAGCAATTCTGAATCTTCATCACTATTTTGTTTGAGATCTATATCGTACAATTTAAAAGTAGCGCCCAATTGAAGTCCTTTTATATAATTTTGGAAAGCTGTTTTTCCACGTATTCCGTCGGACATATATTTTGCCACTGTGGATTCGGTATTCCCATCTTCGATGATCTTCCCGTAACTCAGCAATATGGTTCGCTGACAAAGCCTTTTAATTGCGTTGAGGTTATGGCTTACAAAAAAAACTGTGCGGCCTGCTTTTGAAACGTCGTTCATTTTCCCTAAACATTTTTTCTGGAACTCAATGTCACCTACTGCCAAAACCTCGTCTACGAGCAACACTTCCGGTTCAAGGTGTGCCGCTACCGCAAAGGCGAGTCGCACATACATTCCACTGGAATAGAATCTGACAGGAGTATCCAGGAACTTTTCAATCTCAGCAAACGATACGATTTCATCAAACTTTTGTTCTATTTCGACTTTTTTCATTCCGAGGACGGCGCCATTTAAAAAAATGTTTTCGCGCCCGGTCAGTTCCGGATGAAAGCCGGTGCCAACCTCCAGAAGGCTGGATACACGTCCATAAATCTTGACATCTCCCGTGGTGGGCTCGGTTATACGGCTCAATATTTTAAGGAGTGTACTCTTACCCGCACCATTACGGCCAATAATACCGATTGTTTCCCCAGGCTGTACTTCGAATGAAACATCCTTCAGCGCCCATATGATGTTGTCGGGTTGTTCAACGCCGTTTCCTGACTGAAGAAAGATACTTTCTTCAAAGTGTGTGAGGTTTCGAATCCGCTTGAAATTGCGGATAGGAGCCAATACAGTGTCAATTATTGCCTCACGGAATGTTTTATAGCCCTTCTCTCTCGCACCAATGCGATAGAGTTTCGATAAATTGTCAACAGTTATAATAGGATTCATGATTAAATGATGTCGGCGAAATATCGTTCCGTCTTTTTAAAGTAGAGAACGCCAATCAGAAAAAGGCACATGCTCACAATAGTTGAGACCATAACCATATGATACGGGAAAGGAGTGTTTCCCAGCAGAGCGGAGCGAAAACCTTCTATGATACCCGTCATGGGGTTAAGGGCATACAGAAGACGGTATTTTTCAGGCAACATTGACGATGGATACACAATTGGGGAAGCAAACATCCAGAGTTGCACCAGAAAGGGGATCGTATAGCGAATATCCCTGTACTGGGCATTTAGGGCAGCTAAAAATGTCCCCACACCCGTTGCGGTGAAGATCATAAGCAGCAATAACAGCGGCAGGAGTAAAATCGTAATTGAAGGATATATATGATAATAAATCATCATCCCGGTTAATAAAGAAAAAGCAACTGCAAAATCAAGCAGTCCGGCCAGGACCGGTGTAAGAGGAACAATCAATCTCGGGAAATACACTTTTGATATTAGATTAGTATTCATGATTAAACTGTTGCCGGAATCGGCAATGGTATTCGCGAAATAAGTCCAAACTACCATAGCGCTGTAATTGAAGATAGGGTAGGGAATATTATCTGATGGTATTTTTGCCACCATGCCGAAAAAAATAGTAAAAACCACCATGGCAAAAAGTGGTTGCATAATGGCCCATAGGCCACCCAGGACGGTCTGCTTATATTTGACCTTTATGTCCCTGACAATTAGAAAATATAAGAGATCCCTATATTGGCTGAGTTCTTTAAAATCTATAAATTGCCAGCCTTTTATAGGCCTTATATGGAAAAATGGTTTTGTTGCGTGAGTGTTCATGCACCCCATCTCGTCAATCTGATTATTTTAATCGTAATGCCGCAACTAATTCACAGGGATCAGCGGGCTGTTCGGTGTGCTGCTCTGGTAATAACTTTTATCAGCCAATAAGGGATATTTTTTGCCGAAATAATGGTTGAATATTATTCGAAATGTATTCACCGGTGTTATTGAAGAATACAGTTTCTCTGATCCTCCGTTTGGCAGATAATAGGCATTGAGTATGTTCATTCTCATCTGGATGTTTTCATCGGTATTCCTGCCGAGTTCAAACGCCCCGTGGTCGCCCTGGATAATAATAATCGGCTGAGGTCCGGGTCTTGCTAAAATTTTTCCTATGATTTCTTCTATGCGCGAATTGGCGTACATAAGTTGATTTAAATAAAGCTTTCGTTCATTGACCTGGGAGAACTTGGATAGCAAAGTTGTTTCATTTCCATACTGATCGAACACGTAAGGATGGTGAGGAATAAGAAAATGTGCATAGGTAAATGTCGGGCCTTTAATGTCAGGTATCGTTTCCAGCAGCTTGAATTTTTCAATGATGTTGTCTCGTTTAATCTTCCCCTCTAAATAATTTTCAGCGAGAGGCTTCCCCAGAAAGGTCATCTTTATCAGTTCGATATAGAAATCTGAATTATAAAAATTGTAATACAGATTCTGTTGATATTCATGATGCCCCACCATTTTAGAAGCCAAACGTCCCCAGATAGATAAATCAATGTAATTATATCCCAGCGATTTAAGGTAAGTTAGTACCTTATTATCTTTTATCATTTTGGAGGTGTCCAGGTCATCTCTGAATTGGAAATAGGCTGGATTTGCTTTGTCAGGCTGCATCGGAAGATACTGCATGTTTAATGCGGATGAGATTGAATAGGTCGTCCATGAATAGTTGCTGTGGCTGTCGTTAGCAACATAGAAGCCTTTTTTACGCAAATTATTTAGATATTTTGAATTATCGAAATTTAGATAGGCTTTAAGGGCTTTGTCGCCAGTATACGCATCAAGAATAATGTAGTAAATATCGGGCAGTTCAGCGGTTCTTTGAACTCGGTTAGTGGGTGTTCCGTAAATTGGTTTAATGTCTTTTACCTGCGCTTTCGTCGTAGTGTTATTGATGTATGCAAAGGCTAAAGGCGTCAGTGAAAATATAACCAAGCATGAGCATGAAATGTTTAAAATTGGTGCGAGTCTACGATAATTCAGCCTAATTTTGATGAATAGCGTGACAAGCATCAGGAGTAAAATCAACCAGAACACCATCATATATTGATGTCTATAAACTTTGATGCTCATAATATCGAAAGTGATTAGAGACCGGAATGCTGCGTATGAAAAAAACCATACCTGCAACATTAAGAGCAGCGCAGCGGCTCTGTGATAATCCTTAAGCAATTTGCCAAGAAATAGTAGCAGTAGCGCTGAAGAAAAAAGCAGTACCATTATGGGCAATACGATGACATGTATTGCGTATTGTTCGTGATTTTTTGAATATAAATGAAAGACAGGATAAAGCGAAAAAAGGAAAGGATAAATAATTAGGTATGAGGGTTCTTTCAGTATCTTTATCAATTATCGCCGCCTCATAAAATAAATGATTCTTTGCGTATCCGTGAGTGTGGAGCTTTCCAGCATTAGGAAGTGCTTGCTGAATGCTTTTTCGAAGCACTCCTGATTATAATCGGGAAATACATCCTGCCGGGAAGATAGAAGTCTTTGCACTTGTGTATCAGTTTTTGGTACAAACTCAATGATCAAAAAACGGCAAGAGCGCTTGAACAATTCGGCAATCATGGCCAAGGGAACATTATTGCTGATGGCCAGGTGGTGTAGCAGAGCTAATGCAATGATCGTATCGGCAGGGCCTCTGTCCTGTAGCGAGTTTCTTTCTCGATGGTTCCAGCCCAAGGAAGGACTCGGATTGGTAAGGTCTATCCACAATGGCAATAATTTTTCTTCATTCCGGGCCTTACATGCCTGATAATGCTGCTCCACAGATGCGTGATCCATGTCCATCGCCACGGTCAACTTGCTTTTTTTTGCCGCTATGGCACTATAATAACCTGTGTTTGCGCCTATGTCCCAAACAGAACCGGGATCAATTTGTTTAAAATATCCCTCAACAATTTGTGCCTTTTTGTCAGTATCTACCTTTGAATACCTACATTCATCCTGGTAGTTAGACCATGCTGTTTTCTTGAGGCGAAATCGCATTTGACGTATAGTCTTTTCCAGGTGCTCGATTAATCCTTTACGCACATGGGCGCTTACATTTTTTACTGAAGTTGATACTGATTTGTTTGCGTATTTCTGCTGCATCCTCGCGTGAAGATGGATGTTGAGTAATACTCCGGGTTTTAGATAGGTCCAATTGGGCAGCAATTTACTGGCCAGATCCAAGGGAATGCCATCAATGAAGACCTTCATTAACTGACTAAGACGAACGTCCTTATACGCCATTAAGGCCAATGGCGCAAGAAAGTGCTGGCAGAATTGTCTGTAGGCAATCCATGGCATTCCCTGCGTACATTTTTGCAGGGATAAGGTATCAATGAGAACAGGTTTACTTTTTTGAAATTGAATGTTGAAACTACTGGCGTCCTTTAATTCCATATTGTGGTTTAAGGCCATTTTATGAATACTTGCAGTGGCAAGGGCCGCATCTTTCAACTGACTGAAGCACCATTCGTAGGGGTAGGAGATGAATGGTATAAGTTCTGGTTTTAATACTTTGTAGTTTTCGAAGGACGGGTTGCAAGATGGATCCGAGTATTGGATTTTAGGCTCTACTTCTTCATGAGAAACCAGTAAGCCCCGATCTGTAAGTTGCTTGTACAGCCCGGAAGCAATAAGATGATCATAGTGCTCTTTGAAGATCTGGCTTACAGCACGATAGAGCACATCATCCTGGTAGTATAAAAAACCAGAAGGATCACGAAAGGAACCGGGATGTTTTATGGTTTCGATGTCCAAGGATTTAATTCCAAAGCTTGAGAGCGGTGATTCTTAGGTGTGTTTTCCCAGGTGAAGAATCCTTTTGAAAAAGTCAGTTAATCTTTGCCAGTAATGCTTCACAACAAAAAGGCCACCAATTAAAGCAGCCATTAACATTTGAAAGACATAACTCCCCATCCCAGGATCGATATAGGCTTCTGCAGGCGCAGCAAAAAAGGGCAGCAAAAAAGTAATGATTAATAATTGCGTTAAAGGTTTCACTATTTGTTCCTTTTTAGTCTGTTGGGTTTGTTGGGTCATTTAATCTTTGTGTTTAGAACCGGATTCTCGATTATAGACTCCGGGCATGACAGCACTTTGAGGGGTGCCGGTCAACCGGCACTTTCAAACATTTGATATCATTAGCGATACGACGATGAGCAAAAAGTTTTGGTTTTTCTCACACCCCTTTTTTCGACGTTTTTTTGCCGGCGCGGGCAGAGCGGCCAGACGGATGTCAATTTCCGTTTTAAGGCCGGTAAGGGACGTCTTGAAACTGGTCTTGTCGTCTTCCGTCCAGGCCGACGTATCGACGGACTGAATCTTCGTCATGGCCTTGTCCAGCAGGTCGAGAACGGCCTGCGGTTCGATCGTTTTGCAGGGGGTTGATTTATATATTTTCCAGAAACTGAAAGTATTGATCTCTTGTCATCCCGATGACCTTCATATTATTTTTGATGATAAAGGCTGGAACTTCCTGATATTTGGGAATCACGACGGGTCGCATCGCGCCAGGATATGAATAGACAAGATGATCGCCCTGAGTCCGGATATAGCTACAGCCTGCAGCCTCGAAAATTTTGACTTGGACCTGATACGTCGTAGGCCTGATTGCTGACATTAGATACCGACTTCAAGGGGACAAAAGCTGACCAATTCTTTCCTGGCCATCAGGACGTTATCCTGGTCTTCATTAAATCCGGCATCTTGCAATAGTTGATCGAGTGTGCCCATTTTCCGGCATTCCGCAAAATTGATCGAGATGACTTCCTTCAGGTTCTTTTTAGATTCTTCTACGGATTCACCGCATGAAGACATATCAAGCTCCGGACAGTAGGAAACATACATGTTGCCTTCTTTCCAGATTTCCTCTGTTACTTTTATTTTCATGTTACTTCTCCTTATACATTTCCACTGCCAGACCTCTTGCCTTCTGGCAGACGTTTAAATCCTTATAACCACCTGTCACCTATCCTATATCACTCATCGCCTGTCACCCTTTTTCTGCCAATTTTTTCGATGATTTTTTGGCCGGCGTGGGCGGCGCGGACATGGCGGCCAGACGGTTGTCAATTTCCGTTTTGAGGCCGGTGAGGGACATCTTGAAATTGTTCTTGTCGTTTTCCGTCCAAGCCGATGTATCGAGGGACTGAATCTTCGTCATGGCCTTGTCCAGCAGGTCGAGAACGGCCTGTGGTTCGTTGGGGTCTTGCCGACGATGACGCCAATCTGCTCCTGCTTGTATTGCTGTTCCGTCACCAGGCGCTGGAGGGCCTCGGCTTCCTTACAATAAATTCGTTCTCGAATAGATATTCTTCCACGGCACAATCGAAATGTTTTCGTTGGTCAACACTTTATCTCCGCCATAAATAAGACAGGCTGGCAAATCCGCCTGCCCGGCCAGCTTGCCCCAACGCTTTAACGCGGAAAAGAATTCCGGAACAATTGTCTGTCCGGATTTAATTTCAATTGCATTGAGTCTCTCTCCGTCTTCCAGTATCAGATCAATTTCCATACCTTTACTGTCTCTCCAATAAAAAAGATTGGACGGCAACCCCTGATTAAAGCGGCCTTTTAAAAATTCGGTCACTACAAAAGTCTCAAATATCGCACCCCGCTGCGCATGAAATCGAATCTGTTCCGATGTGTGAATTCCCAACAGCCAGGCCGCCAAACCGACATCTATGAAGTATAATTTGGGCGCTTTGATCAATCGTTTATTAAAGTTTCTATGATGTGGACGGAGCAAATAGATAAGATAGCTTGCCTCCAGAACGGATATCCACGATGCCGCGGTATTATGCGTAATGCCGCAATCGGAAGCCAATGATGACAAGTTCAGAATTTGACCGGTGCGAGCGGCGCACATCTTGACGAAGCGTTGGAATGCCGAGAGGTCGCGGACATTGATCAGTTGCCGCGCATCCCGTTCGACATAGGTTGCGATGTAACCGGAAAACCAGTCGCCGGGAAGGATGTTGCGGTCGTAAAGTGGGGGGTACAATCCCCTTACAAGCAGCTCTTCGAGAGACTCTGGAAGCTGACCGGTAGATGAAAGTTCACTTGCAGCAAAAGGGAGCAGGTGGATCAGCCCGACACGGCCCGCCAGTGATTGAGTAATTCCCGACAGCAGCCCAAATTGCTGGGAGCCTGTTAACACAAACATACCGGGGATGATTTGCTCATCAACTTTTGTCTGAAGATAAGAGAAAAGTTGCGGCGCACGCTGAGCTTCGTCAAGTATCGCGCCTTCGGGAAAACCGGCCAGGAGACCACGCGGATCGCTTTCAGCCGTGGCTCTGACATCCGGATCTTCAAGCGACAAGTACGGCTTTTGGGGGAATGTCAATCTTGCCAGAGTGGTTTTTCCTGATTGACGCGGCCCGGTAAGGGCAACGATGGGAAAGCCTTTTGCCAGACGAAGAAGGGTTTTTTGTGCTGTTCTCGGTATCATGGGGTGCATACTACGCGGTACAGAACATATTGTCAATACAATTTACAATATGTGAAGCAATCGTCATTTCGATGGTGTAGGTCACGAAGGATTTGGGGGTCTTGATTTTTAGCGGTTTGCGGAGGTGTAGGTGCTGCCGAGGGCGTCGCAGTTGTCCTCGATGAGCCAGAGATTGCGCTCATTGACGAGATCCCATGACTCTCTCTCCTTCCGAACATAATCCTGAGCATCAATGCCTTTCCATATGTTAGCGCCCAGTCCCTCAAGTTCCATAATGCTATTTTTTTTCTTTTTGCCGATGGATTTTTTAATTCTGGCTGATATGATCTCCAGGAGGGTCAACCGTTCATCTATATTTAAAAACTTAATTCCTCTTACATAGTCACTATAGGTAATTGATGTCTTTCTTGTTTCCATTTTGTCACATCCTTTCAGTAATATAGTCCATTACCTATCACCAATAACCCTTTTTATGCCAATTTTTTCGATAATTTTTTGGCCGGCTTGGGCAGCGCGGACAGGGCGGCCAGACGGTTGTCAATTTCCGTTTTGAGGCCGGTGAGGGACGTCTTGAAATTGTTCTTGTCGTCTTCCATCCAGGCCGACGTATCGACGGACTGAATCTTCGTCATGGCCTTGTCCAGCAGGTCGAGAACGGCCTGCGGTTCGTTGGGATCTTTCTTCTGCCGGGTGGTTTTTTCCTTCTGCAATTTGGCCTTGTAGGCGTTGTAGGCCGTCCACATGCCCCGTTCCTGCTTCTTCCGGGCGATCTCGATGAGGGCCTTGCGGGTGATCTCCCGGTCCCCCCGGCACTCGTCCCGGATGGCCTGGGGCAGCTTGTTGAGGGTGAGGATGTCGCCGACGGTCGTCCGGGCCTTGCCGACGATGACGCCTATCTGTTCCTGCTTGTATTGCTGTTCCGTCACCAGGCGCTGGAGGGCCTCGGCTTCTTCGACGGCCGTGAGATCCTGGCGGAGGAGATTCTCGACGAGGGATACCTCGGCATAGTTGCCGTCGGCGATGAAGATGGCCGGGATGGTAGTAAGGCCGGCATTCCGGGCGGCGGCGACGCGGCGTTCACCGGCAACGACGATCAGGCTGCCGTCTGCGGCGCTCCGGAAGATAATCGGCTGAATCACCCCCAGTGTGCCGACGGAGGCCGTCATGTCCTCCAGCCCCTGGGCGTCCATGACCTTGCGGGGCTGGTCAGGGTCGGTCTGGAGATCGTTCAGGCTGAGCTGGTACAACTGCCCTTTCTCATACGTGGTGGAGCTGTTGCTTGCTTCCATGTGGAACCTCCTTTACAGTTTTTCATTTCAACCCACGGGCATCGGCAAAGATTTTATTTCGGGGGTCTTGATGATGAGTTGAGCCTGTGTTTATCGAAGTGAACCGTAGCGTTTTGGAAAATATGAGGGGTGGGTGGTGATGGGTGTTGCTTATCCGAAGAACCGTTTGTATTCATCGTGATCGCCTACCCAAAACCACGTAACAGTATCTCCATCGAGCACACCCAAAGATCGTACACCTAAAGTTATCCTGACTGACCAGATACCTTCCTCGTGGTTGATACATTTGAAGCGAAGAGAGGGATGAAATGAGTCTGTAGCCCATAGCCGGTATGCCTTTCTCGCACGCCTCCGCGTATCCAGGTCGAGCTTTCTGTATGTCTCCCAGAAAGAAGGCAGCGTATTTGATTTCATAGGTCTTCAACATCCATCGGTGTTGCTTTGCCCTGCAATATTTCTTCCCGCGCCTGTCGGGCGGCTGCAATGAGCTTACTCTGGGAATTCCCAAAGGATTCATTCCACTTGAGTTCGTCTCTGATGTCCTCAATATATTGCTGCATATGCTCCAAGGCGCGCTCCTGCACAGGTTCCGGGAGAGATTCAATCATTTTCATCATCGTAATGCTTGCACTTGTCGGCATAGTATTATCCTCCTTTCCGTTAATGGTTGGATTCTAATCTCGACCATAAATCTTGTCAATGACAAATAGAGACTGCGAATTGAGACCTTTGAAAAACGCCCTTTTCTGTCATTCCCACGAAAGTGGGAATCCAGGAAGCATTTGAAAACACTGGATTCCCGCCTGCGCGGGAATGACAAGAAACGTAATTCTCAGTAAAATTCAAAGGTCTCGAATTGACTCAAAGAGTGAGGCAGATCCGCAATCTTCCCTCCATTTCATCATGTCGAAGACAGCCTGGGATGTGTTGGGGTCTTTCTTCTGGGGAAACGCTGCTTTCAAAGCCATAGAACAGTAGCCCGGGGTTCTGTTTCCTTGAATTCCGGATCTCCGGTGACGATGGTGGCCGATAAATTCCTCTGCCGCAGCCACAACAAATGCATCCGCGTATGAAACGGTATGTTGTGCCTTCACATGCACGGCGGCAAGGACGCGTTTTGTCGTGACATCAACCAAACCGATAGGCAAGCGTAGCTATCGAAGACGTATTTTTGCTTGTTCAAGATCCTTCTCCGCTGCTCGATCCTTTATCAGTGCCTCTGTCAGGGATTCACCCTTCGCCAGCTTGCCATATAGTTCGTCTACAGGGTTGCCTACTTGTGGTGTAAGCACAATTTTGCCTTCCACTTCCGTTACCGCCATCTTCATGCCCGGCTTCAATCCGATTTGCCTCCTGAACAAAGAAGGGATGACCACCCAGCCCTTGGAAGAAATGGTGACGATTGTTGAATTTAAAGTTGCTATATGAACCTCTAAACATTATACGTCATTACTAAAAGAAGTATAACATTTTTTAAGGATGTGTCAAAATCATTTTGGTAACAGGTCTTGTAATTGGCGTTTTGCACAAGGAGTCAACCAAATTTTACTATGTACGACATAAAATGGCTATCCAGATTTTTTGCTACTCCTGGGGGCTGATGGTGACGGTATAAATCTTATTCTTCTTATTGAAGATAGGGTCGGCGAAATATTTTTTCCCGGGAGCCAGATCGATCACGATGCGCGTTTTGGGGACGGGTTTCAAATACTTACCGATCCGGATGTGCTGCACGTTAAGGCCTTTTATGTCTGTTTGCTGAGGAAGATGTTTCCCGTATTTCGCATGAAAGAAGTCCATGACGATGCGGGAGTTGCCGCCCCCCAGGCTGAATATCCGGGGCCTGGTCATGCGATCGAGGACAACCGTCACCTTGTCCTGGCCGGCCGTCCCTCTTTTGTAGCGAATCGCTTTTATGGTCGCTCCCTGCCCGCGGCCGCCCGGCGCTCCCATTATTCCTTCACGAATTACCACCTCATTTGTCTTGAGGATCACGACATCGGCATCGAGTTTTTTCATCCCCTCCTCGAGGACGGCAACCCTTTTCATCAGGCCGCCCTTCCCGCTTGTCCCGACGGACCCGGTCGACGGCCTTTCTTTGGCCGTTCCACCCTGTTCGAGCCCCTGGCTGCCTTCCTCCCCTACGGCGGCGGCAAGATTATTGATTCTCCCCTGCGTGATTTCCGCGTCTTTACCGGCTTTAGCCATCGTCTCGCGCAACTTGCCCAATTGATCTCCCTGTTCCCGCAAGGCCTGCCGGCCGGCGGTCTCCTGGCCCTCAAGGGTCGCGACCTTGCCCCATAACAGGGGATTTTCGCACTTCTCCAGTTCCTCTTGGGAGCTGCCGTCAAGGTATCGAAACGTGCAGCATCCCGTAAGCAGGGTCATTGCCAAGACGGAAACAACCAACAAAACAACTGTTTTCCCTCGTTTTTTCATCGGCAACCTCTCCAAATAAATAATTTAAACATATTATCACACAGATCTATCCGATTCCTCAGGGTAACCACCGGTATTGCTGGATTGCCAGCGCCAAGTGTCGGCGCACATGGCAGCGAGCCCCCGGGAGGCTGTCCAGTTCAGTCCTGTCCTTGCCAGGCTGGCGTCGGCATAACAGACGGCGATATCGCCGGGGCGGCGGTCGACAATGTCATAGGGGATGGGCCGGCCCGATGCCTTTTCGAAGGCTTTAATCATTTCCAGAACGCTGTATCCCCTGCCCGTACCGAGATTATAGGTGGCGAAATCCGTTTGTTGAATCCTTTCCAGCGCTTTCAAATGGCCCAAGGCGAGATCCACGACATGGATGTAATCCCGGACGCCCGTCCCGTCGGGCGTGTCGTAGTCATTCCCGAAGACGCGGAGCCGCGACAGCTTGCCGACGGCGACCTGGCTGATGTAGGGCATGAGGTTGTTGGGGACGCCGGCGGGGTCCTCGCCCATGAGGCCGCTTTCGTGGGCTCCCACGGGATTGAAATAGCGCAGGAGGATGACCTGCCAAGCGGGATCGGCAATCCGGAGATCCCGGAGGATCTCCTCGATTATCAGCTTGGTGCGGCCGTAGGGGTTAGCGGGGGCAAGGGGGAAATCCTCCCCGATGGGCACCGTAGCGGGATCGCCGTAAACGGTTGCGGAAGAACTGAAGACGATCCGCTTGAGCCCGCAGGCAACCATCACCTCGCAGAGGGCGACCGACGAGCCGATGTTGTTGTCATAGTAATACAGGGGCCGGGCAACGGATTCCCCCACCGCCTTGAGACCGGCAAAATGAATTACGGCGTCGCAGGGATGGGCGGTGAAAATGGCCTTCAGGGCGGCACGGTCCCGGCAGTCGGCATGGTAAAAAACGGGTCGACGGCCCGTAATGGTTTCCATGCGGTCGAGGACGCTGATCTTGCTGTTGGAGAGGTTATCCGCGATTACGACGTCATAGCCCGCCTGAAGAAGCTCCACGCAGGTGTGACTGCCGATGTAGCCGGTGCCGCCGGTGACAAAAATTGTTTTCATGACAAGTTGCTTTCAATAAATTCAGCTCCGCCCTCTCGGTTACGGAAGCAGCCGAATTGGCAGGGACGGGCATGATTATGAAAAATATTTAACATTATAGGAACAAGACAGATTCATACGGCAAATATGGAGACAGTGCAATACCTTTTTGATAGGCAGGCAACCGTGTTTACACAGCGTTACATGATTATTGAGGCGCATTGGCTTTGCTTCTTGACAAGTCAGCATAGATGCATATGATGAATCAAGTCAAACATGAAAGGGGATCGAGACGGAGATGGGCTACATCAAGATTAAATTCAGGAACGATAGCGGCAAGTTCGAACAGGAAATCCAGGATGTACTGGATGATATGTTTCATATCGCCACCCCCGCGTTTACCCTTTGCGAACATATCTGGCGCCCCCATACGGACATCTATGAAACACCGGATATTATTATCGTCCTCCTTGATCTGGCCGGAGTGGCAAAGGAAGACATTCGTCTCGAGGTGAGCCGCAAAAGCATCAAAATCTCCGGGAAGCGGGATCAGCATTATCTTTCCGGAACGACGCGCTACCACCTTGCGGAAATCCCTTACGGCTATTTTGAAAGGCACCTGGCCCTGCATGCGCCTGTAGATGCGGAAACGGTGCAGGCTATTTATGCAAACGGGCTGCTCGAAATCCGCTTAGAGAAAATACCCGTGGAGCGGGAAAGGCGCATTCCCGTGCTGGGGCCGCGAGGAGGAAACAATCTATGACGGATCAAAAGACAACGAACGATTTGAAGATCATTCACATCCCGGAAACGTTGCCGATTCTTCCTCTCTTCAATATGATCGTCTTTCCGAAGATGATGCTGCCGATGGAGGTTTTTGGAGATCAATCCCTGCAACTCGTTGATGAAGCCATGGCGAAGGACCGGATCATCGGTCTGGTTCTGGCGAGGAAATCGCCGCCGGAGACGACCTATCAAGCCGAGGATTTCTACACCATCGGGACAAGCGCCGTCATCCTGAAAATGGCCAAAATGACGGAAAACAAAGCCCAACTCCTCGTGCAGGGCATCGAACGCTTCCACGTCAGGGAAATAGTTGCCGGGAAACCATATCTTCAGGCCCGCATTGAATCTATTCAGGATCAGGATAGTAAGGATATCGAAGTCGAGGCCCTCATGGCGAACCTCGTGGGACTCTTCGAACGGATCGTGAAACTGACCCCCTTCCTTCCCCAGGAATTCGGTTCCATGGCCAAGACCATTGCCGATCCGGGCGTACTGGCCGATCTCATCGCCTCCATCATCAACGTCCCGACGGAAGAAAAACAGACGATCCTGGAGCTGCTCGATGTCAGGCAGCGGCTCCGAGAAGTCACGCGCCTCGTCAATCATCAGGTGGAAATCCTTGAACTGGGAAACAAGATCCAGTCTCAGGTCAAGGACGACATGGATAAGAGCCAGCGCGATTATTATCTGCGTCAACAGCTCGGAGCCATAAAGAAAGAACTTGGCGAAGATGATGAGACAAAGGTGGAGGTGGACGAATACCGGGAGAAGCTGGCCAAAAAGGACCTCCCCGAGGAAGCGAAAAAGGAGGCGGATCGTGAATTGCAGCGTCTGGACCGGATGCATCCGTCGTCGGCTGAATACACCGTCGCCTCGACCTATCTGGATTGGATTCTTGCCCTGCCCTGGCGGGAGGGAACGGAAGACAATCTGGAAATCAGGAAGGCCCGGAAGGTCCTGGAGGAAGATCACTATGGTCTGGAGAAACCGAAAAAGCGGATCATCGAGTACCTTGCCGTCCGGAAACTGAAGCCCGACGCGAAAGGGCCGATTCTCTGTTTTGTCGGACCTCCCGGTACGGGAAAGACGTCCCTGGGGCAGTCCATTGCCAGGGCGCTGGGAAGAAAATTTGTCCGCATCGCCCTGGGAGGAGTCCGGGACGAAGCAGAGATTCGCGGACACCGGCGCACCTATATCGGCGCCCTGCCGGGCCGGATCATCCAGAGCATCCGCCGGGCGGAATCAAACAACCCCGTTTTCATGCTGGACGAGATCGACAAGGTGGGCAGCGATTTTCGGGGAGATCCCTCCTCGGCCCTCCTGGAAGTCCTCGATCCGGCCCAGAATTTCTCATTTATGGACCATTATCTGGACATCCCTTTCGATCTGTCCCACGTCATGTTCATCACCACGGCGAACATTCTCGATACCATTCCGCCGGCGCTGCGGGATCGCCTGGAAATCATTGAGCTTGTCAGTTACACCGTCGAAGAAAAGCTCCACATCGCCGAAAAGTATCTCCTTCCGAGGCAAATCACTGAAAACGGCCTCCAACCGGGACAGATTTCCTTTACCAAAGGGGCGATCCGCCTGATCATCGGCAGTTATACCCGGGAAGCCGGGGTAAGGAACCTGGAACGGGAGATCGCCACGGTCTGTCGGGGGGTGGCAAGCCAGGTCGCGGAAGGGACGCTGGAAAAGGCGACGATCCGCCACAAGGACATTTACCGGTATCTGGGCCCGGAACGGATCACCTCGGAGATCACCGCCCGGACCTCCAAGCCGGGCGTGGTCATGGGCCTGGCCTGGACGCCCACCGGGGGAGATCTCCTGTTCATCGAAGCGACCGCCATGAAAGGTAAAAAGGGACTGACCCTGACGGGGCAATTGGGGGATGTCATGAAGGAATCGGCGACAGCGGCCCTGAGCTTCATCCGGACCAACGCCGAGGCCCTGGGCATAGCAAAGGATTTCTTTGAAGATGTGGATATCCATATCCATGTCCCTTCCGGGGCCATACCCAAAGACGGCCCCTCGGCAGGGGTAACGATCATGACCGCCCTAACGTCGCTTTTGACCAATAAACTGGTGAAAAAGGATCTGGCCATGACCGGCGAGATCACCCTCCGGGGGCTCGTGCTTCCCGTCGGGGGAATCAAGGAAAAGGTCCTCGCCGCTCATCGCGCCGGCGTCAAGACCATCATCCTGCCCAAGTGGAACAAGAAGGACCTCGCCGATATTCCCCCCAAGATCCGCAAGGACATCGACTTTCATCTCGTCGAAGACATGATGGATGTCCTGAAAATAGCCATCGAAAAGGCATAAAAAGAAACCCCATCCCCACCCGTTCCCTCCCCTTGAAGGGGAGGGAAACTTTAAAAAATCCCATTTTAGTATCCCTATCGTCATTCCGGCGAAGGCCGGAATCCAGCATTTTCAATCCATTACTGGATTCCGGGTCAAGCCCGGAATGACATCAGGGGCTGTTTTTCAAGAGTCCCGGGGGAAAAATTTTTCTTGACAAACTCGTCAGGAAAAGATACTAACCGGTTAGTTAAACTAAACGGATGGTATTGCCATGAAAGATAATCGACATCCTACGGTCCTGCGGATTCTCGAGGCGGCGATGGACATCTTCTCCGAGGCGGGGTTCAACGGCGCCCGGGTGGACGAAATCGCCAAGCGGGCCGGTGTGAACAAGGCCATGATCTATTACCACATCGGCGATAAAGAGGTCCTGTACGCGGAAATCCTCCATAACGCCATCGGCCATGTCGCCGATTCTATTTCCGGAGCAATCGAGGCGGCCACGACGCCGGAGGATAAACTGCTGGCCTATATTCGCGGTTTTGCCGGCGCCGTGGAAGACAATCCCCGGATGGGACCTATCCTGCTCAGGGAAGTCGCCTCGGGAGGACAGAATCTGCCGGAACTGGTGGTCAGGGATTTTGCCCGCCTCATCGGGATTGTGACCGCCATCGTTGCGGAAGGCAAAGAAAAGGGGGTTTTTAATGAAGTGACGCCCTTCATCCTCCATATGATGGTCGTAGGCGCCATCGTCCTGTACAAGGCGAGCGGTCCCATCAGGGCAAAAAAGGAGAACGTCCCCGATTTCGTCAGGATGCTCGATGTGAACGTCTCGCAGCGGGTCGTCGCTGAAATATCAAAGTTGATATTGCAGGGGATCAGGAAAGGGCATGATAACGAAACAAAGCAGGGAAGCAAACGAGGTGTCGCAAGATGAAGATGCCAAAGCACAATAACGGTGCGCTAGTTTTCAGCTCTCCAATAACATCCTTCTTCCTGGCCGTAGCGATCATGATCGTCCTTGGCCCGGCGGCAATATCGGCAATAGCGCAGACGGCGCCTCCGGAGAAATCGCCCGCCAAATTCACCCTGTCCGGCAGCGTCGAGATGGCCTTGCACCAGAGCATGGTCATCCAGGCGGCCAAGGAAGGGGTCAAGGGGGCGGAAGCTCAGAAAAAAGAGGCTTTCACAGGATTTCTTCCCAAATTGAGCACTTCCTATAGCTACACGCGGCTCAATGACACACCCTGGGTAAATATGCCGCCGTCGACAATAAACTCTCCCTCGGGTACTTTGTCGACTACGGGCGGCCAGATTACCACGGGTACCCAGAACAACTACAATTGGGCCCTGGAGGTCCGGCAGCCGATCTTCGCCGGCGGGTCCATTGCGGCCAATTACCAGGCCAACAAGAAAGGCGAGGACATCGCCAGGGTTGATGAATCCG
>Ga0209749_1001193_pt1 | contig 25149 bp, 17 predicted proteins | sample EPASupsiteSAE347_FD_187267 | JGI IMG/M metagenome (GOLD analysis project Ga0209749, IMG submission 187267) | Bioremediated contaminated groundwater from EPA Superfund site, New Mexico - Sample SAE3-47 (SPAdes) (version 2) | ecosystem: Environmental > Aquatic > Deep subsurface > Groundwater >...
AGGTCACTACATCGGCGATTTTCAAAGAAATTATGCTGGATTCATCATATTTTCCCGAGAAAAAAAAGCGATTTTTCCCTTCAAAAAGGTGATTTTCCGGGAAAGTTGGGTTAGTGAATTTTCACGTATACAAATGCGAAACTCGATAAACTAATGACAGCTGCAAAATAAAAGCCGGTTTTCGGGTACCCGAAAAAGCGCGCCATCCAGGCGCATTTCGGGTATCTACGCCATCCTTGGGCGATATAGGGCGGATTAGGCGCCGGCGCCGTAATCCGCCGAGCTTGAGGAGTTTTCGAAAGGCAGGACTCAATAATGTAATATGAATAATCTTCAAATGTACCATTATAAAAACAATGAAACGCATAAAAGCTAACCAAGTTGGGGCAAGAAAAAACGCGGAGACGCCGAGGCGCAGAGAATGGCTATTAGATGTGTTTTCTTCGCGCCTCTGCGCCTTCGCGGTGAAAAATTCCCTTTGATTTTTTCGTTGACTAGCTTTGATACGAATCATTATATAAAAAAACAACCGTGTGAGCATTTTCACAGAGATTGCGTGAATGTGACAACTTATGTAGATAGTGAAAAAATGCGCAATCATCTATGCAATAATTTGTGAGGAGCAACCATCTTATAAAGATAAATGTCTTGTTACGGAGCGATTGTCGTTCCTACATTTGAGACCGCGGCTGAGGTTCCTGTTCGAAGCAACTTGGGATCTCTTGGGTAAGTTGCAGTAATTGTAATCGTTATTTTCGAAGGCAGATGAGATATTGAAGCTACCTGGATATCGATGGATTGCACATTTCTAACTAAAACTTCTCGGCGGCGCAATGGGGCCGCAGTATAATTGGCCGTGAAGCTTTCAGCGAATTTCGGCGATGATGTTGTGTAGCTTTGCACTCGCTCTTCCCAAACATAGGTGCCCTGATCTGGATGATCGGTCGATTTCTCCATTTTAAAAATGTTCCAGGTGAGTGTTCCAACACAGTTCTCGCCGGCGGAAAACCCCTGCTTTTCAGGCGTACATGCCGGCATGTAGAGGCTGATTCCGCTGTTTGTTTCGATGATATCTTTTGCGGTTTTTAACCCCGTACCCTGAGAGACGTGCGTGTAAAAAACTTTGGCATTCGGTCCGGGTTCGCCGCTGGTGGAGTTTACCCCGGCATCAAAGATGGACGATGGACCTAATGTTGAGGGATATGATGTTGCCTGAATCGCTTTGGTTATCACCATTTCGGTTTTTCGCAAGTCCGTGACGGCGTACTGCAGCCAAGCAGCCCGACCGGCGACTTTCTGCCCACCGAAAAAAAGCGTGTAAGCGCCTGCGAGGAAAAGCGAAAGAACAGTACAAGCAATAAGAACTTCAACAAGCGTAAATCCGTTGTGTGTTCTGGAATAACTGAGCAATTTCATCTTCGATTGACTCGGATAACTTTCTGGAGCCGCTGGGAATAACGTTCATTCGTGATTGGATCGAAAATATTGCCAACTGCGGTAATTTGTATGGCTTCGCGATTCATACGTTTTTGTCCCTCGATTGACAATACGTTCATTTTTACCACTTCGTAAAATCCGTTGTAGGGAAAACCGTTGTCTGTTGAAATGTCGAATTTGAGAGGGTCGATCGTGGTGCTTGTGGCGCAAGCCAAAGCAGGTTGTACCGTATCGCGATTGGTAATATCGTAGCGATATTTCCACAAGTACAAGTTGGAATTCAAAACCAATTTGCCGTCATCTTCCTTGGGCCACCCGTCGGTGGGGAACCACGCCGCCGCAGGAAACAGAGCCGGATCGGTGTCTTGAGTATCAAGCTGGGTTAGGTGAAACCACTTCAACGTTGAATCGGCGGAAATCGTTCCGTCGCTGATGAATCTTGGCCCATTATTAAATTGCGTGGCTCGCCGAAAATGCGGGGTATTTTCGTAGTAATCACCCTTTCGTTCGGGAGCCAAATTGTTGTATTCGGTATCCGTTAATTCGGTAAAATCGAAATAGGGATTTTTACCCTGGCTATATTCGCTGGCATCATACAATTCAGTCGGAAAATAACGCACTTTCAGTTCCGCATGTTGGAGAGCGGAAGCAGCCATATATTGGGCTTGAACTTCCCTGACGGCTTTCCGTATCTGATTGCGATATTCTTTCCCCGCGCGGAACAGCGATAATGAACTTATCATCAGAATGGAAGTGAGAATCAGGACGATAATCAAGGCCATTCCGCTTCTGGAGTCGAAATAATGGCGGATACGAAAATTTGAATTATGAAGCATTTTTTTCAATCCAATTTGGCTTTAAAGGCTATAATATGAATCCTTTGGGGTCGACCCTGATCGCTGGTCGGTCGAGAATACTCGCTAAAGGCCAGATTCCATCGAATTTGAAGGGACAACCGCTGCATTATATAAAATCTCCCGTCTGCATTTGGTGTGGATACGACAACCCGCTGATCTTGGGGCTTTCTTGCGGCACCAAGCTTGACTTCCTGGTCGGGACCCCAAAAACTCGCGGCAGGTTGACCGGCGATATCGTAATATTTATAAGGAGAAAGCAACCCTAAAGGATTTGTCGGCGCGCCTTTGCGGAAAGAAGCCGGTTGCGGTGATCCGCCGCTTTCCATGGCCGTGGCGGAGGCGACGATGTTTTGCCATCCGACCTGATCTTCTACCGCAGGGTTGTTGTAAAAGTCGAAAAAGAAATCTTCGGATTCATAACCTGGATTTCTATCTTCGATCGGATCGGATCGAAGGTAAATCTGATAACTGATTCCACGCGGATCGGCTAATGTCGTCATGCAAGCGAAACCACCCGCCGTCGGAGCCGCTCCGGGAAAAAGTATCGAGGCTTGTTTTGTCGCATCCGGCCCGGTTATTATTGCCGGATTACCCGGCATGAGATGAGAGAAAGGAATATCATCGAGCAGCGTTCCCATAATCAATCTGGCGCGATCGACCGCAAAGGAATATGCGACAAGAGTGTCGGTATCTTTCACGTCTTGAGTCATCAGCCCGAATACAGGAATCAATGCCATTGCAAGTATGAATATCGCGATCATGACTTCCGCGAGAGTGACTCCTGTTGAACGGGAATATCGCGGATCGAAGCATCCGATTTTCGAAGACACATGGATTGATCTATTTGTCATCTTGTCATCAATTTGGTTAACAACCTGATATTCAATTTTGTGATATTCTTATTGATATGAGCGTTGGTTCGAGACGCGAACGAAATAAAATACGATTATCATCGTAAATACATCACACTTAACTATATTTTAACATATCATGTCATGATATTAATATACCTAATTGATAGCTGCAAAATGAAAGCCGGTTTTCGGGTAGGGCGGATTAGGCGCCGGCGCCGTAATCCGCCGAGCTTGTTTTGTTTTATAATAAAATGAATAGTATGATGCAAGAATATAAAACAATCATGGAATCTATTATTGGAATACTCATAATTATTTTTATTTCAACAGGGAGCGTGTGTTTCAGTTGCGAAGTAGAGTTGTTCTCACTTATTAATCCGGGTACGATTTCAGATCCGGTGCTTACCGATTTAATCGATGTCGCGAGTCAGGCAGCCGAAGTTGCACGTCATTTAGGCTCTCAAGAAAAGATGGAATTTCACACGAGCATCTTGGAACAAAAATGGCGTAATTTGGAATTAATGCTCAAAGATGCTTATCCCAAATGGGCTGTTGAGCAAATCGATTGGCAGGACCAGTTGAATAAATTCAACCGTTTATTGGAAAAAATGAAAGATCTTCTTGAGAAACGTGACGGCGTGGCTTTTGACAAAGAACTTCAGGTTTTCTTTCGCAGCGCGATTCGACTGATTTGTTGCGGACCTTTACCGGACAGCCAAAAAGCTATTTTTAATATTTCTATCCATTATTGGTCTCTTCAGGAAGCATGTTTAGAACGAAATGCCGGCAATTTTTTAGCGGAGGCGAAAAATTTATCCGACTATCTGGCAGCGCAAAATTTCAGCATTTCCTCAGACTCACATGCCATCCCTCAGATGAAAGAGTGGGCCGATCAAATTCAAAAAAGATTTTCTTCAACTCCGGGGAGTTTCTCTCAAGAAATTTTCATCTCATTCGAGATGGTGAAAAAAAATTATATTGAATTCCTTTTCGCAATTCAAAGTTTTCAGACTTCAACAACCCACCAATAGCCTCTTTATTGATAGCTGCAAAATGAAAGCCGGTTTTGGTTACCCGAAAAAGCGCGCCATCCGGGCGCATTTTGGGTATCTACGCCGTCCCTGGGCGATATATGGCGGATTAGGCTCCGGCGTCGTAATCCGCCGGAGCTTGAGTAGTTTTTGAAAGGCAGGACTCAATAATAACGATCTTGCGTGATGTAATATTTCCGATTTGGATTTTTCGCATTTTCAGTGTAAAATTTTTTTTACATGAAGTACGGTTATTTAAATGTCATTTAGTCTTGTATAATAATGGAGGGGGAAAATAATGAACTCATTTCTCCGCAGGTTGAGGCTTTTCAATTTATCGTTATCATTACCATTGTTTTTTCTTTTTTGCCTAATCAACCCAATTGCCTGGTCGCAACAGCAAAATCAACGCACCAATGCAATCATCGCCGGTGTTGTCGATCTTGGCGCGGTAATTTCATTTCACCCCGCCATGCGAAATTTCGATTATCATTCCGGGCGGTTCATTGTGCGTATTCCTGCCACGCCTTCTCCTGGCGGCATGAAGGGCTGGGAAATGAATAAAGACGAACGTCGGAAAATTGCGAACTTGGAAAGTCTCATCGAAAAGCAAATCGAAAAAGTTAACGAAGAATTGATGAGGCGTGCCGTTTCTTCCGCTACGGTTGATTCTTCCAAGAAACCCGGCAATGGGCCTGAATACGAGCGTTTAGTGAAACTCCATAAACAACATAAGGAAGCACTGGCGAAGCTTGCCGATAAAATTATGGGAGGAGTTCCCGATTCAAGTTTTGGAGATCTCCCATCAAAAGAATTGCAGAGAATTTTCGGGGAAATTCAATCGGCGATTCAAACCTCAGCCAAAGCAAACGGAGCGGCTATAGTCCTTAATTCCCCAGGGGTCTCTTTAAAAGAAGCCATATTGCGGGACATCCCCGCGAAACCAAAAAGCCAAGACTCGGAAGTTCTTGAAAAATGGCAAATTAAAAACTTGTTTGATCTTGAAAGCCTCGCCCATCTCAGTTCCGGGTCTTCACCTCTTCCCATCGCTAAAAGTTTACCGCCCCAAGATAAGACGAAAGTTTGCGGTGGGCACTTCGAAAGTATTCAAGATCCGGCTTTTTTGAAAGTGCTTTTTAATGAATATCTCCAGAACAAGAAAATATTTTCACAACCATTCAACTCATTCGGAATCAACAGAACTTTATTGGCCGGGTCCATCCCTCTTATCGAAAAAAATCTTACGATGGATGTCGTAAGCCGAATATTCGATCTTTACCAAACACGAAAACTTGAGAGGGACGCAGCTTTTGCGGTATTACGAGAAGCCATGGGTATGTAAAAATCTCCCATTTTTAGGAGGGGCGCATATGCTTACCAACTCCGTAATTGAGAGAAAAGCGTTTTCTTATCTCTTATTTTGTTTTCTGATGATTTATCCCACAGGAATTTCCCTTGCGGGAAGCTTCTATCAAGAAAACAGAAACGGTAAGACTTTTATCCTTCAAGTCGATCCTGGCACAGGCATTGACACTGTTTTCAATCCCGATAAGACGCCTGTTTTTGCCGCGCCTAAGGCTAAACGTGTTGCGGTTTTGCCTACAGCGGGGTGGGGCGATACGGTTAACAACGTTAATCCCGTGACTAAGCAACCATTGGGAACGAGCGAAGCCGCAGGCGATCCAAACGGAATTCTGACTCTTAGAGTTGTACCTGCTCCGGCGGCCAATAAAGTCGAGTATCAAATCTATCGAGGGGCCAATACTTTGCTTGGTAAGGTAACCGATACCCGACGTGGGACTGAAGCACCCAACTATGATATTGCGGTCAGCCAATTCATGGGAAAGAACAAGAATTTCATGAGGGTGTATCTTTACATCTCCGATTTCATCAATTGCGGGCCGGTTATCTTTCGCATGAATTTCGAGGGAAACGTTGCAAGCGGCCCTGCGGCTTTTCGTTTCACGGTTGTTCCAAATGATCCGATGGGGGGATACACGGTCAAGTCATCGAACTGGACAAAAGTTACCGAATACGGCACTATCGCCGGCGCTCAGTCCATAAATGTCAACGCGACTTCTGATGCTGAAGATATATTGGTTTACCACCCCACTCGCCAATATTCCTTGCAGCATGTTTGGAAACCGTCGGATGGTTTTTGGGGAATCAACTATCTGATGAAAGAGAATCAGGTTCTTAAAGCCAACAAGGTAAACCGCTTGACGAATGATCCGAGCGGTATGCAGCAGATTTTCGATGTCGGTGTTGACCTCGGAGATGCTTTCACCGATACCGTTTTATATTATCGATGTTATTACAATCACGGCAATACCTTTGTCTTGAACAACTATACGACCAACTCCTCGCTTAGGAACATTTATTACGATATCCGTGATGCGGCGGGAAATCTTGTTGATATTCGAGACGGTTCCCCGACCGGTGCTGTCTTGGAAAGAACTCGCGTAAATCCAAACCCCACCATTATTGGTCACAATGCTTCGGCTTTGTTCGGCCTTTCTTGCCGAAACGCATTGACCGGTAAAGAATTGATCGTATATGAGCCGGTTTATAAAATAAACGCCAATGCGGTCGCGGAAGGAGAAATCACCGATAACGACAACAATAATATACCCGACCATATCCAAAATGACGGTCTCGGAGCTTTTGGTTACCGCGGCGGAGCCGGCGGAGGCTACCCCGGGATTCCGGCAAGCTATAAAAGCTATCTGATCGATCGCGACAATGGTTCTACATTGGATACGGATTATGTTTTGGATTTCGTAATCGCCCATAGATTTCCCTTAACCGGAGTCAATGCGACCAAGGAATTTACCTACACGGAACTCGCCATTCAACGCGCTGGTCCAGCGTCTCCGGCGGCTTTTATCAACGGTGAAACCGTTCACGTAAGAGTCGGAAATATTGCTCATCGAGATCCTGACGTTTACGGCGAATATAATCAATTCGGATGGGATACAAGCGCCGGTAATGCCGTATTTTTCTGGATCGGCAATGGAAATGACCCATATAATACGCAAAACGATCCTACATTTGCCAATCCCGGTCGAATTCTAGGCGTTGAAGTTACAAACACTTCTTATGCCATCGCCGACTATTTCGGCGTTGTCGGAAACGACGAATGGGCGTCAAATCAGGGCGATCTTTACTTTTTGTCGCGGCAGTATGGTGAATATATCAGCCCTCGCATAGTGTCCTCCAATAACTCAGACTACCCTCCGGTTACCGGTTACGGTTTATGGTGGAAATTTCAGTACGATCGATCTACATATTATGGTATTTCCCGCACATCTTTCTTGAAAATGGAGCCGACGATTGAAACGGAAACCAGTTGGATAAACAAAAGCGGATTTTTCATCGGCAACTCGATTTATTCTCAAATGGTTTATAACGTAAACTGCGGATGCCGCGGGCAACGGTATGACAATTTCGTCCTCGATAAAGACGTCAGTTCGCCGATCAATGATTTTGCCCTGATCAACATCGGTGCTCCGCCTTTCGTTGAAGGAACGATAGCTCCTACAATTCAAGCCAAATCAGGCAGCGCCGCGGTTCTGAATACGCCGGTGAATTTCGTCGGAAGCTGCGCCGGAGCATTGCATTTGTTGGTGAACTCTTCCGTAAAATATCGTTTCGTTATGCTTGATGGTGAAGATGGGAAAAACGTTGCCGATCCGGGAGCCGCCTTATTTCTGCCGGCTGGTCTGAAGGTCGTTGATTCACTCGTCACGACCGGGGCAATGCTTAATTCCCCTGATTGGTCGTACACGTTCACGTCGAAAGATTTGAAGGACAAAGATGGAATCACTCGGGCCCAAGCCACTTTTTATGTCTATCTTCTGATCGAGTTCGATTCCTACGATTATAAAAAGATGCCTTATCCCTTCTACTCCTGGTGGGAAAATCAGATCCCGACGGTTAGAATCCCAGCCTGGAGCAACTCTGACGGGGGAAATTACACCGACGGCCAATTACATGGGAAATACGGAGCTCCTTTGAAAATTACGGTTGGTACAAAACTTGATTCTACTCCGCAGCATCCTTTACTCATCACATCGGTTCAAGTCATGAATGGTGTCGATAACACATGGCGGGAAGGCTACGGTGTTGCTTCCCAAGGAGAGAAACTAAAAATAAGGGTGAAGGGTAATCTCAGATTTCTTTCCGAGATCCCCGCGACACATCTGGGAATCGGCGATGAATTCTATAAAAATATGGGTGGTATTATGCCCTGGGGTAATGGTCCCGAAAGGCCCAATGAAGAGAATAACTATAGGGGTTATATGAATTCTTCGGGTAAACAATATAAGGTGTATAACGGTGCTACGACTGAAATGACGGATATTGAATTCGATAAAGATCTTGAGTCGATCAAATTCGATTGGTTTATCAAAGCTGAAATACTAGGCACAGGAAGCCTAGTTGCTTATACTAAAACCGCGCTTGATACGTCGGCATTGGATGATTCGAAATACGCCGGAGGCCCTCGGCCCACGACCGGTTATTGGAAAATAGCTTCGGGCAGCATGAAGGTTAAGAACCCTGAGGGTTCAGCGCTAAATGGCTTGAGATGGCCTGGTGAGCCCGATAAATGCATTGCGACACTCACTCCGAGGCCGTCCTCGGATGTTCCAAACTGCAGATGGTTTGATTTTGAGGTGGAAACGCCGTGGTTCCAACTGCCCGTTCCTCTCGATGCAGGCCGTCCCGATTCTGAAATAACCGATAAATATCGTGTTCGAGTAGCTTTCAATTATCCGGTCGGTGAGTGGAACCCGGTTACCGTCAATAACTACAATTCCGCCGTGCTGACCAACGGCTTCAACTGTAGGAAATGTGACGATATCAGCCCGCAGAGGGAAATGAATTTTTGTAAAGATGGGGATACTAAGGATGATTTCCATTGCTATTTGAGGGTATACGATACGGAAGGGCCTACGGTCTCCAACTTTGCTGTTCCTGCAACCTTTACCACGGGTGATTGTTACCCCAGCGTAGATCTCGGAATTCTCGTAACCGATAATAACCCCAATGATTACATTAAACGGGGGAATTCACCCCAAATAAAATGGGCAGCCACGATCGGTTCTGATAAATATCTCAACGTCGTCGACGAAACCGACGACTCCCAAGGCCTGGGGCTCAATCTCAGCAAGTGGAATATTGCCGATCCGTTTACGATGCCGCCGAACACGAGAATAAACAACGATATTGAACATAATCCCTATCTTGCTTATAAAGACGATGCGATCAGCTTGAATAATATGAATCTGAATATTGCGTCTTTCCCGGGGTTGTGTTCCATTTCTTACGAACCCGCCGATGGAGTAATGATTGCGAGGGAAGCCATAAGCGCGCCTGCGTTTAATACGCAACCTTTCAACATGCGGCTCTATCTATATGATAATCCGCAGGGAAGCGGCGAACCTCAGCCGGATATGACCGATACATCTTACCCCGCAGCCGTAATTCGAGACGGCAGCGGTAATCTCTTTCGCGCCGGCATCGCCAGCGGCAGCATCGCCGTCGTGGACAACGATCCTCCCAATATTCGGGTATACATTCAAGATGGGGTAAATCTTGATGCCATGATCGAGGTGCGGGGCGGATTGAAGGATGATCTTGATTCCGTTTTCAGCACACGCCATCTATCGGTTAAGAACCTGCTGAAAAAAGACGGCGAAAATATCATTTATGAAAATGATGTCGCAACCACTACAAGCGTTGTAGATGTCCAATCCGGATTGTCGGAAACATATTCCTTGACGCAAATTGCCGCTCTTGCATCCGTCACGAATATGCCTTTCGTCGTAACGCCCGATGCCAGATTTAAAATCACGGCTGAAGCCTATGACAACAGCGGTCCCAAAAGATTGGATGTCAGTCTTCGCTTTACTGATGCAGTTCTCTCGGGCGTGCCGACCGGGAGAAATCTTCTCAAATACATATTCCGAAGAGGTGTTTCGGGGACTTCTTATCAAATAGAGGCTACGGTACAAGACGATTATTCTTCAAATCGCGTTACCATACTTATTCCTATTGTTGTTGGCCAACCCAGCCCGCTTGAGATAAGAACCATTGAAGAATCCAGTAAAAAACAGTTCTAACGTCCGAATATCGAGGGCCCCGCCGATCCGGACGGGGTCCTTTTTGCATCTTCATACTAAGTACACCTAATCTTAATTAAGGGGTCCTTTGATGTCTTATATGAAGCCGATGAATTGTGACTTTTTCATATACCACTCAGTTTCATTATTTGAAATTTGGTGTATTAAGGAGGAAAAATGAAAGGAAATTGGATTGAAATAGTCTGCTGTCTGTGTCTCTTATTCCATATTATCGAGACGACTGCTTTATCGGCTGAATTTACACCACCTTCCGAAAGACAGGTTGTTTCATCATCGTTTACAGTCTCCGCGAATCAGAAGAAAGTTAAAATCGCTTTTTTCGATGCCGACAGCACGCTTCGTGTTGCCCCGAGTGGGACCCCCGCCGCCAACTCGGCTACCGACGTTGCAATATTACCGCTGCTTGATAAAGCAATTGCAAAGCTTGAAAAGAAAGGTTATCTAATAGCGATCGTTTCAAATCAAGCCGGGATCGAAGACGGTTATGTCTCTTTTGAAGATGCGGACAACGCATTGAAATTGACAATTTCGCTTTTGTCGAAATTGGGGGCGCATATACATTATTATGATTTTGCCGAATCGCGCGATTATAATCGAAAACCTGATATTGGTATGGCCAAAAGATTAACGGATTTGATCAAGAAGGATTTCGGAAAATCCGTTGATTGGAAAAATTCCATCATGGTCGGCGACTCAGGTTGGAAACTTGGCGAAACGGAACCCGATGGTACAAATGGTGAAGATATTTCAAACACGGACCGTATTTTCGCTGAAAATGCGGCAAAAGCATACGGGAGCTTGAAATTTATCCATCCTCGCGATTTTTTCGGATGGATAAAATACGGAATTAAAAACTTCTCGAATTATAAATCACTTCTGAGCTTTATAGAGCAACACCCCGAATTCAATCCATTTCCCGTGAAATAAAACCGTAATCAACCTCATTTTCTCCGTTAATTTGTCGTTTTTTGATGCACAACAAACTTGATTTAATTTGAGACATGTGATAAATTCTCCTAATCCTAGGAGGAATGGCCGAGTGGTCGATGGCGCCGGTCTTGAAAACCGGAAACCGAAAGGTTCGCGGGTTCGAATCCTGCTTCCTCCGCCCTAACAAGTGGGGAGAGGTGGCCGAGTTGGCTTAAGGCACCGGTTTGCTAAACCGGCGTAGGGCGAAAGTTCTACCGGGGGTTCGAATCCCCCCTTCTCCGCCGTAATTGCGCCTGTAGCTCAGTTTGGATAGAGCATCAGATTGCGGATCTGGTGGCCAGAGGTTCGAGTCCTCTCAGGCGCGCTGAAAATCCCACCCGGGATTCGGAGAGATGGCTGAGTGGTCGAAAGCGCTCGACTCGAAATCGAGTAGGCGAGTTGAAAGCTTGTCTCGAGAGTTCGAATCTCTCTCTCTCCGCCGGATGTTGGTTTTCGTTCGTTGGAAAGGTGGCTGAGTTGGTCTAAGGCACACGCCTGGAGAGCGTGAGTGGGGGAAACTCCACCGCGGGTTCGAATCCCGCCCTTTCCGAATGTCGTGCTAGGCGGAGGGCTTGGGGTCCTCTATAAACCGCAAATCCCCTATATGGCGGGTTGAATCCCCATCAGAGGGCATGATTGGTGATACCGACTGGTTCCTGAAACGTTGAAGGATGGGTTCCGCACGGCGGAAGTCCGTGAACCCCGCCAGGATCGGAAGGTAGCAACGGTAAGCGTAAGCTTCCGGGTGATGTGGAAGTGCCTATCTGGAGCTGATGGTTCGAGAAACGGGTCATTGGTCAGGTTCGAAGGTGGGTGCACGGCCTTATTAAGCAGTGAAGGGAGAACACGTGAAAACGGGTTTTCCCTTCAGCTATTTTACGGCATAAGCCGTTGAGGTTTCGCAAAAATGCCTGAATTATCCAAGCAAAATCTCTACAGAAAATATCGATCGAAATCATTTGCCGAGCTTCTCGGGCAAGACCATGTCGCCAAGACCCTTCAAATGGCCGTTTCTTCCGGGCGCGTCTCGCACGCCTACCTTTTTTCCGGCCCTCGCGGTACGGGAAAAACCTCCGCTGCCCGCCTGCTTGCGAAACTGCTGAATTGTCGATCTCCGATAACCGTTGCGGGCGGAGCCAAGGATGTTTGTTGCGCGTGTGACATTTGCAGCCGAATTGATGATCTGAATTTTCTGGATATCATTGAAATCGACGCGGCCAGCAACAACAGTGTTGACGATATTCGCCAAATCCGCGAAAGAGTAAAATATACTCCGATAGAAGGCCAGTATAAGGTTTACATTATCGATGAAGTTCATATGCTGTCAGGCGCGGCCTTCAACGCTTTTCTAAAGACCCTCGAAGAACCGCCTCCCAAGGTAGTATTCGTCTTGGCCACCACCGATCCTCAGAAGGTTCCCGCTACAATTCTTTCACGATGTCAATGTTTCGAGTTCCATCCGATTTCCCGAAAGATAATCATTGAACGTCTTTCCGAAGTCGCTCGAATGGAAAGAGAAAAAGATCCGCAGAATTTCCCCGAAATAGCTCCGGAAGCTTTTTACACAATGGCGGAATGCGCTCAGGGCGGCTTTCGAGACGCGCTCAGTCTTCTCGACCAAATTACATCGTCTTTTGCCGGCGGCACGGTTTCCCAAGATCATGTTCTGGAAATGACGCGCAGATTGGGAGACACTACACTAAGAAATCTTACGCGGAATATATTTTCCCGTGATTGCGGAAACGTCATTCTACAATTGAACGACCTTTTCATAAGGGGATACGACGTCGGCTCGATCGGGAAAGATTTATTGGAATATTTAAGAAAATGTTTTCTGATTAAAATCGATCAGAATATGTCGCAGATTTTGGAAATTCTTCCCGATAATGCACGGGAAATCGCGACTTTGGTAAAAGATCTCCCGGTTGAATATCTCATGGCGTCGGTATCCGGATTAGAGCGGGCCCTCTATGGGCTAAAAGGCTCCGTGCATCCACGGATTTTCCTCGAACTGGAAATAACCAGAATCGCATCGAGAGAACTGAACCTGGGAATTGAAGGCCTCGAACGCCGTATCAGTCAACTCGAAGATAAGTTGAAAAATCCGATCATACAAACGCGAACTACGCAACCCCATCCTGCATCCGCCACGACAAATCTTTCCAGAACGACCGCACCGAGTTATAAAACTGTTGCTAAGAAAACCGTTCATACTGAAAGCTCGGTCGATTCCACTTATGAAAAATTCGAAAAATTCAAAAGCCGTTTGTTCGAAATTTCAAAAGCCACCGGAGCAATTTTCCAATATGCTTCCTTGAAATCCATGCAAGATCAAAAACTCGTTATCGTTATGGACAGCGACTTTGCGGCAAATCGAGCCAAGGATCCACATACGCTGCAAATGATGCAGCCGCTCATAACGGAAATTTTCGGCTCGGCCTTTACATTGGAAATCATCGGTCAAAGCGAACCCAAGATCCCCTCCGTTAAAGACAGCGCGAACAAGATTTCCGGAGTCACTCACCAAGAGCAAATCGCTCGAATAGACCAGGAAGTGAGAAAAAAGATACTTGATAAACCTGCGGTAGCTGATGCTTTGGCGATCTTCGGAGGAGAAATCATCCAGATTGAAAAAAAATAGATATTTCGATCTATGAAGTGGTTTGATACACACTGTCATTTGGATTGTGAACCTCTTTTATCAAATTTACACTCGATTTTGAACGAAGCTCGATTTGCAGGAATCGAAAAATTTCTCATACCGGGAATACGAGGCTCTGTAATCAACGCCGACTTCCCTGATTACGTATATAAAGCCTGGGGAATTCATCCGGGTGCGTGCGGTGATTTTACCGTAGATGATGTTCAACCGCTGTTTCAAAAAGTCGATTACGTTCCTTGCGCGATAGGCGAGTGCGGTCTGGACGTAAAATCGGCAAACCCGATTCCCCATCAGATAAACATATTTACGGCGCAAATAGCCATCGCCAAAAAATTGAATGTTCCTCTTTTGATCCACCTGCGCGGTGCCTGGAATCAAGCTTTGGATATATTAAAATCCCACGGGGAAGGCATTCCCTGGATCATGCATGCTTTCAGCGGAACCAAGGAAATCGCCGACCTTTTTATCAAAGCCGGAGCATATATTTCCTTCGCCGGCTCAATTTTGATTTCGGGCGGAAAAAAGACGCCGCAAGTAGCACGCTTTGTTCCATCGGATCGATTACTGATTGAAACAGACGCTCCCGATATGCGCCCATATTTGGGGAACAAAGATCATAGTGAACCTTCCATTTTACCACGCATCGCGGAGACCGTAGCAAAATTGCGTAATTGTACACCGACGGAAATTTGCGACACAGTAGCCCGCAATTGCGAAAAGTTATTCGGATGGAAATAGAACGCAGTCCAATCGACTTGCCGCCGGTTAGAGCCAAAATAACCGGATCGTCTGGTTGTTTTCCAAGAGGCTCTTATGGCCGGAAATCCCGGAAATTCGTTACAGTTATTTGTCGACAATGCCTTAGTCAGGAGACCCAAGACGGCAAAGTGTTATTCTGAAATAAGAAGCAGGGTTGGAACACAACGCCCTAAAATCGAAAAGGATTCCTCTTTCACAAAAGGAACCCTTCCGTAGAATCTTTAGAATTTCTTATTTGTCAGCTTTTTGCGGGATTGAAAGATTCATATAATTGATGAGGTTGAACTGATAATACTGGGCCATCTCAGCTGACTCATGACGGACCTCGGTGCAGCGAAAAGTCGCATCCATCATTACTTTTCCCTGACAGTTTCCGGACAAAGCCAACTTGGTAAGTTCTTTGACTTTGTCGAACGGAAGGACCAAATGAAAGGTGATTTGTTTCGCATTTCGATTTATGTAATTTACAGCCATTTTACGGTCATATTCACCCATCGGTGAACCAAGCGAAGCTTGCGGGGCTTCAGAGCTTTTAATGTTGACGATTTCAGCATCAAAGTCCACTACGACCCTTTCTGTCACGGAAGCCGTGTTAGAAGCCATTAAATAGACAATCTCGGTTAATCTCATATCCAGAACCCGGATTCTCGCATCGACTTTGGTGCCCACCGGTTCCTCGGCCATCACATTGCCGCATGCAAAAAACAACCCTACAATCAAGAAAAAAACTACATATTTTTTCACTACCACCCTCCTGATCTTCAATTTAAAATCACTTAAATATTATAACTCGTAATACAACAAAAATGTTGAAAAATATTTTTAACGATGAATATGAAGTGTTGAGGGATATGAAAATATCGGCTAATATATCTCGTATTTAAATTCCAGGGATAATCATATGGACGGACGTTTTTACAGAACCGAATTATTGATCGGCACTGACGCTGCGGCGAGGCTTGCTTCTTCACACGTCGCTGTTTTCGGCATGGGCGGCGTGGGTTCGTACGCCGTCGAGGGATTAGCCAGAGCCGGGGTGGGAAAACTCACTCTCGTTGATTTTGACAAGATCGGTTTGACCAATATCAACCGGCAAATCATGGCGCTAAGCTCCTCCGTTGATCGGCCAAAAGTACAAGTCATGGCGGAGCGCGTTCTCGAAATTAATCCGTACTGCCAAGTTGCGGCGAATGAAAGTTTCTTTGCCCGGGAAAGCATCGGCGAGCTTCTTCGAAACGAATACGATCTCGTCATCGACGCCATAGATTCGTTCAATCCCAAAACGACTCTTATCGTCGAAACCATTAAAAACGGTATTCCACTGATTTCAGCCATGGGAGCGGCTTCTAAGATCGATCCGACGCAGATTCGCGTGGGGGATATAGGCGAAACGAGTATTTGCCCGCTGGCAAGGCGCATGAGAAAAAGGCTCCGATCACTGGGTATCGTATCCGGTTTAACGGTCGTTTATTCTCTTGAACCTCCGATAATGCCGTATCACCCCGATTCCATTCCGGAAGCGCGACGGGAAGTCACTCTGAAAAGAGGCAGGCCCCGCATGATACAAGGTTCTATCGGTTACATAACCGCCATCTTCGGAATGACTCTGGCGGGGCTTGCAATACAAAAATTAACCGGTCTGAAAACCGCCCGAGAGTCTCATGAAGAACCGACTAAGAGCGTTGAGGATCTTTCGCCAAGGCTATGACGACGGGAAGCGGCATTTCCTCGCCTCTGGCGGTTAATTTTATTCCCAACCGAAGAAACTTTTCCTCCCATGCCGAGGCTTCATCGGGGTAGGCATGCTTAAGCAGCGGAAGAGCCATTTTTCTTCTATGACAAAAAAAGATCGATAATAATTTTCGGGCCGCCAACCGCGATTTTCTTTCTTCATCGGTAAGATCAAGCGGAATCACTTCCAACACAGTACTGGACACTTTCGGCGGCGGGAAAAATGCATCCGGGGGATAGGTGCCGCCAAGCACGATCTTCGAGAAAAGTTGAATTTGAGCCGATAGAAATCCGTATTCCTTTGTTCCCTGTGCGGCAACGATTTTATGAGCAACTTCCTCTTGAAGCACGAAAACCATGCGAATCGGCGCGGGAATCAATTCAAGCATTCGTTTAACGATGGCCGCTCCGCAGTAATACGGCAGGTTCCCGCAAGCCAGGAAAGACTTTCCGCCGGGTTTAACCGACGCAAGATCGAGACGCAGGAAATCGCCCCAGTGAAAGGTTACGCGACTTCCGAATGTGCCCGTCAATTGCTCTTTGAAGCGTTCATCAATTTCGAAGGCTCGTATCATCGCGCCGGTATCGGCAAGAACGGCCGTCAGAGAACCATGTCCCGGACCGATTTCCCATACTTCATCGCCGGGTTCCGACGCAAGGCGCTCTACAACTTCCCTTATCAACTTTTCGCTACGACAAAAATTCTGTCCCAGCGATTTTTTGGGAGGAATGAGTTTGGCTCTGTCGAATCTGTAATTGTTTCGGGTCAAAGTTTTTTACGGGTGTGCCGTTTCTCGCATCCGTACCTGTTAAAAATCATCATCAGTCTCGGCCTTTTGAACATCTCTGAGAATTTCCATGACTTCATTTCGCCGTGATTTTTTCAATGTCGACCCGGTCACTTCCTCTAGGATTTTTACGGCGACATCACGTTTTGGCAATTGCAGCTCGATGACGTCATTGACGCCCACTTCACGCGTCGGTTTCGCCAGAACTTCATTGACTTTAACCAGGCCTCTCTTACAGGCTTCGTTCGCCAACACGCGTCGCTTGATCAACCCGGTAATTTGAAGAAATTTATCTAGTCTCATAGTTTTAAAAAATCCCCGAATGATTCCATCCGGGGATTGTAATCTTTTATTTCCGAAACTTCAATTTACAATTCTGCCAATAAATCCTGGTGCCTGATTATATGAGCTTTGTTTTTAAGACCGGTCATGAAGCTTTCGAGAAAATCTTCGCGATAACCCTCTCTGAGCTTCTTTTTGAGCTTATCCTGGATTTCGATGTCGGTCCATTCGGCTTTCTTGCCCGGCGATTCATTGTCTTCCAAGGAAACGATCAACCATCCATAGCTGGTTTGGAGGGGAGGCGTATATTCGCCTTTCTTTAATTTCCATACTTCTTCATCAACATTGGCGGGAAGTTGACCTCGTTTTATTTCTCCCATCAAACCGCCGTTGGCCGATGAACCGTCAATGGAGTATCGCTTCGCCAGAAGAGAGAATATTTCACCCGACTGTAAACGTTTATACAAATCTTTCGCTATTTCTTCTTCCGCAACGAGTATTTGTCGAATCTTTCTCATCGCCGGCTTGTCGAATTTTTCCTTCGATTTTTCGAATTCCGCCTTGATTGCATCAATCGAAGGCTCTTGTACCAACATGTTTTTCAGATTGGTTTTAACTTCATCATAGGGCTGGTACAAATCCTTGGTGAATGAACTGACGAGAATGAAATGGAAACCAAGTTCGGTTTCGATCGGTCCGATGACTCTCTTCTCGTATTCCGGTTTGATTAATTCGGCGGCAAGAACTCCATGAATCTTGGGAAGATAAGTCTGGCCATCCATTGAGAGCTGACCCATCGTCGACGACAATGCGTAATTCGAAAATCCCGGGTTGAAAGAGAACGGCAACGGCCCGAGTTTCACGGCACCGGCGGAATGAGCTTCCGACGCAACCTTATCGAAATCGATCGCGGTGATTTTTCCCGCGATTTCCTTGGCCTTATTCTCGGCCAATTGTTTGTACAATTTTTCTTCCAGTATACTCTTGATCTTGCCCTTAACCGATTCGGTAAAACCGAAATTGATCGGCTCTTGGAAACACTCCAGTTCGAAAAGATGATATCCCTTCGATGTCTTGATGATTGAAGTCATTTCCTTAGGCTTGAGCGCGAAACTACCGTCTGAATTGGTCGCGAAGATCGCTTCCTCGATTTCCTGAATAATGCGACCTTCGTCTCCTATTTCCTGAGCGATGATATTCGCGGTTTCCGAGGCATAATCTTCGGTGATTTCACCTTTGAAGAAAGGCGGAATTTTTCCATCATTTTTCCTTGACGACGCCATGGAATATTCCTTCATGACTTCCTTGAAGGTTCGACTTTGCTGAATTACCGATTCTCTTGCCGTATCGAGATCGGACTGAGCTTTCAGATCGGCTCTCTCTGCTTTGATTTGGGCTGTAATAACACCGCGAACTTCTTCCAGGGATTTCGTTTTCTCCGGATTATGCGCTTCAACCTTGATCAAGTGATATCCGAACTTTGATTTGACGGGGCCGACAATTTCGCCGACCTGCGCAGCAAAAGCGGCATCTTCAAACGCTTTAGCCATTTTTCCGCGGGTAAAAAACTTCAAATCACCGCCGTCTTTTTTACTTCCCTCGTCTTCCGAACATTCCGATGCGATTTTGGCAAAATCATCCTTGTTCTTGGTAACCCGCTCAAGTAAGGATTTTGCTTCGGCTTCCGCGGCGGCAAAGGACTTTTCTTCATCGAAGGCGGACGAAATGTCAAATTCATAAGTTCCGTCGCCGTCCTTAATAACAATTTTGAATCGGCTGCCGGCATCTTCGGGCGGCAATGAACTTTTTGGGAAATTTATGGAAATCTCTCCCCGGGTTGCCGGTGAACCCGTAAATGGGAGCACAAGCGGATGTTCCGAATCTTTCTGGCTTTCGGGAGTCGGATTGAAGGATTTTCCATCCGCGGTTATCAGAGAAATATTGTTATACCCGATATTTATACTGGACTTCGGTTCGGAAATATTCGCTTCAAAACGACAATCGTATTTGTCGTCAGGCAATTCCTTCAGTGTAAAATGTCGCAATGCCATTTTGCAGTTTTCCATCTGCTTTTCGAAACTGTTTTTTGGTTTGATGAGAATGTGTCTGGCATTTACTTCCTCGGCCTTTTTGAAATCTCCGATTTTATCGGAATATCGCATTCTGATGTCTCCCTCACTCACGGGAATGGCGTTTAAATAATCATTGTCGTTGGGATTGATCAAAATGTGAAAAACGGAAGCTCGATATGAACTCTTGAATTCGCTGCGGTGCTCGTCGAAATATTTTCTCATATCGTCTATTGAAATCGACGCTACTTCCTGAAATTCCGCGGGGGCCAGGAGAAGATGATGTAGTTCGAGCTCATCATCTTTCTTGAATCTAATTTTGTTTGTTTCGTAATAATTCTTCAAGAAATCCTCGGAAACACTGGCCGGAGGCAAAGGCCTCGTCACGGAATCCAGAACCATTCTAAGTGTTTCCTGTTGCATTCTATAACTTCCGTATTCTCTTGGAGACATACCTTCTTTTCTAAGCATGCGATCCATTTCATCCGGACCGATTTTTTTCTTATCCATTTCAACCAGAGCTTCGGCGGAAGTTTGAGGTTTCAAGTTGTTGGCCTCGGCGTAGAGACCGGCCAAGCTGGTCATGATCAGCTGCTGAAGAACGCTTTCCTTGATCTGCGAGAGGTACGTACCGCGGAAGGGAGCCGGAATCGTCATGCACTTCCGATATTCGTCACGACTGGTCAATGCTCTATAGACGGTTTTGAGATCTAGAACTCTCGTAACCGAGGCTGTCTGTGTCGGAAGCGAAATATGTACGGCGGGCAAAGGCATTTTGCTCTTCAATTCCTTCGACATCGGTATTTCTTCACTTTCAGCTTTCCTCTTTTCGGCACTCTCGGCTCGCTTCTTCCGCTCTTCGCTCTGCCGCTGCGCTCGAGAGGTACCATAACCGATAAGGAAGCAGGACAGAACAAATAATATGACGGTTGCCCAGATGATCTCCTTAATATGAAGTCTTAGCCATCGCATTGACATGAAGGTTGCCTTGGCCATCGTTTTGTCTCCTCTTTATATTTGTTGGAAAAATTATTGCCGTAAAATTCGAAAACAAGCACATTTCCCCATAATGTGGGGAAAAAGTCGGTGGATTATAGCATCGACATGTTCCATATGTCAAAAAGGATTTTCAGAGTATTTACAAATAATAAAATCACAACGGTTTAATTTGAAAATACGTTGAAGTAAAACGTGAAATATGGGAGCTCTGGAAGGTTTCGAAACTTTTAAGGATAAAATTCTTGACATATATTTTTTTACCTGGTAAAATCGAAAATTCTATTTCCACTTTTACCGAGTGGGGAATTACTTGCGTAACTCCTATAACAGCCAGGGAAAATCGCAAAATGCGGGTTTGATTACCGATGCGATAATTTCTGATATACGCGACAGAACCGATATTGTTCAACTCGTCGGTGATTATGTTCGATTGATCCCTTCCGGGCGTAATTTTAAAGCTTTGTGTCCTTTACACCAGGAAAAGACTGCGAGTTTTTATGTCGTTCCGGAAAAACAGATTTTCCATTGCTTCGGTTGCGGAAAGGGGGGTAGCGTTTTTACATTTCTGATGGAAGTTGATCGCTTGGCTTTTCCGGAGGCAGTGAGGCTTTTGGCGCGTCGTTGCGGTGTCGTTATTCCACAGTTCGAAGACCCCGACGCGGAGAAGAAAAACCAGCTGTTTTCCGTCCTGGAAGAAGCCTCGAAACTTTTCGCATTCCAGCTTTTAGATTCTGAAACCGGAAAGCGTGCCCGTGACTACATCAAGGAACGGGATATTTCCCAAGAAACCGTTCGTCTGTTTAAAATCGGTTATGCCCCCAACTCCTGGGATTTTCTCACCAAGCGTTTGGGTAAAAATTCCGAGCGCCTCAACAGACTGGAAAAAGCCGGATTGATAAAAGCCAGAAACACGAATGAAAAACCTCAAACCGATTCCTCTGGTACGGGTGATTCTTCAGCAAACTCCGGCTATTTCGACACCTTTAGAAATCGACTGATGATACCCATTTTCGACTCGCATGGCCGCATTTGCGGATTCGGCGGCAGAGTAATTGAAAAAGGCGATGAACCCAAATACTTGAATAGTCCGGAAACCGATGTTTTCAACAAGCGAAAAATGCTTTTCAACTTTAAAGAAGCTCTTCCCTCGATACGAAAAGAGAACGCGTGTATTGTCGTTGAAGGCTACATTGACGTTATCAGCTTGTTTCAACGAGGATTGAAAAATGTCGTTGCCACTCTCGGCACTGCGATTACACCTGAGCAAGTGCATATCATCGCCCGCAACTGTGAAAACGTCTATTTTTCTTACGATGCCGACCGCGCAGGCCAAAATGCCACGGTACGTGCCATTTCATTGCAACGTGATACCCCCCTTGCAGCCAGAATCATAACCTTCGCCGATCAAAAAGATGATCCGGATAGCTTCATTCGGCGGGAAGGTCCGAAAAGCTTTTTGGAGCGACTGCAAAGCGCAAAAGATATCTACTCTTTTTTGATTGAATTTCGAACCAATGGACTGAAAAAACCTTTTGAAATTTCTGTAAAGGAACGTCTGATTCAAGAGTTTAAAGAATTGTTGCCCTCCGTCCAAAGCCCCGTCGCTAAGAGCGAGATGATAAAAAACATATCAAGGCTCCTGGACATGGACCCATTCACTCTCGAATCGGAATTATCCAAAAGAACCAAGGAAGGAGGAGCATCCCTATCTAAAAACGAAGCTCGACACCCATCCCAGGCGTTGGTTAAACGCCAAGAATGGGTGTTAAAACATCTGCTGGAACATCCGGATGAATTTGACAAAACTAAGGCTCTCCTGAGCCCGGTCGATTTTTCCGATCCGCGGCTTCGAAATTTATATGAGGCGATACGCCTTAAACAGGAAGCGTCAGGCGGCAAGATAAAACCGGCCCAAATTCTAGACAATCTGGAAGATCCCGAACTGATGTCGAGATTAAGCGAACTTCTCATTGCTTTAGAGGGGAAACCTCAAGAACCCTTTAAAGAATGCGTTTTTAGGTTAATCGAACAACGGATGAAGCTTGAAGCGGAACAGCTCGCCAAACAAATTCGGACTGCCGACCAAAAAGGCGATTCCGGCGAAGTATCACGCTTGCAGCGTCTCCAACATGACATACGTAGAAAAATGGAATACCTGAAACAAAATTCCTTTAATGAAGGAACGCCGAAATGAAAATGACGAACCAGATTCCTGTTGTCGCGCCGACACCCATATCTCTCGATAACATACGAAAAGATCTTGTTGAGCGCGGGAAACAGCAGGGTTATTTAAGCTACCAAGAAATTAACACGGCACTTCCCGATGGATTGGCAACACAAGCTTTTGAAGAGATTATTGCCGAGTTGATGGATGCCAACGTCGAACTTGTCGACGATGAGGAAATACGACTTAAAGAACGCCTTCGCATGCCGGAGGAAAAAAAGGACGACGATGGCCCGGAGGTCCAACAAGACTTCGATGATATCGATGACTCCGTCAGAGTATACCTAAGGGAAATCGGGAAAATTCGCCTTCTCACGATGCAAGAAGAAGTTACCTTGGCGAAAAGAATCGAACACGGAGATGAAGAAGCGCAGCGGAAGTTGATCGAAGCCAATCTTCGACTCGTAGTATCGGTCGCCAAAAAATATACGAAACGCGGCCTTCTCTTCCTGGACTTGATTCAGGAAGGAAATCAAGGCCTGATTAGAGCCGTCGAGAAATTTAAATACCGAAAGGGTTATAAATTCTCCACATACGCCATTTGGTGGATTCGACAGGCAATAACACGCGCGATTGCCGATCAAGCAAGGACTATCCGCATTCCTGTTCATATGGTCGAAACCATAAACAAGTTGCGTAAAGCCAGCCGTAAGTTGGTTCAAAAGCTCGGTCGAGATCCGGCACTTGAAGAACTCGCCCTTGAAGTCGGTCTACCGGTTGAAAAAGTTAAAAATATCATGAAAACCGCCATGGATCCGATATCTCTCGAAACTCCCATCAACGGCGAGGAAGATTCCCATTTGGGTGATTTTGTCGAAGACAAGTCTGCTCTTCCGCCTGCCGAGACGGCTTTCAACCTCATCCTTAAGGAGCAGATAAACCGCGTGCTTTCAACTCTAACTGAAAGGGAGTCTAGAGTAATAAGATATCGATTCGGACTCGAAGACGGTTGGCAGAGAACGCTTGAAGAAGTCGGACAAAAGTTCGGCGTAACCCGCGAAAGAATCCGACAAATTGAAGCTAAAGCATTGCGAAAGCTTAGACATCCAAGTCGCTCAAAAAAATTAAAAGAATTTTACATGGAATAGTTTTCTTGCGTTTGTATCCGCAGTGTGGTAGAATATCTTCCTACCGGGGCCTATAGCTCAGCGGTAGAGCAGGGGACTCATAATCCTCTGGTCGCAGGTTCGAACCCTGCTGGGCCCAAATGTAGTTTGTAAATAATGCCCCCATCGTCTAGGGGCCTAGGACACAGCCCTTTCAAGGCTGCGGCAGGGGTTCGAATCCCCTTGGGGGCGAATGTTATAGAAGGCGCACTCTCAATAAGAGTGCGCCTTTTGGTTTTCCCATATAACTTCAGCAACCATCTATTGTTCGATACTATTGCCGGTTTTGTACACTCGTGATAAAATCGTAAATCGTTTGATAAGTATATAAGTAAGGGAGTATTTCGAATGAAAAGGTTGTTTGTGATCGTTGCCGTTCTCGTTGGTTGTTGTGGCTCGGTTTGGGGGTTTGATGTTTCTCCCACCCAAGTCAACAAAAAACCTGACAACACAGGCCCCGTGCATGTTTCGTCGCGTTTGATGGATGCGGTTTTATCCGACCAAAAACTCGCTGATGGTATCGAATTGTTGGCCGTTACGAGTGACGGAAAAAGACTCGATAGCATGTGCGGATCTCTTTCCGACCCGCTCCAAGGTGATTTTGCGGCGGCCACAAGAATGTTCATAAATAACCATTCCACTCTTTTCAACCTTCCGGTTGTAAAAGACGATAGCTTTCTGAAACTTGTTGATGTTAAAAAATGTGATGCGGGGCAAAATTTCACTTATCAAATGATCCTTGGCGGAGTTATCGTACACGATGCCGTAATTCAAATTAATGTGGGAAAAAACAACGTTATCGACCTCGTAAACGGATCGTTCCCCACTATTGCTGAAATCGCCAATCAGATCTCTCTCAGCTCAAATCAGGCGATTGCCGCCGCGAGAAACTCTCTGAATATGACTAACTTCAGGACGACCCCATATTCGGAACTCCGTATTCTTCCTCTTGAAGATATGGGCTTGATGGTTTACGTCGTTGATATTTCCGCCGTTGATCCTCTCGGCGATTGGAGATTCATCATCAATGCCGATACCGGCAAAGAAATCGCACGCACAAACGAGATGGCTTTCGCTCAATCGAGCGGCAAAGGTTCGGTTTATGTAACCCACCCGCTTTCATCGAATGTTACAGTCGAACCCCTTGTTAATTTAAATACGCATGGCCTGGTTGGCCTTTACGCCAATGTTGTAAACGAAGACACTCAGGGTTCGGTCAGCGACGATGATACTCA
>Ga0209749_1001195_pt1 | contig 25113 bp, 20 predicted proteins | sample EPASupsiteSAE347_FD_187267 | JGI IMG/M metagenome (GOLD analysis project Ga0209749, IMG submission 187267) | Bioremediated contaminated groundwater from EPA Superfund site, New Mexico - Sample SAE3-47 (SPAdes) (version 2) | ecosystem: Environmental > Aquatic > Deep subsurface > Groundwater >...
ATTATAGGCTTTCAGAAGCTTCTTCGTATGTCGGGTGTCTTCCGCGGCAATCTCATCCACCTCTCTTAAAATCCGGATGGCCCTCAGGGTGATGTCCTCCAGGTTGCCGATCGGTGTTGCCACGATGTAAAGCATCCCTTCTCCTTGACTCCCGAATTATCTTGACAGCAAAAACGCAGCGAATTATATATCGCAAAATTATTGAGATTACCATCATGAAAATGAAGCGAATTCTTATTACGGGCGGCGCGGGGTTTCTCGGTTCCCATCTGTGCGACCGGCTCCTTGCCGAAGGGCATGACGTCCTTTGCCTGGACAATCTTTATACGGGCAGTAAAAACAACATCCGCCATCTTATCGGTCATCCCAACTTCGAGTTCATCCGCCACGACATCATCCAGCCGATATTTCTGGAAGTTGACGAGATCTACAATCTGGCCTGTCCCGCCTCTCCGGTTCACTATCAGTACAATCCCATCAAGACCATCAAAACCAGCGTCATGGGGGCCATCAACACCCTCGGACTGGCCAAGCGGGTTAAGGCAAAGATCCTCCAGGCATCGACCTCCGAAGTGTACGGCGATCCGGAGATCCACCCCCAGCCGGAAGAATACTGGGGACGGGTGAACCCGATCGGCGTCAGAAGCTGTTACGACGAGGGGAAACGGGCCGCCGAGTGCCTCATGATGGATTATCATCGCCAGAACGGTGTGAGGATCAAGATTGTCAGGATCTTCAATACTTATGGTCCCCGTATGGCCGTCAACGACGGCCGGGTGGTCAGCAATTTCGTTGTCCAGGCTCTCAAAGGAAAAGACATAACGGTCTACGGCAACGGCTCCCAGACCCGTTCCTTCTGCTATTGCGAGGACCTGATCGCAGGAATCATGGGGATGATGGCAACGCCGGACGACATCATCGGTCCGGTAAATATCGGCAATCCCTCGGAATTTACAATCCTCGAATTAGCCGAAAACATTATCCGCCTGACCGGATCATCTTCCCGGATTATTTTCAAACCCCTCCCCCAGGACGACCCGACCCAGCGCCGGCCGGACATCTCCAAGGCGAATGAGCTGCTCAACTGGACGCCCCGGATACCCCTTGCCGACGGCCTCGTAAAGACAATTCAGTACTTTAAAGGCGCCCTGAACACCCCATGAGAACCTCCCCCGACATGACCTTCGATATAATCATCATCGGCGCCGGCGTCGTCGGCCTCGCCGTCGCCCGACAGCTTGCCCGCCGGAACCGGAAACTGGCGATCCTGGAAAAGCATGACAGCTTCGGTCAGGAGACGAGTTCGCGAAACAGCGAGGTCATCCACGCCGGCATCTATTACCCCCGGGATTTCCTGAAGAGCCTTTTATGTGTGGAGGGAAACCGCCTGTTGTACGCCTGGTGCCGGGAGCGCAATGTCCCTCATGCAGGCATCGGCAAGCTCATCGTCGCCACCACCGCAGAAGAGGAATCGTCATTGGAAGCCATCCGATCCGCGGCAGCACAAAACGGCGTTCCGGGACTGGAGCTATTGGGTAAAAAACAGCTTCTCTCCCTGGAACCGGAGGTTTCCGCACTGGCCGCCCTGCTCTCTCCGACCACCGGCATCATTGACTCTCATCGCCTCATGCAGTCGCTCCTCCTCGCCGCCGAGGATAAGGGGGCGATGATGTCGTACCGGGCAAAGGTCACGGCAATCGCGTTTGACGGCGCCGGCTATGACCTGGAGATCAATAACGGGGAGTACCGGATCCGGGCAAAAACCGTGATTAACAGCGCCGGGCTACATGCCGACCAGATTGCCGCCTTGGCGGGAATAGACATTGACGCCCGGGGATATCGCCTGAAACCATGCAAGGGGAACTATTTCAGCGCCTCCCCCGCCCCGAGGCTGAGACGTCTTGTCTACCCCGTACCGATGAAAAACAACATCGGTCTCGGCATCCACGCCACCCTGGATCTGACCGGCCGGGTCCGGTTCGGTCCGGACAGCCGCTATCTGGACAGGGAGGAAATCCTTAGCCTCACGGGCAGTCAAAACGGCCCTGACCGGCCCCGTCAAGCTGCAATCCATCTGTACCAGGTTGACGAAGACCGTAAAGACGCCTTCGCTGATGCCATACGCAAATATTTGCCGGGATTTGACGCTGCGGCTCTGCATCCGGATATGAGCGGCATTCGTCCCAAGCTTCAAGGACCCGGCGATCCGGTGACGGATTTTATTATTCGCGAGGAGAGTAGCTGCGGCTACCCCGGATTCATCAATCTGATCGGGATCGAGTCCCCCGGGCTCACCGCCTGCCTGGCGATTGCCGGGCATATAGAGAATAATTTTATCAAGGACGGGAAATAATTAAATGAACAAGAACATACTTTGCATCGGCGCCGGTTATGTCGGCGGACCCACCATGGCCATGATAGCGAGCAAGTGCCCCGATTACCGGGTTACGGTGGTGGATATCAACCCCCAGCGCATCGCGGCCTGGAACTCCGACAACCTGCCCATCTACGAACCCGGGTTGGATGATCTGATCCGGGCAACCCGGGGAAAGAACCTCTTTTTCAGCACCGATGTGGAAGAGGCCATTCGTGAAAACGACATCATCTTTGTGAGCGTCAATACGCCGACCAAGACCTTCGGGGCCGGGGCCGGGATGGCCGCCGATCTGCAGTATTGGGAAAAGACGGCCCGCCAGATTCTGGAGAACGCCGATTCTTCCAAAATCGTCATTGAGAAGAGCACCCTCCCCGTCCGGACGGCGCTGGCGATGGAGAGAATTCTCAACAGCCAGGCTAACGGCATCTCCTTTGATGTCCTGTCCAACCCGGAATTCCTGGCGGAAGGATCGGCCATTTGGGACATGGAAAACCCCGACCGCGTCCTGATCGGTTCCCGGGAAACGGACAGGGGGCGAGAGGCGAGAAATGCCATCGTGGAAATCTACGCCCGCTGGATTCCGAGAGAGAGAATCCTCACGACCAATATCTGGAGCAGCGAGCTCTCTAAGCTCGTGGCCAACGCCTTCCTCGCCCAACGGATATCATCCATAAATACCATCTCCGCCCTGTGTGAAAAAACCGAAGCCGATGTCGCGGAAGTAGCCCGCGCCGTCGGCATGGACAGCAGGATCGGAGCCAAGTTTCTAAATGCGAGCGTCGGTTTCGGCGGCTCCTGCTTCAAGAAGGACATCCTTAACCTCGTCTACCTCTGCCGGTTTTATGGCCTCGAAGAGGTCGCAGACTACTGGGAACGGGTTGTCGGGATCAATGTTTACCAGCAGGAACGCTTTATCATGAGCATGCTGACGGCCATGTTCAATACCCTGGCGGGAAAGCGCATCTGCCTGCTGGGATTCGCCTTCAAGGCCAACACGGGGGACACCCGGGAGAGTCCTGCAATTTTTATCGCCAGGCGTCTCGCCGAGGAACACGCCGAGGTGGTCATATCCGACCCCAAGGCCCTGGGCAATGCCCGCCTGGACCTTGCCGGAATCGACGGGGCTTTTCATTACGTGGAAGATCCCTACGAGGCTGCCAAGGGCTGCCACGCCCTTGCCGTCATGACGGAATGGGATCTCTACAGCTCCCTCGATTATGAAAAGATCTTCGCGCAGATGGACAAACCGGCCTTTATCTTTGACGGGAGAAATATTCTCGACCATAAGCGGTGCTTTGAGATCGGCTTTAACGTCTATCCCATCGGCAAGCCGCCGCTGACGCACTTCGAGGCGTAAAAGCGCTTTGACGGCTTCGTAATCACGGCAAATAGCCCTTATCCGGGGGCAGGTTTCTCCCTGTCGCCGCCTCCTTTGACAACTCGTCGCAACGCTCATTCTCCAGGTCGCCGGCGTGACCCCGGACCCAGACAAAAGTCACCCGGTGGCGTTCGCACAGCTTGAGGAGTAATTCCCATAGGTCGGGGTTCACGGCCTTTTCCTTTTTATTCCGCATCCAGCCCTGCTGCCGCCAGCGCCGCGCCCAGCCTTTGCTCATGGCATTGACTACATACTGGGAATCTGTAAATAGGGTAACGTCACAGGCGGTTTTCAAGGATTGGAGACTCACAATCGCCCCCATGAGTTCCATCCGATTATTCGTGGTCAATCGAAATCCGCCGGACAACTCTTTCCGCAGTGTCCCGTGAAGCAAAACCGCCCCGTATCCTCCCGGCCCGGGATTTCCCAGGCAGGCGCCATCCGTGTATATTTTCACCTGTTTAACGGGTTTCGTAACCTCCATCTTCAAATCCTGTCCTTTTTTAGCGGCACCATAACATGGACGCCTCTTTTCTGAAACGATCTTTTTTTCTTAGGGGGTAAGCCGCAAAATATCTTTGAAAAGTCTAAGAAGGCTTTTGTTTTGAACTTCGGGAATCCGGTTTATTAGATTGTCAAACCTTCATCGAAGCTCACCTTTGAAAGCCCGATCGAGGATAGCGGGAAGCAGGGCGTCGAGTTCGGAGGACGTTTCGGCTTGGAGGTGTTTGAGCTTGCCTACTACTGCCTGCAACGCGTTCAATTTAACTACAATACGGCATTGCACTTTTTCTGGTGCAATAGGAACTTTCAAACGCATTACTTTAGAACCATTCAAATTTGGTTGGCCGGTTCCTTTCTTTTCATCCGATATTTGTTCCCAGTAACCAGGGCTCTGAAAGTAGTGATAAAGATAATCGATAGATACACTATCACGGACACACAATCGGATTAGATATGATGCGAAGACCGATTCAGGACACTCGCTAATCACAAAGCTTTTACCAGTAGTTGCCCCCGTTCGCGCAAATACTAAATCGCCGGGTTTAAGCAGATACTTTTGGAGCTCTGGGCACCGACAGTAAGGCACTGAATCCCATTTTACACGGCCACCTTGAATATCCGTGATGCGAAGCAAATGTGGGCCTATTCTTTCTCTTGTGGCTGAGGTTGTATATCCATATTGCGGGGTTTCACAAAAATCACCAGCGTCACTGTCTTCCACCCAGTCTTCAGTTTGAAAATATTAGCACTTGCGGATGCAAGGAGAGTATCGGCTTCATTAATCACTAGTTGCCGGAGGGTGCGGGCCTCGTGAATCTGGGCGGCCAGTTCCTCGATCTGCGCCACGATCCGACGCTGTTCCGCCAATGGCGGAAGAGGGATTTCGTATCAGAGAACGTGGGAAGGTCGAATGGCGGCGTAGTTCGTCGTACCTTGCGCTTCAACCTGGTCGCGGAATGCCAGCGTGCGGATGAAGTAGTCGAGAAATCGTCGATCAAGTTTGGAATCGTCGATTTCAAACAGAAATTAGTGACTGCTAACGATGGCACCGTCAAGGGTAGCCGGGACAATACCGAAACCTCCGACCTTGGCGTCTATTTCGGCAACAAGAAATTCACCGGCATGGCAGATCTGCTGCGATTTGGTTTTAATGAGAGCACCAGGGACTTCATCGCGAAGGAGGATGCCTTGAGCATGAAGCTAAACGCGGGGTCGCTTGTAGATTGTAAGATCATCAATCGTGATGAACTCTTTGCGCTGCCGCAGCACCTCCCCCAGTCTAACCTTCGACCACACTTTGCTCACGGCTCCCTCCTGCTGATGAGGTTGATGAGGACACGGGTCAGGAGGTCCTTTTCCGCCGGTTTGCTTTCGGCGATGAGGAGGGTCATGGCGACGAGAGCGGTATCGGCGATGCGTTTGGTTCCGTCAGGGTAGTAAAGGACTTCGTTCTTTTCCAGGAACCACAAAAAAAGGGCGGCGCCAATCCGCTTATTGCCGTCTACAAACGGGTGGTCCTTAATCAGGAAGTATAACAGATTCGCAGCCTTTTCCTCGATGCCGGGGTAAACGTCCTTCCCTCCGAAGGTCTGCATGACCGCTCCGAGAGCGCCTCTCAGGCTCTCGTCTTTTTCCCGCCCGAAGAGGTCGGAGTCGCCGAATTTTTCTCCCAGGCGGTTCACAATCCGCCGGGCCTCTTTATAATCGAGGGGCTTGACGACCCCCGTTGTGGTGCCTTTTATGGCCACACGCTGGTGATCATAGTCGTCCAGCAGATCGAGGGCGAACGAATAATCGGCCACAATGGAGAGCAGTGCCTTGGCCTCGTCACCCGACAGCTCCCGGCGGCCGACCACGTCGGCGATCAGGCGGATTGTTTGATTGAGTTCCCGAAGACGGCGTTCGTTTATGCTATAGCCTTTCAGGAGATGTTCCCGCAGGACGGAGGTCGCCCAGATGCGGAACTGGGTGCCCCGTTTCGAGTTGACCCGGTAACCGACCGAGATGACGGCGTCAAGCGCATGGAAGGACACCGGTTTATCCGAACCGGCAATGTGCATTTTTTGCACATTGCTTTCTTTGTCTAATTCCCCGGATGCAAAGATATTCCCCAAATGCTTGGTAATGACGCTACGTTCCGTCTCGAACAATTCGGCCATCTGTTTCTGGCTAAGCCAGAGGGTATCCTTCTCCAGCTTGACGTCAAGTCGGACACCGTCGGGCGTTTCATAGATCACGATAGCCGATTTGTTGTAACCCACCGGGGGTTCCTGCACGATCTTTGGACTTAAAGTACGGCCTTTCATATTGGTTTCTCCAGGAGGGTCTTGATCCGCCCGACGATCTCGATGATGTGGAGTTCTTTTTCGAGGGCGTGCGGGTCGTTTTCCCAACCGGCGACCTGGAACCTGGGAATGATGAATTTTCTGGATGTGTCCGCTTCCGATAGAGGCATGTATGTCCTTTTTCAGAGCAAATTATCTGATCGGGATTCGATTTAGCAGGAGGAATATAGAGTAAAGCTATCTTACAGGTCAAGGGTTTTAATATACAAACAGACCTTATCGGAATCCTGCCGCTTTCATAACAATGAAAACATAATGAAAATTTTATTCATTTGACTTTTTAAGTGATCATGGCATTCTTCATTGGTATGCGTTATTCTGGCAATGGCAATAAAGGTATTTACATGACTGACACTCTGAGAGAGCCCTGGAGCCGTGTCCGGCGCTTCGTAAAACCACTTCTCTTGCTTGCCGGGATTCTTGTCCTGGGAGGGTTGCTTTCCGCCACCTGGGTGCTTGACAGGTACGTAAGCCGCAAATCATCAGATTTCATTACATATGTTCAACAAAGGCATGGGCTGCCATGCACGATTGGGGGGCTCCACTATGTATTTCCCTTCAGCATCAGGGCATCGGATGTCAGCATTTCCAGAGCCGATAATCGCTTATGGCTTAAGGCAAAAGACTTTACCGCCCGCATCAGCCCCCTGAATTATCTCCTCTCCGGGAAACTCTCACCGCAAGCCGTGAGCAGCCTGGAGGCAAACAATCTCGCAGTATTTTTCTATCACCAGGATGCCAAAGGTTGGGATTTATCCGGTGTTCTGCATCCTTCCGAACCGAAAGGAGCACCTTCCGCCGCTGAAAACCGTTCCCTTAAACTGACCGTGAACGGCCTTAATCTGTTTTTTAAGACACATAAAGGTGAAATGAAACATTCCTATGCAAAAATGGTGATCCGGACCAATCCTGATGACGGCGAAGTCTTTTTCTCGCTCGCAGGCGCTGGCGACGAGCGCCTGCGAGTTTCTTTTCAAAGAAAATCAGGCGAGTTCGAAGCCAAGGCCGAGTCTTTGCGTCTGGCCATGATATCCCCTTTTCTTGGCAGCAGCGTTCCTCTTGATGATATTTTCATGACTGCCGAGGCGAAGGGAACCCCGGATAAAAACGGGGCGCTATCCTTTGCTTTGTCCGGCAGCTTATCCGCGCAGAAAAAGAAAAAGGGACCCTTCCCTGATTTCTCAGACAAAGCCGCCCTCATGAAGTTTGAAGCAAGGGGGATAATTGATAAAGGCCGTACGGATATCCAAAACGGGGGAATTACCATTGGCGGGCAGTCGGTTTCCATCAATGGGCGGATCATCAACAGTAAAAGACCTCAATTCGATTTGCTTCTGAATTTTCCCGATTTTTCCATTGGGGAAGCTGTAGACGCAATACCGGCGCAATTTTATCCGGATTTGCCCGGGTTGAAAGTGAAGGGTAATCTGAGCGGCACATTCCATTTTTTCATGGATACGGAAGATCCGCAAAGCCTCAAATATAATTTTGACGGAAAGTACGAACGCATGAAGGTACTCTCCCTCGGTTCAAAAATAAATATCAAGGCCCTCGCTTCACCTTTCCGGCACACCGTCCGCCGGCCGGACAGAAAGCAGATATCTTTCATCGTCGGCGAAAATAATCCGGATTATATCCCCCTGAGCAATATGCCTGCATCCGTAGTGGCTGCCGTCATAACTGCGGAAGATGGAGGTTTCTTCAAACACAAGGGATTCAGCACCTTGCACATCAGGGATTCTTTTGTGGAAAATCTGAAGGCCGGGCACGTGATCAGGGGGGCAAGCACCATTACGATGCAGCTTGCCAAGAATCTCTATCTGAGCCCCGAGAGAACCTTCAGCAGAAAGTTCGAAGAGTCGTTTATCACCATGGCTTTAGAGCAAACCCTTTCCAAGGAACGCATCATGGAGATTTATCTGAATATCATTGAGTGGGGCGACGGCATTTATGGTATCGGCCCGGCGGCGCAGTACTACTTCCAAAAATCTCCCCCCGCGCTGGCGCCGGTGGAATCGGCATTCCTCGCCTCGATTATTCCCTATCCCCGCAAAAAATGGGGGGCTGATCCCCTCAACAATATCGGCGAGGGGTGGCGGCAGTATCTACAGTTAATTCTTTGCCGGATGTACGAACGGGGGAGCGCCGAAGTTCATGACCTGCGCGAAGCAGGCGTTGAGGAAGCGAGAATAGCCCGCCTCGTAAGGAATTAAGATTTCAAAGGAAGATCATAGCCGGGTTTGCCCAGCGGTTCTCCGCCCCACCAAGCGTCGCAGCGATCGGCCATATCATTCATGCGATCGGTGACTAATTGGCGCAGGCGCTCGCATTCCGATTCATCGGCGTCGGGCGGTACAAATACCGGTTCCCCGTGGAGGACAACGATGTCGGTAAAGGGCAAGGGGAGAAAATACCGGTCCCAAGATTTAAAGACGATGCGCCGCTTGGCGCCGTACATCATCGGAATAATCGGCAGGCCCGTTTCTTTAGCAATCTTGATCGAACCCATCTTGAGGAGACGGGGGGGGCCGGTGGGTCCATCAGCCATCATCCCGGCTTTGTGGCCCTGGCGTTTTTTCAGCAGTTCGATCAGCTCGCTGAGGGCCTCCCGGCCGCTGAAGGAATTGCTTCCCCGAACGGAATAGAAACCAAGCCGAAGAGCCAGGGCATTTGCGTATTCCCCGTCTTTACTGCGGCTGATCATCATGGTTACATGACGGGAGCCGAAATCGTAAAAAAACCAGAACATCCGCTGATGCCAGGTCGCATATATACATCCGCCGCAGCGGTTCAGGGCTGATAATTCCTGTTCCTCATCTTCCCGCGCCACAACCCGGCAGGAGCGATTCCATGCGATAACAGACCGGGCGCCGATAGGCGGACCCAGCCGCAGGAGCATCTTCTCCCATAAACTGAAAGTATATTTGTCTCTTTTCGCCATAGTTGCAAGATGTTGACAATGACACTTCCAAATATACCTGCATTTATAAGGAGATACTCGACCGATGTCAAGGGATAAGAGTTGTCCGCCGGTTTGTCGGGGCTTCGTATCCAATGATATAAACCAGTCTGAATAAATTAACGTTGACACTGAGCTATTTCTTTGGCAACAGATTCTATGGATTCAAGATCGTCTTAAACAGAAAGGAGATTGGCTATGACCCCCGCGGAAATGCAGGAAAAAGCGATGCAGATCTTCAGCGAAGGTTTGCATTGAAGCCAGGCGGTTCTTGCGGTCGGGCAGGAAAAGCTTGGAATTGAGAACAAGGACCTGATCAAGGCCATGGACTCATTCGGCGGCGGTTTAGGCGCTCATGGTGAAGTATGCGGCGCCGTTATCGGCGGTCTGGCGGCAATCGGATTGCTCTCAGGCCGATCCGAATCCGGAACTCAGGCAGACATGACGATGTGGAAAGCCTGCCGGATATTCATGAAAAGATTTCGGGAAGAAGTTACGGATGACAAGATTTTATGCCGTGATCTCGTCAACGTAGACTGGACGGACTTCAATCAGGTCAAGAGCTACCGGGGAAGCGATAAACGCGAATATTGCCGGATTATCACAGGAAAAACGGCAAAGCTCATCGGTGAGATTCTGGAAAAAGCTCAAAGTGGATGATAGAAGCTTGTTGAGAGGAGAACAACTATGAACGGTGCGGAAGTGCTCGTAAAGACGGCGGCGGCGTGCGGCATCGAAATATGTTTCGCCAATGCCGGCACTACGGAGATGCCCATCGTCATGGCGTTTGACGCCGTACCCGGCATTCGGCCGATCCTTGGTCTCTTTGAAGGAGTATGCACCGGTGCGGCGGACGGATACGGCCGCATGCGGGAATATCCAGCCATGACCCTGCTCCATCTGGGACCGGGACTTGCCAACGGCATCGCCAATCTGCACAACGCACGCCGCGCCCGGACGCCCCTTGTCAACGTCATCGGCGATCATGCCTCCTGGCACCTGGAAGCGGACGCACCGCTGGCCATGAATATCGAGGGGCTGGCGGAAACCGTATCCGGATGGCTGTGCACAAGCCGGGATGCCGAAAGCATTTCCCAGGACATGGCCGACGCCGTCGAAGCCGCCCTCCATGGTCAGATAGCGAGCCTTATTGTGCCCCACGACCACCAGTGGCTGCAGAGCAGTGAAGATCAGGTCGCCCCGCCCCGGGTATCTTACGTACCCATAGATTTTGATCGTATCGAGGCAACCGTCGGACTGTTGAAGTCGGCAGGGAAAGCCGTCATCCTCATGGATGGAAAGGCCCTGCGAAAAAGGGGCCTCCACGCCGCCGCCCGCATCAAAGCGGCCACGGGGTGCGATCTTATGTCCGTCACATTTCCGGCATATATGGACCGGGGCGCCGGTCTGCCTTTCCTGCCGAGGGTTCCCTATTTCCCGGAACAGGCGATAGCGGCGCTGTCTCCATACGATACCGTGATCCTGGCCGGTGCGAGGGAACCTGTCGCCTTCTTCGGATATGAAAACGGGGCAAGCTATCTGCTGGCTCCGGCCAGCCGCAAGATACGCATCGCCGGGGAAGGTCAGGATGCCGCCGTTGCCCTGGAGATTCTGGCGGAAGCCCTGCACGCAACGCAAGCAGAAAATGACCTCCGGGCGATGGTTTCCAATTACGGTCGACCGGCAGTTCCCGAGGGAAAGCTTACCGCCGAGAAGGCCTGCACCGTCCTCGCGGCGCTGCAGCCGGATCACGCCATCATTGTCGAGGAGGGCCTGACGGCGGCTTTTGCCTATTACCCGCAAGCGGCAACGGTGGCGCCGCATAGTTATATCACCATCACCGGGGGGGCCATAGGTCAGGGCATTCCCTGCGCGACCGGGGCCGCCGTTGCCTGTCCCGACCGTGCCGTTATCAATCTCGAGGCGGACGGCAGCGCCATGTACACCGTTCAAGGGCTCTGGACGCAGGCCAGAGAAGACCTGAATGTGACCACATTGATCTGCTCGAACCGTAGTTATTTTATCCTGCAGGTGGAAATGATGCGGGCCGGGTGTACCGCACCGGGGCCGAAATCCCTGTCGCTGAGCGACCTCGGGAACCCTGCCATCGACTGGGTTAGCGTCAGCCAGGGAATGGGAGTACCGGCCGTATCGGTAACCATGGCCGAAGAGCTCGCCGAGGAGCTGCAACGGGCGATCGAAGAGCCAGGGCCCCACCTTATCGAAATGGTCATTTAAGCAATGTTTCCTTGTTATTTTTAATATCAAGCAGTTATTTATCCGGTCTATCAAGCTCTCCTCTAACTGCTAATCCTATTTTTTCCAGAATATAGGGCTTCCGGACGAAAGACCCGGCGCCAATTTCCAGAGCCTTCTTGACCCGGTCGGTCTCCGAAAAACCGCTCACAACGATGGCCTTCTGTTTGGGATTAATGGCAAGTATTCTCCTGTAGGTCTCAAGGCCGTCCATTCCCGGCTCCATGATCATGTCCAAGACAACAAGGTCCACCCTTTTGTTCTTGAGATAGTCAATAGCTTCTTCACCACTGGCAAGTGCCTCGACCCGATATCCGATCCATCCGAGGATGCTCATGGCAAGTTCTCTTTGCTCTTTCACATCATCCACTACGAGGATTGATTCACCCCTGCCCATGTAGATTGATGATAATACCGCATCTTTAACTTTTATGAGTTCCTCCCTCGTGATGGGGAAATAGAGTGTAAAGGTAGTCCCTCCCCCCTCTTCGCTCTGTACGTCAATGTACCCGTTGTGATCCTTCACAGTCCCCCAGACAACCGCCAAACCCAGCCCCGTCCCGCTCCTCCCCATGACTTTCTTCGTATAGAAAGGCTCGAAGATCTTCCCGACATCTTGGGAGGCAATGCCTCTCCCGCTGTCAGATACGGTCAGGACGACATAATCTCCTTCCTGCACGTCATCGTAGCCCCGGATAGGCTGATCCAGGTAACGATTCTCCGTCCGGATCGTGACCTCCCCCCGGCCCGATATGGCCTCGGTAGCGTTGGAAACAAGATTCATCAATGTTTTTTCCAGATGGATGGGGGATCCTTTAATATTAAGGAGTCCATCTTCAAGGTCCGTCCAAATTTTCACACCCCCATGATAAGACTTAAGCGTCTCGAACTCGGGCGACTTGAGATAAGCAAAAACTACCCTGTTGAGATTAATAATCTCCGAAACGGACACCCCCCTCCTAGCAAGGGTTAAAAGGTCCTGGATGATCGCCGCCCCCTTCATGCTGGACTGGAGGATAGTATCAGCGTATCTCCTCAGGGGACTATCTTCAGACAGTTTTTGCAAAAGAAGCTCCGAATACCCGACCAATACCCCCAGAACATTATTGAGATCGTGAGCTACCCCGCCGGCCAGCCTTCCGAGCCCCTCCATCTTCTCGGCCCGGTTCAGACGCTCTTCCAACCTTTTACGTTCCGTATTGTCACGGATACATTCTATGGCAGCAATAATTTCACCTTTGGAATCGCGTAATACCGAAGCGGTCGCAGACAAATGGATATCCCCGGGAGGTAAACTTGGCGTAAATGATTCACCGAAAAGGATGTCGCCGACCCTCTGAATAGCCGTATATTGTTTTTCCCTCTCCTTATCCGGATGCAGTGCGAGATCAATAAGGATGGGCCTTCTATCTCCATAAAAGGGAAGTGAATATTCGTAGTTCCCCTTGCCGGCCATGTCTTCCTTTTTTATGCCGGTCATGATTTCCATAGCTTGGTTCCAGGCAATGACTTTGCCGTCTTTGTCGATAACGAGGGTTGCATCCGGCAGGAACTCAATGATGTCGGAAAGCCTCCGCTGGGATTCCCTCATTTCATCGTTCACCTTTTTCTGTTCCGTAATATCCCGCGACGTTGCATAAAGAAGCCTTCTGCCCTTCATTGGGATTGTCATAAGCGTCACGTCGAGATATAGCTCCGCTCCATCAAAGCGTCTGCTGACCCATTCAAAACGATTTAATCCTTCATTATTAGCAATCTCCATCATCCGTTTGGCCTTTTCAGATGAAAGTTCCCCATCGGGCTGTCTTTCCGGGGCGGTGTCGGCGGGCGTTAAATGCAATAGCTGAGACTTGTCAGAACAACCGACAATCCTCAAGGCCGCTTCATTACAGTCGATATTTCTCTCCCCATAGATCAACACATGCGCATCGGCGGATTTCTCGAAAAGGAGTCGAAATACCTCCTCACTTTCTTTCAAGGACTCTTCCATCCGTTTGCGCTCCGTGACGTCACTGGCGATCCCCTCAAGACCAACGACATTGCCGGTTTTGTCTTTTAAAGGAACGGCATTTGAGCTGTGCCAGCGCCAGGACCCGTCGGCATGCTGAACGCGGTACTCAATGCCCGTTTGTCTCTGTCTCGTCTCAATCACCCTCCGGAGGAATTCCTCGCATTTGCAAAGATCATCGGGATGGACAAATGGCTGAAATGGTTTCCCGATGACCTGATCAATCGGATGACCCAAGAGCACGGTCCAGCCGGGGGAGACAAAAGTGAAAATACCCTCCGGCGTAAGCATGTAGATGATGTCATGGCTATTCTCGATCAATAGGCGGTATTTCTCTTCACGCTCCTTCAGCGTCTCTCCCGCCTGCTTGTGCTCGGTGATGTCCAGGACAAAGCTCAGGGATGCAGGCGAGCCATCCCAGGAAATGACTCTCGTGTTTATTTGCAACCACTTTTCCGTACCATCCGCAGTAATGATCCTGAACGGATAGCCTGTTTCCAGATCTTCACCTCCCATTCTTCTCAAATGACGATCAAGAACCATCAGACGGTCCTCAGGATGAATGAATGAAATGAAAGGTCTCGTGGTGATAATCTCTTGCGAATAGCCAAGGATTCTTACAAGGGCCGGATTGGCAAACTGTATCCGCTCACCCTGGACAATTAGTATACCTTCCCCGGCGCTCTCAAATAAATGACGATATTTTTCTTCGCTCCTCCGCAGCGCATCTTCAGTCTCCTTGTTTACCGCTTCCGCGCGCTCCAACTCCCTGATCTTTTGCTTTAAGATGGATATCTCTTCAATAAATTCCTGATTTGATTTGGTCTGATCGTTCATATGGCCCTCTTTGTCTTGATAAATGGCGCCGGTTGGGGAGTAATACGGACGGTGCTTGTTACTATGCCTTTTAGATACTGCATGCCTCTGAAATACTTCAGTTTCACCATGTTTGGATATTATTTTGGAAGATTGGCGGAAAAGAAAAGGGGTTAGAATTACCATCTAACCCCTCTATTTCATTTTGGTAGCGGGGAGAGGATTCGAACCTCTGACCTTTGGGTTATGAGCCCAACGAGCTACCGGACTGCTCCACCCCGCGTCATTGCGTCGTTTTGAATTTACATTCATAGATCACCGCTTTTTAAAAGTCAAGTCCTTTTTCAGATTGGTCCTTTCATGGCAATAATATTGAAAACCTCGACCGCTTTTTCCATGCCTCTGAGGGTAAAGGCCCCCATTCTTTCCACTTCGACAAGATCTTTGACCCGTTCATAGGTCCGCTCGCAGATAAGAATCTGGTCTTCCCGGGCCAGGTGCTCCAGGCGGGAGGCTATATTAACGGGATGCCCAAAGGCGGTATATTCTTTTTTCTTAGCCGACCCGAAGATGCCGGCCATTGCTTCCCCCGTACCGATGCCGATCCCCACGGCGATCCGTTTCCCCTGACCGGACAGATACCCGTTTATTCTCCCCATCTCGTCCCGCATGTGAACGGCGGCCGTAACGGCCCGTAACGTGTCGTCTTCATCGGCTCTCGGCGCCCCGAAGATGCCCATGATACCGTCCCCGATGTGTTTATCAAGGGTCCCGCGATAGTCATAAATAATCTGGTCAAGGGGTGAAAAATAATGGCGATTGATAAGCTCGGATAGCTCTTTCGGAGCCATGTCCTCCGCCATCCGGGCAAAACCGCGAATATCGGCAAACAGGACGCTTACCTGCTGTTTTCTTGGATACATGTCGCTCGTATCCCGCTGCAGTTCATAGAGGACAGGTTCGGACACGAACTGTTTCAACCTTTTTTTGATATTGTATTCCTTCACCTTGGCCCGGAGTTCCGTGTTGTCAAAGGGCTTGGTCAAAAACCCGTCGATCCCTGCGTTTACGGACTCAATAGCGCTTTCCATGGTGGCATATCCGGTAAGAATGATCCGGGTAACTTCCGGATTGAGTCTCCCGATTTCGATAAGCGTTTCCAGGCCATTGAGTCCCGGCATCTTGAAATCGGAGATTACGGTTTCAATATCGCGGTTATTCGCCCGTACCAGTTCGATGGCTTCCTGCCCGCTTTCCGCAAGCAGAATCGAGTATTGATCCCTCTCGAGTACCTTTTTCAGCGACCTTCTGACACCTTCCTCGTCATCAACTACCAGGACGATCATTCTTCCCTCCTTTTACAGGGAAGTTCGATTACAAAGACCGACCCCTTCCCCGGTTCAGTGGAAACGGAGATGTCTCCACCGTGTCGTTTGATAATCTCATGGGAGATGTATAATCCCAACCCCGTTCCCTTTCCCAGTGGTTTCGACGTATAAAATGGTTTGAAAATATCTTTAAGATGGGACACCGGTATACCTTCTCCCGTATCCCGGCATTCGAAAAATACGGAATCCGTTTCTCTTCGGTAGCTCGTCTTGAGATTGATCACCCCTTTCCCCTCCGGCAGGGATTGCAGGGCATTTTTGATTATGTTGATAAAAACCTGTCCCAGATTGGCAAAATTACCCTCCACCGGCGGCAGCCCTTCTTCATAGGTTTTCTCGATGGATATGGGGAGGGTCTTAAACTGGTTGTAGAGAACCCGCAGGGCGTCATCAATGGCGGCATTGATATTGACCGGCTCAACATAGGTCTGAGTCTGACGGGACAGCCCCAGAAGGCTCTTCACGATATCCCCTGCCCTTTTCAGCTCTTTCAGGGAAAAGGTCAGATCATCTATGACTTCTTCCCGCTCCTTGAACGTCTCCGGCCAATCGCGGATTGTTTCGGCGCTGTTCTGCAAAAGGCTTGCGGCGCTGGCGAGGGGATTGTTCAATTCATGGGCCGTACCGGCAACAAGCTGACCGATGGCAGCGAGGCTTTCGGATTGAATCAGTTGTTTTTGCGTTCTTTCCTTCTCCGTAAGGGCCTGTCGCAAATCAGCAGTTCTCTCTTCAACCTTCCTTTCGAGTTCCTGATTCAATTCTTCAAGTTCATTATACATCTTGGCGTTATCCAGGGCCGTGGCGCTCTGGTTGGCCAGGGTGGATAAGAGCTCCATGTCCTCGTGGACGAAAAGTTCTCCCGATTTCTTCTGGCCAAGAGCGAGGATCCCGATCAGCCTCCCCTTGGAATACATCGGCACAACCAGCGAAGATTTCCAAGCTCTGATCAAATCGCTAACGGCCGCTTTTTCAAGATTCGCTAATCCGGAACATTCCACCAGGGCGGCGCTCAGCGGTCTCTTAACCTCCTCTAAATAGGCCACCAGCGGATGCTTACGATCTATTTCTTCCCATGAACTCGCGAATGCGTTCCCTCCCCACTGCTTCACTTGGAAGCGGCTGCTTTTATCATCAAAGACCAGCAACGCTACGTGATCGGTCTGGAGAGTTTCATCTACCGATTTGAGAAGGAGATCCGTGACGTCATCAATGCGCAAGAGCGTCGTCATCTGTGCGCTTACTTCTTTTAACAAACGCTGATAGTCGTATTTTCCCCGGAAGAAGAGTTGATCGATAAATGCCCGGACCTTTTCCCGGATGGGGTTAAACAAAATAACCATAAACAGGGAGAGGACAAACGGCAACAGCAGGGGATGAGTCTGTCCGCTCCTGATGAACAGGGTATTGAAGAAACCGATAATCAGGACATAAAAGAGGGTCAGAACGATGGTCAGGAGAAAATAGATGGTCCCCCTGCGGATCACCGCCCCCATATCGAGAAGATCGTATTTCAAGACCCCAAAGGCCAGAACGATCGCGGGAATGAAACTGAAGTTCCCCGGGGGATAAACATTGAATCCGCTGACGGGGAGGATATTGAGAGCAATGAGAAACGAGCTTAACCCCAATCCCCAAAGGATGTACTTGATGCGGTTCTTTTTCTGGTTTTCCCGCGTCTTCTTCATCCCCATGAAGAGGGTATAGAGACAATAACAGACGGTAAAACTTGCCAGGACGGTAAAGAAATGAAAGGCCTTGCCCGCCTGGGCGATGATTCCGAAATCAAATTGGGCAAATCCCTTGATGAAGAGGTCCGTAGGCGTCAAGATCAAAAATATGGCGCTGAAACCATAGGCCATATACTCCAGCCAGCGGCGCCTCGATATCCCCAGGAAATAATGCACAAACTGGATATAGACGGGGAGACTGAAGACAAAAACCATGTAAGTGAACCGGTCAATCTTGATGGCGAGATCCTTGTCGGGAATGACGTTCACCAGGGCCACATCGGCGTTGATGAGAGCTCCCATGAAGCAGATGGCGGCAAAAAGGATGTTTGTCGGCTTCCGCCCCCCCCGAAAGATGGAGAGAAGAGACAGACCGGTGAGAACAAAAAAGCCGAGAACCGGCGTAACAATTGAGATATTGGATACTTGCAGACTGTCCATGATCGCCCCTTTGCCAAGCATGAGTGACCGCAAGATAATAAATGCCTGATTACACGGTCAGATAACCCATGATGCGATAGATCAGTTTTGCCGCCAAAAAATCGGGGGCGACATGTCCCGGAATGGGCGAAAGCTCAACAACGTCAAAACCACGGACCCGGCATTTTTTCGCTACCTCCCTGATAAGCCTCAGCACATCGCGCCAGGTGATTCCCCCCGGTTCCGGAGTGCCAGTTGAAGGCATAAAGGCAGGATCCAGGACATCGAGATCGATAGTTATATATACGTCTCCCGTCAGATGTTCACAAATTTTATCTATCCATGCGGGTTCATCGAAGATAAAATCGGCGGAAAATGTTTTGATGGCCCGTTCTTTCATGAAGACGGCTTCTTCTTCGCTCATGCTGCGAATACCCGCCTGGACGAGGGGACAAAATTCCTGGATGCGGCGGGCGATACAGGCATGGCTGAAAGGCGTGCCTTGATACGATTCGCGCAGGTCCGCATGGGCATCGAGCTGGAGGACGGTTAAATCGGGAAAGGCTGCCTGCACGGCCTGTACGGCCCCCAGGGTGACACTGTGCTCTCCCCCTAGCAGGACAGGGATCTTCCGGTCCATCAGGACATCGGAGACAACCTGACGGATCGCCCCGACCATTCTGTCCGGACCCCGGGCGTCCACTTCAATCGGGGAAGCCGTAAAGATCCCTTCCCGGTAGGTCACCTTCCGGAGTTCCTCGTCATAGAGTTCCATGTTTGCCGATGCCGCTAAAATAGCTGCCGGCCCCTGGCGTGAGCCGGACTGGTAGGTTGACGTGAGATCATAGGGAACAGGGATAACGGCGAACTTTGCGCCGTCATATGCTGCACATTCCGGCTCGATGCCCCCGAAATTCATAAGCGACTCCTTTAAGATGGGTTGTGGATGTGTATGCTTAGCATGCACCTCATCCCATGTCCAGTCTTATCCCCTTTTATTCCTCATGGTAGCATAGCAGTTGAAACCCGCGATCATCGTAAAGAAGATAAGTGTAATGAGCTATCCAGTCCCCGAGGGTAACGAAAGTTTTCTTATCATTCCCCGCCACAAACTCCTGAAGCTGAGGTTTGTGGCAGTGTCCCAGAATTACGGCGTCATATCCTGCGTGGAAACTTTCCTCGGCAAAGGCAACCATCCGGGCCATAATCGCATCCTGGGCCCCGCCCATCAACTCCTGGCTGGCCAGGGAACTCTTCCGGGCTAAAGCCCAAAGGACGGAGAGGGGCAGCAGCTTCTGCAAGAAGAAAAAAGTCCTGCTCCGGAGGATTCTTCTCAAAAACAGATATTTGTGGTTTGTCCGGTCCACCAGATCGCCATGACCGATGAGCATTCTTCTCCCCTCGCAATTGAGGGCCGCCCAATCCTCATGGACATTCATGCCAAGGATACGGGAAAAGTATGGTTTCATGAAGAAATCATGGTTTCCCTCACAGAAATGAATCGTGACGCCCTCCTTTTTTAATCGAATCAAACTGTCGACAATGGTCCGGAATCCCGGATAAATACGATCCTGGCGGCTAAACCAGAAGTCAAAAAAATCCCCGAGGATAAAGAGGTGGTCAATGCTCATGCCCCTCCCGGAACCGGGACAATGCCGTTCGGCACTGCTTAGCTCCCGCGGCGCGGTGTCTCGCCCATTAACCTGGGAAAGGAAGTTTATCAGGACCTGATAATGGGCATCCCTCTCATCCCTAAGGTGGGCGTCTGCAAGAAAAAGACAACGCAGGGGAGTTTCCGGGCTTTTGGGCTTTATTTCTTGAATCGGGATCATGTAAATCTCATAGCAAAGATAACCAAGATGATCAACCTCCAAGAGCCTTTAAAAAACTGTCCCTATCTATCAGCAGGAAAACATGGTAAGGAATGCATCTATGTCAATATCGAAAGGAGTTTGCAGAAGATGAACAACTACCCGTTCTTCGAAGTCGAAAAAATATCGGACCAGAAAACAGCCATCCTGTATCTGAACCGCGCGGATAAGCTTAACGCCATGAACTGGCCCTTCTGGCGGGATCTCGCTTTTGTCGTGGATGACCTGGAAAAGGATCCCGATGTCCGGGTCGTCATTGTCGCCGGAAAGGGTAAATCTTTCAGTGTCGGCATCGATGTCTTCGATTTTTTTACCGCCTTCTCAGAGATCATCCAGGGGGCCACGCCGGACAAGCGGGAAGAATTCCATAAACTGATCCTCCAGATGCAGGAAGGTTTCAGCCGGATGGCAAATGGGGAGAATGTCTATATCGGCGCCGCCCACCGCCATTGCATCGGAGCCGGTCTCGATCTCATGTCCGCCTGTGATTTGCGTCTGGCAACGAAAGATACGGTCATCTCTCTCCGGGAGACCAAGATCGCCATCGTGGCCGACATGGGAAGTCTGAACCGCCTGCCCCGGATCATCGGCCATGGCAACACCCGCATGATGGCCTATACCGGCCGTGATTTCACCGCCGATGAGTGCCTGCGTATGGGGCTTCTCAATGAGATCTATGACTGTCAGGAAAGCATGATGGCGGGGGCGCTGAAACTGGCGGAAGAAATCGCCGACAACTCCCCGGCGGCGGTCAAAGGGACAAAGAGGATTCTCAACTACATGGAAGATCACTCTGTGGACGACGGCCTGAAGTACGTCGCCGCCTGGAATTCGGCCTTTTTCAACACGAAGGACATTCAGGATGCCTTTGTGAAATCCATGGAGAAACAGAAAGGCAAGCACAAATAAATTCGTCGCTTTCGGTGTTATAATGATCAAACGCAATCCTTTCAGAACGGCTTTCCTGGTTGGATTGATACTCCTCCTGTCATCCGGTTGCGCCACAAAAATGTCTCTGGAGGAAGCAAAAAAGGTTACCGTCTCCATGACGGAAGCGCCGGCATTTATTCCCCCGCCCCGCAAAATCAGCGACATAATGTCCGTTTTAGATCAGCCCGGTCGGTTTGAATCTCGGGTTACGGTGAAGTTCAAGGTACAGGCTGATGCCAAACCGCCAATTACGGACGATCCGCGGACTCTCAAAGGATTTTACCGGGACCGCGGGGGGGCGGCTTTTGAACTGAACCGTTTCCGGCAGGCGAAAGACGATCTGCAACAGGCATTGTCTTATAACATAAAGGACGATTACGATGGTTTCATCAAACTTCGTCTCGGCGCCATAGAATTCCAGTACGGTAATTTTCAAAAGGCGATTGCATTATTTGAAGAGAGCTCCACGTATCCGGCAATAACAATACCATCCGCCAATACCGGTTCCAGCCCCCTCAGGGCTTACCTGCAACTGGTCGCCCTCCATGCCACGACCGGCGATATAGATGCTGCTAAAAGCGCCAGGCAGAACGCCGTCGCTTACATCAACCAATTAAATAGAAACCGAATCGGGGCGGAAGGAAGATTCTTTCATGAGATGACGCTGCACACAATGGATGCCTTTATTCTGGCGGCACAGGGAAGTTACGCGGAAGCCGACTCGGAATACCGAAAGATCAAGAGCCTCGGATTGGGGCCGGGGCGGGCGCTCATGGAAAGACATCCGATGTCCTTGATCTACGGGGCTATGCACCAGGCACGGAATTTACTGAAGCAGCAACGCCTGATGGAGGCGGAGGTAGAGGCCAGGAATGCACTGACGGCCTCCCTGGCCCATACCGGCAAGGAATCGGCGATTACGGGCCAGGCGCTTATCTTGCTAACCCGCATCTTACTGGTCCAAGGCCGCCCAGAAGAGGCGGAACGGCTGTCCGATGCCGCCATTCGTATTCTCGGGGCGGCGGGCACCCCTGCCGATTCCTGGGTCATGGGCCTCGCCAGGGTCACAAAGGGTGATATCCTGGCGTCAAGGGGGAATTACATCGGCGCCATGTCCCAATACGATCTGGCCAAAGCCGGCATGAAAGAGAATCAGTTTTTATATGAAAGATCCTTTACGCAGGATCCCATGCTGGTTTTATCCATGCTCATGACCGGCCGCTATGACGACGCGAAGAAACTCGCGGCGCAGAACTACACTAAATTCGGGTTACGCTTTGGTGAAAGAAACGAATACACGGCGGAGATGCTGGCCCTCAGAGGCATGGCTGAGGAACGATTGAATCGTTTAAGTGCAGCCGTTAGGGACCTTTCCACCGCAACAGCGCTAATAATGGAAAACCGAACGGAAGACGGAGAGTTTGCCGGCCACAGGAAATTGCGAAGAATAATCATTGATGACTATATCCGTTTGCTCGCTAAAATTCAGGGTACTCCCCTCGCAAAGGAACTGGGAATCGATGCGGTGGCCACATCGTTTAATCTGGCGGAAGCAAATAGAAGCAGGAGCGTCCAGGGAGCCCTCATTGCCAGCAGCGCCCGTGCCGCCGTGACAGATCCGGAACTGGCGGACCTGGTCCGCAGGGAACAGGATGCCGACAGACAGATCCTTACCACAGAAAGCACGATTCTGAATCTGCTCGCGGCGCCGTCCGGTCAGCAGGACCCAAATGCCGTCCGGAATCTCCAAATAAACATCGAAAATTTGCGCCGCGCCCGGAACACCCTTCAGGATGAGACCAAACGCCGCTTCCCCAGATATGCCGACTTCGTAAATCCGGCGCCCCGGTCCATTTCTTCTATCCAAACGATACTGCGTCCCGGGGAAGCGCTGCTCTCCTTTTACATAACTAAAGATCGGACCTTTATCTGGGCCATCCCCCAGGGAGGAAGCGCAAAGTTTGCCACCGTCGGCGCCGGTAGAAACGAGCTCATTCCCATTGTGGCCAAGCTGAGAAACTCCCTTGACCCGAAACCGGGAACCCTGGGAGATATTCCTGATTTCGATGTCTCTTCGGCATACGATCTTTACTTGAAATTATTTTCTCCCGTTGAATCGACATTGAAGGATGCCACCGACCTGTTCATTGTCGCCAATAATCCCCTGGACCAGATTCCCCTCGCTATTCTTCCAACGGCGCCATTTCACCTCGATCGTGAAGGGGGGGAGCTCTTTGCCCGTTACCGGCAGGCGCCCTGGTTGATACGCAAGGTTTCCATTACCATGGAGCCTTCTGTGTCGGCCCTTTTCAATCTCAGGACGATGCCGGCCGGTGATCCTAATCGTAAGGCCTTTTTGGGATTCGGCGATCCCCTCTTTAACCGGGAACAATTGGCATTCCTAAAAGCAGAGCAGAACCGCGATAAGCAACATATGATTAATAAAGCTGGTTCTTCTGACAACAAAACAGCAGGCCATGTCCGGGTCAGGGGTATCCGTATCACGGCGCAGGGGTCCCTTGATAATCAGCAGATCGCCTCTGTCCAAACCGAAAGTCTGAACCGCCTCCCCGACACGGCGGAAGAGATCAATACTATCGCCCACGTATTGAATGCCGACCCGGTAAAAGATGTTTTTTTGCAGGAACAGGCTTCCAAGCACCGGGTCAAAACGATGACCCTGTCGGACCGGAAGATCATTGCTTTTGCCACCCATGCCTTGGTTCCCGGAGATCTGGACGGACTGGATCAACCTGCCCTGGCCCTGTCCTCGCCCACCGTCACGGGGGACCGGGAGGATGGGTTGCTGACGATGAAGGATATCATGAAGTTGAAACTGAACGCCGATTGGATCGTTCTTTCGGCATGTAATACGGGAGCCGCGAGCGGCACCGGGGCGGAAGCTCTTTCGGGACTTGGTCAGGCCTTTTTCTATGCCGGAAGCCGGGCGATCCTGGCCAGTATGTATCCCGTCGAAACAACATCGGCCCGGAAACTCGTCACCGGTCTTTTCAGGCTTCAGGGCAGTGACAGTAAGCTGACCAGGTCACAGGCGCTGAGGAAATCCATGCTGGACCTGATCGACAGTGAGACACTGAAGGATCAAACCACGGGCAGGATCATCGCCAGTTACGCCCACCCTCTTTTCTGGGCGCCTTTTGTACTGATGGGCGATCCCGGCCCCTAAATACTACTTGCCAAAGCAGAAACTCGCAGTAGCAGTGTTCGACGACGGACCTGGACAGCGAGTTTTTGTGATCTCGCACGGGAGGCAGTAAATCTGCCGCAGTTCCCGTCACCGGACGCCGAGTTCCTCCTCCAATTGCCCGACGACATCTCCGATGAAATCGTGAAATCCCCAGCCGATTCCATCGGCCATCTGCTCAACCCTTGCCAATCGATCGCGGAATTGTGGATACATCTCCCGCACCTTGCCGCGCAATAGGGCGGCCAGTTCCTCCAGCGCCGACTCCATGCTGTCGTAGAACCGCTCGTCAATGTCCCCAAACTCATGTGTGAATCTCGTGCCGTTTTCCACATAGGTCATCAGCAGTTCCGCCGTGCCGGAGATGTTGCCCGTGGCCTTGCGGTAGTCGCGGATGGCCTTGCGCGCCTCTCCCAGCTTCAGTTTGCCAAAGCCATGTACCGGAAAGAACTGCTCCACGATCTTACCCCGATAATTTTCCAGGGCCTCGCCGCCGGACTCTCCGGCTTGACAACGGGCCTGGATGAAATCGCGGTTCACGCCAGCAGCTTCATACAGGGCTTTCACTAGAGCAAGCAGCGCAGGCTTCTCCCAGGTGGCGAGTTGTTGGCGGACGACGCTCCAGCCACTTCGGTTTTTGGTTGCATTTTTCATGGTTTGAATGGGCCACCAACCACGGCACGGCCTTTCTCGGTGAGCCTGTATTTCTGTTTGCTGCTACGAGGTTTGTCGGGAATGGTCATTTCCAGCAATCCGGCATCGAGCGCTGGTTGCAAGTATGCCTCGATAAAGTTGTCCCGATGGCGCAGACCCAATTTTTCTTGAAGTTCGGCTCGGCTCAATTCTCCATTACAAATGGCCAACAATCGCTGGACTTGCCCGGTGACTTGCCCGGTGACTTGCCCGGTGACTTGCCCGGTGACTTGCCC
>Ga0209749_1001197_pt1 | contig 25002 bp, 20 predicted proteins | sample EPASupsiteSAE347_FD_187267 | JGI IMG/M metagenome (GOLD analysis project Ga0209749, IMG submission 187267) | Bioremediated contaminated groundwater from EPA Superfund site, New Mexico - Sample SAE3-47 (SPAdes) (version 2) | ecosystem: Environmental > Aquatic > Deep subsurface > Groundwater >...
TGGCGAGCTTCCTATGCCAGGGCAACCGTTGAGGTAAGGAAGTACCCTGACCAGGGGCTGAGTATCTTTTATGGCCAGCGACCTTTATCGTATGAGGAAGTCTTCCTTGAAAATTCACGAAAGGGACTTAAAAGCATGACTTTGCAGGAGGGTGACAGAATCCCTGGGTAATTAAGGTGACATATTCCCTGGGGAAGGACATTGGATGCCCTTTTGGGAGGAGAAAATATTTCTGCAGAGAATTGATGCACAGGTTTATTTATGAAAAAAATCGTATTTCTCGTCAGCACCGTTTTACTGGGACTCCTTATGGGCAGCTTCATCATGGAAATCATCTTCAGAAATCTCCATGGTGATCTTCGAAAGCGACTCGAGCAGGATGGTTTCTCCTGGTATTTTGAAAGGGACCGTGATTTCTTTAAAAAAACCAGGGGAACCGATGGAGAATGGCTCTATGTTTCTCAGAGAACCGACGCCGATCCGGAATCTTTCTCATGCATCAAGAAACCCGGAACAAAAAGAATCTTCATACTGGGCGAATCGACGGCCGCCTGCTTCGGGCGCTCCAAATCCACCTACCCGGACCTTCTCGAAAAGACTCTCCCGGGGAAAAGCTTCAATATCATCAACTGCGGCATGTCCGGATACGATATCACCAAGATACGGCCGATTCTGAAAGAAGTTCTTCTTCGCGCTTCGCCGGACCTCATTCTCCTTTTTATCGGCAATAATCCCCCGGCCAGGTGGGATTATGTGATACCTAACGGATTCAGCCGATTTCTTTACGAACACACCTGGGTCTACCGCCTGCTCGATCCGAATTACATGAAGAACCATATAGTGTACCGCAAGGAAGACCCTTCCTTCACCTATCACAGGGAAACCCTCCTGGATATCGTCCGGATGTGTAAAGCTAACAAGGTTCCACTGGTCCTTTATACCATGCCTGTCAACCTGGAATGCCCCATGCCGTTTCCCGAAGATCTTAACCCTGTTTTCTCAAAAGAATACTTTCTTTCCCTTCGGGCCATGGAAGAAAAAAAATTCCCCGAAGCTGTAAAAATTCTCACAAAGATGGCCCGTACCGAGGAATACGCCCAAAATCCTCACGTCTTCTATGCCCTGAGCCGCTGTCTGCTTGCTGCAGGGAATCCTGCTTCGGCCAGGAAAGCCGCCTTCAGGGCTCTTCAGTTCAGCCCCCAGGTCGAGAATGAAAATTGGCTGTGCCCGCACCTCAAGAACCGTTTGACGAGAAAATTGGCGAGCCAGGAAAGCATCCCTCTCGTGGATCTTGAAAAAATGTTCTCTGATGCAGCCCCGCAGGGGTATTCCGGGGATCTCTTTTTCATGGACATCTGTCACTGGAATTTTTCACTCAATCCCTGGGTTTTTCAGGAAACCCTGAATTCGATACGAAATTTAAACCAGACGCATGCTTGTGAAATCCTCGCTCCCCTCAGCGAGTGGAACCCCGGCGCCTGTGTGCCCCGGAAGCCAGTCCTCAATGAATCACCCAGCGAAACGTTCCATCATGCCTTACGCATGGGAACATTGAATCTTCTTCAAGGACCTTTTAGAAACTACTCGGAATGTTACATTTACTACATCAGCAAGGCTTTTGCCGCTCAACCCTCCATGGCCGACCAGGCCCTTCTCTCCAGGCAATTCACATATGAGATGATAGGAACAAATCCAACTTCCCGTGAAATTGATGAAAATTGGCCCAAAATTCTCTGGCTCATGGGGGAAGCGCTCAGGCGCAAGGGGAAAACGGCTCTGGCTGAAAAATATTTCAACGAATCGATTAAAATACAGAGCGATCAGGTTTTTCCCTACTTCTACCGGGGGTGGTTGTTCCTGTCCGGGAAAGACTATCTCAGGGCGGAGAAAGACTGGCGATTTCTCATGAAAATAGAACCTGGTTTTTCCTGGCTTAAGGACGTCTTAAAGGCCTGCAAGCAAAGTAACCAGCCCTGAAGCAAAAAATCACCAGGTTTTCCCCCGGAGGAGGAGAAAACAACAGAGTGTAGAATAAACCAAAACTTATTTCATTAAAAGGAGTTGAATGTCATGTCGCATAATTTCAAACGATCGACCGCCGGCCTGCTCGTTCTCATCCTCCTGGGAGCCTTTGTTTTAATACTCGCAACTCCAATCCAACTTTATGCGTTTTCGTTTCCGGGCCTTTCTAAAACAAACATCGATAAGCTTGATGCGAGCCAGCCTGACCTCAGCCTGAAGAAACAGGGTCAGTCATACCTTCTTAAAGCACCCGCCATGAAGACCAATAAGCAGACCTACGGAGATCCGATTCCTTACGGGCCGCGCAGTATAATGGTCCCCGGTATCTTCTGGTTCTCCAACGGCCCCGTTAACGTGCCCAGAGAGGGCCTCGAGATCATGTTCGATGGGTCCAAGGACGTCTATGTTTATCTGACACCTACTCCCCGCGGAAATCTCACGTTCTACTCCGATCTCAATCCCGTTGAATTCAAGAATGTGATGAAATATGATGTTTACGGCCTTGCATTCAAGAAAAAAGCCGGTGGAATCTTCACCCCATCCCCCCTCCCCATCAAGGGAGTGGTCAAATAGCAGAAAATCCGGGTCTCGTTTTGTTTGTTCCTGATGATTACGCCGTAGTCTTGCGATTGTCATTGTTTTCAGGCGTTTTTCGGCCTCTTTCTTATCGACTGCGGATGGCCAGATAGGTTTCGTAGATGATCTCGTTGTCAAAGGCACCTCTGTTGATGAGATCCTCAAGGGCAATGCCAGAAGAATACGTTGAAGGTTGGGATGTGACCGGACAAATAAGGACGTGCTTAAAAAAGGAATCTTGATATGGAAAAACAAAGGCCGTCGAGACTTCGAAGACACGCCCCAGACACTTCCACCACCCGGGAACCACAGTAAAGCCGCGAAGACGCATATTGCGTTCGAATCGGGTCAGGTTGAAAAAAACTGATTTGCCTTTCGCCAGAATGTACTTGATTTTGTCGGCAAGGCTATTATCCAGACAGCCGTTGAACAGATTTTGCGTTTCCTTGTCGTCTATGGGCAAACCTTCGAGTAAATAGTAATACATCAGGGCCCACTCGGCGTCGGCCGGATCCAGTCTCATGAGGTAATAGTCCCCCTGGCTGATAATTCCATCGATTTTTTCCGAAGCGACCATTACAGGATCCCGTGAGTGCCCCTTGAGGACCTGATTAAAATTTCCCCAAAAAAGAATCCCGAGGGCCAAAGCCAGGATTATGCGGTTTGCTTTTGAAACGGTGCAGGCCGCGCAAATCAGAAAGATGACGCCCGCGAAGGTGATGTAGACGAAGTTATTAAAGGGGTCAATAATCAGGAAGGAGAAACCAAAAAAAACAATCCAGGACAAAGAAAGAAGGAAAATCGTTTTCTTTAAAGCCCATAGGCGCTTGATATTGAGCAGACCGAGGAATAAAACCATGAGGATGGCCCCAAGTAACGTTCTATTCAGGGTTTCGTTTAAGCGCATGGTGGCTAAAGAGTGATCATAGATAATGCTTCCTTCCGGGCAGGACAGTTCCATCAACCCCGGGAGGAAGTTCCATTTAAAAGTGCGCAGCAGTCCGTTTCTAAACAGCTGCTGGTTGAGAGTTGAAAAAGCGTCATGCGCTGTGTTAAAAAGATTTGCCGTGGAAAAACAAATTAAATCCGGTGAAAAAGGATAGCCCATGAGTAATGAAAGGAAAAGCTCAAAGGAGATAAAAGTTGTCAGGATATAAACAGCAGCAAAAATGAAGCGCATGCGGATAGCCACCGGTTTACCGAGGATCAGCAGGAGCATGACCGCTATAAACGGGACAGAAAGTGTGGCAAAACCCAAGGCCAATGAGGAAGAGACGCCTGCCAGAAGGATTCCCTTTATACCCGGGAATCGCAGGAAAAGAAACAGTGATAGAAAAATGAAAAAAGAACTGATGTTATAGCCATAGGTCTGGCCGCTCCAGTACCAGAATCCATAACCGAAACCCAGAAAAGCACTCGCTAAAAATGCGGGAACAGGCTCCATGGAAAGCTTCAGCAGCGCCAAGTAAAAGAAGAGAAGGGCCAGAGACGCAAAAATAAGGTTAAGGAGTTCGAGAGGAAAAAGCATTCTACCGTGATAATTGAAAAAAGCCAGGCAATTTCCCACATGGTAATAGAAGGGTCCCTGGAAGATATGGGAGATTATTATTGCACAGGCTTTCTGAAGTCCGTCCGGGCTGAGGAGAGCCCTTTCAACCGTACTGATGGTGAATAGAGTTGTCCAGTCGTAATGAGTCGGAAAAAAATTGGAGCCCAGGGAGAGGTAGCCGAGGAATAAAACCAAACCCAGCCAAAACGGGGCCTTAAGCTGCCTTGCCATTGCAAGCGGACTGGATTTGGGATGCATGGGTGCCGTCTTTCCCATCAGGAGGCTTTCGGCGTCCGCATGAAATTCCCTTTCCGAAAAACAGTAAAACCCGCCAATAATCTATCGGTCAAGGAGTCTCAAATCGGGAACACAAATCGGAAACATCTGTTGACTTTTATAATGTCAGCTATTATAATCTACCTGTATTCGGGCGCGTAGCTCAGATGGTTAGAGCACTACGTTGACATCGTAGGGGTCAGCGGTTCGATCCCGTTCGCGCCCACCACCCTTGCATCTGAAAGCAGCCGTATTTTCCGGAAGAAGTTTTGGTTTCCCGGGAGGTGCGGGCTTTTTGTTTTTACCCGCACCCCCGTCATTATGAGCTTCTTTATTGGATGAATTCGCGGACATAGTAGGCGGGAGTCAGATCTTCTCCCGTGGCCCGTTTAATCAATTCACTCCATCGATAGCGGGCTCCCGGATAGAAGACCTGGCTTATCAGAAAGGCGCCTAGTTCCGGACGCCCCACAAAGGAGAACTCGGCGTCTTCCTTTTCCCAGAGAACGGCTGTCTTCATCCGGTGAACGAGCTGGGAGGCGAAGAGCTGTCCCAGAAGGTAATTGTGATAATAGACCGGCGAGGTGGTGAAGTGAATTTTTGAGGCCCAGTCGGGGGCCAATCTTTTTTCAGGGCGCCTGACCAGCTGGTATTTTTCCACCAGGTCCCACCAGAGCTTGTTCAGGTTCTGATCGGGGTCTCTGTAGAGTTCCCGCTCGAAGTGCACCATTACTTCCGACCAGCGGCAGAAGACCATCTGACCCATGCGGTCGACTTTCTTAAGGAGCGGCCTGATTTTCCGGATCTCCTCCGGAGGGGCCCCGGCTACGTGGACGAGCCACCCGGGGCTGCTGGCGCACCTTTCGAACATCTGGGCGACGGCCTCGGTGGTGAAGGTGTGGGCGGCATCACGAAGGAGGAAGGGAAGGGTTCGGTCGTGGTAGAATGAATAGATGCTGTGCCCAAGTTCGTGGAGCAGGGTACCCGTCCAGTAAGCGTTGTTTCTCAAGTTGCACATGACCCGTGCGTCCCCCCTGCGGTCCAGGTCCATGCAGTAGGCGTGCTGGTATTTGCCCTTCCGTTCATAAAGATCGGATTTCACGAGGACGCTGTCCACGTTCAGGTTGATGCCGTCATAAAAGCCGGAGACCATCTTTTTGATGTCCTGCTTGGCGAAAATGGCGTCCAGATCCGCTCCTCCCAAATCGGGAGCCTCCTGGAAGAAGAAGTCCTGGTAGTGCCAGGGGAGCATCTTATCCGGGGTGATTTTCCACCGGGCTGCCAGATTCATGTCGATGGTCTTTTTCATGGCTTTAAAGGGGGCGTCCGTCTCCCTGGCCAGTTCGTCAAAGATGGCAAAAACTTCCTTAACGTTCTGCTCATCGAGGGTCATCTGCATCTCGTAGAAATCCGTAAAGCCCATGTCCCGGGCCGCCTGATTTCGGAGCTTGACCAGCTTGATAAGAAGCGGGGCCACCTTTGGGCCGACCGATTTCTGGGCTTTCCATGCCTCCATGCGCAGAGCTGAATTTCTTTCTTTAGCCAGCACGTCGAGAAGATCGTTGTCAGAGACCGTTTTGCCCTGGTAGGTACCGCGGGATGTGTTGAAAAGATTCTCGATCTGCGTCGAAAGTTTGACGATCTTTTCCAGGAGAGCCGGATCGGCCTGGTTCTGGGCGAATTTGTTATAGACCAGGACGAGTTCCCGGGCCAGGATGGGATCCTTGATTTTACCTGACTTCTTGAATTCCTTGAGGAGGGCGAAGTCCTTCTTATCGGAATGGATTTTCTTGTATTCCACTTCGTATTCGGCGTAGGCGGAATAGGCCTCTTTTTTCCCTGTGCCTGTCGCTTTCCAGTAGGCCAGTTCTCTTTTCTTCATGAGGGGCTGGACCTTGGCGACATAAGTATCCAGGAAAGCCTTGAATTCTTTTTCCGTCGGGTTCTCTTTAGCGGCAGCCCCGGATGGATGGGCCAGGCAGGCCCCCAGAATGACAGTAAAAAGAAATATTATTGTCGTTTTCATGGCAGCTCCTTTTCTAAGGTTGGAATAATGACAGTATTTATTGAAAAAAACGTGAAATCCTCCTGAGCGGGAAAAACCCCGATATATCTGCAGATTACACGGATTCTGCAGAAGGCAGGAAGACGGATGTTTTCGGGGCTTTTCATAATTTTCCCCAGTCAGCAGGAATTTTCAAAAACATGTAGAACTTAAATGAGACCATGGGCATACCCGTGGGGGATTACGCTTGGGCGTGCATGAAAGAAAAGGGGAAAGAGGCAATACAGAAGGCTCTTCCCTCAGTTCCGGGGATGCCGCCGGGCGAAAAAAATATTAAGGAGGAAGAGAAACATGCAAAAAGGGAAATGGTTAGTGGTTATCTTTATGATCATCATAATGGTAGCCCCGGCAATGGCCGCTCCGCTTTTCGGAGATGTGCCGGCCAGTCACTGGGCCAAGGATGCCGTCGCCTCTCTGGCCGCGAAAGGTCTGATTGAAGGTTATCCGGATGGCACATTCAAAGGCGATCGGGCCACCACCAGATATGAAATGGCTCTGATGGTCGCCCGTCTTCTGGCCAAAGTAGACCAGATGGGCGCCAATTATGCCAGCAAGGCCGACATGGAAACCATAAAGGGTCTTGTCGATGGATTAAGAGAAGAACTCGACGCCATGGGCGTGCGGGTGACGAGCGCGGAAGACAACATCCAGAAACTGAATACCCGGGTTACCGCTCTTGAGAAAATTACCTTCTATGGCAGCATCGATGCCATGATGGTCTCTCAGGGCTTCACCAATACCGGGCACGGCGACTGGGACGGCAATACGGATCCCCGCCTCTCCTATGCGAACCTGGTTGGTTCGGTCCCCGGAACCCAGCTTCTCGTCGGCTCAGGGTTGCTGAGTGCTGTACCCACTAAATTCCCCGTGGTGGACTACATCAACGGCCGCATCCTCACCAACGGTACCGGCTACAGCACACTGGGAACCCTCGGGCTTAAGATCAAGGTTTCCGATGATGTCGCCGCGGGCGCCGAGTTCAAGGCATTCGTATCGGGCGGAGACGCCATTGTGGATATGATATGGGGGATTTCTCCTCCCTTCCTGGCCAACCAGTTCGCCGGTTTGAGCCAGGTGACTTCGCCTCAGCCCCTCAACAACCAGCCCTGGACCCGGATGGTCCTCGACAACTTCTGGATCAACCACAATCCCTCCGGCACCAAGCTGATCGTCGGAGCTTACAACTACACGAACATGGACGGGATCATCTTCCGAGGAGAGGAAAATCCTAATGCCAACGGCCCCCGCTACATCCCCTACTATGGTTTCGACCTGACCGGAAAGAACCAGATGCTCGTTCCCTTCAAGTATGAGCTCCTCTGGACGAAGCTGGGCCAGGGCACGAATAACGTCTCCAAACCCCTGGATTACTATCCATGGGCCATGGGCCTCAACCTGGCCTTTGAGTTCTCCGGTGTGGATTTCAAACTCAACTTCCTGCGCTCGGCTCAGGATCAGCTCAATGGAGCCCCCGCCGTCTCCGGACAGTATAATAACTGGAGCGGTTGGGTCAATCCTCCGGAATATGCGAACAGACCGGCCAGCGAGCGACCGATCTGCAACAACGGAATCGGCCCCCAGAGCGTGACCACTTGGGGAGCTTCTTTAAAGTACAAGTTCAACATTCCGGTGGATCTTAAGTTCATCGGCGAGTTCGGCTCCTCAACCTACAAACCCAACATGGCTTCCAGTTATGAAAAGAACGGCACTTCCACCCGTTTTGGCCTGACCTCCGCCCTCATTGGCGGCGACCTGGGCCTGGCCCTCGACTATGTCACCACCGATCCTTACTACGATCCCATGGATCTCCACTATCCGACCTACGGATCGGGAATCGATTTGATGTATGTTCCGTTCTGGCCGTTGCCGACCGGTTTCAATACTTATCCCGGCACCTACCAGCTCCACGACAGCTATATGTATCCCAACAACCGCCAGGGATTCCGCTTTAAAGTGGATTACAAGTTCGCCGGCGGAAACGGGAAGATCGGTGGCAAGATCAGCTCTCTGCAGCAGGTCAAAGACAACTCCAACTTCAGCAATCCAGGTTTCTTGGATGCAGTCTTCATTGGCGACCTCGCTAAGAGAAGCGATGGAACCTATTATGAAACCCCCGTGGGCAAAGTCACCAACTGGGGCTTAAATGCCGAATACAGCTTCTTCAAGAGCCTCAAGTGCAAACTGGGCTACGAGGAGTACAACTTCCAGAGAGATTCCGGAAGCTCCGAAGCCCTCGTCATAGCCGCCAATTACTACAAGCTCAACTACAACGCCTTCCGCCTCGGCCTCTCCTATCCGCTGACGCAGAAGTTCTCCCTCATGGGCGGCTGGGATATCGCCAATGTCAAAGCCAGCAACTACTGGTATGGTTATAGGAATTTCATCGATACCACCCAGAACCTCCCTTACCTTGGCTTCAACTTCAACATCTCCAGCAACACCTGCTGGAGCGCCATGCTCAAATCCTACCAGGTGACCGACAACATGGCTGACGACTCCACCGGAAATCTGCAGGGAACCAGTCCATTCAGTTGGAACGGGACCCAGCTCATGACCGAGTTCACCGTGAAGTTCTAAATCAGGGCTTCGAGCCAGACTATCAAAGAAGCCCCCCGCCGTGGCGGGGGGCTTCTTGCTCTTCAAGAACATTTTTGGTATAATCGAGCCGAGGCATAACAAGGGAGGGTGAGGGCTGTGTATTATTGGGAACTGAGAAAAAAGCTTTTTTTATGGCTTATTTTACCCGTTCTTCTTGCAGTCGGATTCTTTTTCGTGTCCCGGCCGGCCTGTAGTGAGGAGTCTTCCGGTCCCAGATTTTTTTATTCCTGCACTGCCAGCGGCAGCGAGTCGGGGATGGTGAATTACGGAATTGAGGAAGCACAGGTCAGACAGGCCATCGGCGAGCAGATCCAAAAGAGCGGAGGTATTTTGGTTAAAAGCCGGGAGGAAGCCGATTATGAAGCGGCTTTCAAATACGAAGCCGAGTTCGGCCTGGTCAGGTGCCAGGCTGTAATAAAGGATCTTAAAAACGGAACGATCCTGACGGATTCGGAGGGCCAGAAGGAAGTAAGCGGCATGGCTACGGATGCCGTGCAGGTAATGACGAATCTTTCCATCAACTTCGCCCGGGAAATCATCTCCGGTTTTTTTGAGAAAAACCGCGTGGCGGCCTCCAAAAAAACACTCGTCGCGGCTGCACAAACGCCACCGAAACCGATCCCGGTCCCGCTTCCTGTAGTTTCTACTCCCAAACCAGCTCCTGCCCCAGTCAAGGTGCCTCCCGCTCCTCCTCCCCCGATAATCGTCGCCACCCCTAAGCCTACCCCTCCCCCAGCCGTCGCCACCCCTAAACCGACCTTGGTCCCGGTGCCTGCACCCCGGGTGACGCCCAAGCCCCTTCCCACCCCAAAAATTGTCCTGCCCGTGCCTGCTACTCCGGCTCCGTCGCCCCCCTCCTCCGAGAGCGACGGGGAGCCTCCGGAGATCACCATGACTTACCCGGAGGAGCCTGAATCTCACACCACCGAGAAGACGATCACTCTGGGAGGTATAATCAGAGATCCTGATGGAATTGAGAATTATACGATCACGGCCAACGGGGTCCAGATTTATCCCCCGAAGAACATGCGGAGTGTGGTTTTAAAGGCCAAGGGGATTCCCATCTCGACCCAGGTGGATTTGAAGATGGGCGAAAACGTGATTATGATCTCGGCCACCGACAAGCATGGCAACCCGGCCCAGAATTTCATCAAGGTCCATCGGGAGGCCTCCATAGCGGGCGGGGGAGGGAACAGCCAGGCTCAGTCGGCCTCAAAGCCGGTTGCGGCCCCGAAAGTAGCACTCTGGGCGGTGGTTGTGGGCATCAATCGATACGAAGACTGTGAGATACAACCTCTTAAATATGCCGTGCCTGATGCTCAGGCTTTCAAAGATTTCGTAGAATCACAAAAAAAGAGCGGTCTTTATAAAGCCGTCCACATAAAATACCTCATTAACAAGGATGCGACCTTGAGAAATCTTAAAACGGCGCTTGGGGTTTTTCTGAATGACGCCCGCCAGGACGATGTGGTCTATGTCTTTATAGCTTCCCACGGGGCTGTTGATCCTCAGGGGGACAGCTATATATTGACCTGCGACGCCAATTTTAACAGTCTTTACTCAACGGCGCTTCCCATGGAGGAGTTTAAAAAACTCCTCATGGATAGAATATTTGCAGAACGCACCATCGTCATCGCCGACGCCTGCCACTCCGGCGGGATCGGGAACAACACTCGCGGGGCCCGGGAAATAGACATGAATGAATTTAAAAAATTTCTGGAAACATCCAAGGGAAGAGCCATCCTGACGGCCTCCAGGGCCAAGGAACTTTCTCAGGAAGATTCCAAACTGGGACACGGCCTCTTCACTTTCTTCCTCCTCCAGGGCCTTTCCGGGAAGGCGGATGCCAATGGAGATAACATCGTTACCGTAAGTGAACTTTTTGATTATGTAAACGAAAAAGTCGTCAAAACTTCAAGGGGTAGTCAGCATCCGGAGTTAAAAGGCAATTTTGACAACAACCTTCCTCTGGCTATCCCTGAAAAATAATTCTGAACATCAGGAAAAAATGAAATACGCCAACGAGAAAATCCGGGCGTTGGGGGCCTACGCCTTTGCGGAAATTGACGGAGAAGTGGCCCGTCTCAGGGAAGAGGGAATCCAGCCGATTGACTTCGGGGTGGGCGATCCCCAGGATCCGACCCCGGAATCCATCCGGGAGGCGGCCCGAATTGGAGTGGAAAGCCGGGCCCGGAGCGGCTACCCCAGCTACAGCGGCTCCTCCGAGTTCCGGGAGGCCGTCGCCGCCTTCATGAAGAGACGATTCGGAGTGGAACTTGACCCCGACAAGGAGATCTGCTCCACCATCGGGAGCAAGGAAGCCGTCTTCAACTTCCCGAACGCCTTTATAGATCCAGGAGATGTCGTATTGGTCCCCAATCCCGGCTACCCTCCCTACGAGCGAGGGACCCTCTTTGCCGGCGGGACTTCCTATTTCATGAACCTTACGGAGGACAACGGCTTTTTCCCTGATTTTGAGAGCATTCCCCCGGAGATTCTCCGGCGAGCCAGAATTCTATGGCTCAACTACCCTAACAATCCCACCACCCGGACGGCCACCGAGGCCTTCTATAGAAAGGCCATCGCCTTTGCCGGGGAGTACGGCCTTATCATCGCCTCGGATGAGGCTTACACGGAGAATTACTACGAGAATAAACCCTGCTCCATACTCCAGTTCGGGCGGGCGGGAATCGTCGTGTTCCAGAGCTTAAGCAAGATGGCCAACATGACCTGCTACCGGTCGGGCTGGATTTGCGGCGATGCGGATATCATCTCCGTTTTCAAGAAGCTCAAGACCAACATCGATTCGGGAACCAGCACCTTCATCCAGGATGCAGCCGTGGAAGCGCTTTTTAACACCGGATACCAGGAGGAACTGAGGAAAAATTATGCCCTTAAGCGGGATATTCTGGTTCGGGCCCTGAGAGAAGCGGGACTTCCCGACTGCACGCCTCAGGGAACCATTTACCTCTGGCAGAAGTGTCCGGAGGGCCTCACCAGCTTCGAATTCGCCCGGCTGCTCCTCAGGAAGGATATCGCCGTGGTGGTGACGCCGGGGCCGATGCTCTCCAGGCCGGCCCAAGGGGTGGATCCGGGCGAGGGATACGTCCGCTTCGCCCTGGTGCCCCCGGTGGAAGAGTGCCGGAAGGCCGCTCTTCGGATTGCGACCATCAGGAAGTTATGAACCGAGCCCGGACTTAAGGAGGAACAATGGATTTAAGAAGGTTGATTCCGGCCGTTGACGACCTCCTCGGCGAGAACGGAGCAAGGGAACTTATCGATAAGGAAAAATATCCCCGGGCGCTCGTGACGAATGTTCTGAAAACAGTCGTCGGGGATCTCCGGGAAAACCCGGCCCTGCTCTCGGGCTTTACCTCTTCTGATGAGGCGGAGGGACGCTCCCGCCTCACGGATTTCATCCTCCGGAAAGTCCGGGAAGAACTCTCCGGATCATTTCTTAAACCAGTAATCAATGCCAGCGGTGTCATCCTGCACACCAACCTGGGACGTTCTCCTCTTCCCCTCGAATCTCTGAGCAACCTGGTCGGGCTTCTGGAAAATTACGTCTCCCTGGAGATCGATCTTGAGAGCGGCGAGCGGGGGGAACGCCTTTCGCGCATAGAGGAGTTGCTCCGCGTCCTGACGGAGGCCGAGGACTCCGTGGTGGTCAACAACAATGCGGCGGCGGTCTATCTCATCCTGGACACCTTTTCCCGCGGGAAAGAGGTGATCGTCTCTCGGGGCGAGCTGGTGGAAATCGGCGGCCATTTCAGGCTTCCGGACGTGATCTCCCGAAGCGGCGCCCTGCTCCGTGAAGTGGGGACGACCAACATAACCTATATTTCGGATTATGCTTCCGCCATTTCCGGGAACACCGGGCTTATGATGAGGACTCATCCCGGCAATTACCGGATTCTGGGCTACACTGAGTCCGTCTCGGCCCAGGAACTGGCCGTCCTGGGGCGGGAACACCGGATCCTTACCCTTGAAGATCTGGGCAGCGGCCTTCTTCTGGATTTGAGCCGCTTCGGCCTTCAAAGGGAGGAGACGGTACAGGATATTATCAAGTCCGGAATCGACCTTGTCTGTTTCAGCGGCGACAAACTCCTGGGCGGGCCTCAGGCCGGCATCATCCTCGGGAAAAAGGAACTGATCCGGGAACTCAAGGCCAATCCTCTCATCCGGGCGCTCCGGGTGGACAAGCTGACTATTGCGGTGCTTGAGGCCACGCTCAAGCTCTATCTGGATCCGGAAGGAGCTCTCCTGACACTTCCGGTCATGCGGATGATCACGACGAATGTGACGAAGATTCGCTTTAGGGCGCGCCGCCTCGCCGGCAAACTCTCTTCTCTTCTGGAGGGCAAGGCCAGGGTCTCTGTCGAGCCCTCAAAAACCCGCATAGGAGGAGGCTCCTTCCCTATCGAAAAGATTCCAAGCTTCGCGCTCGCGATAGCGCCGCTTTTCATCTCTGAGGAGGAGTGTTCCCGCCGCCTTCTCGCTGACTCCACTCCCATTCTCGCGCGGAAGGGCCCGGGGAAGGTGCTACTCGATCTCCGGACGGTCAGCGAGGATCAGGACAAGATGATACTGGAAATTTTCGGCCGAATCTCACTTGAAGATAACGAATGAGGGATTTTATCCTGGGGACGGCGGGGCATGTGGATCATGGTAAGACCGAACTCGTTCTGGCGCTTACCGGTATTGACCCTGATCGTCTCCCCGAAGAAAAGAGGCGCGGCCTCACCATAGACCTTGGTTTTGCCCACCTTTTACTTCCCGGTGTCGGAGTGGCCGGCATCGTGGATGTGCCTGGGCATGAGCGTTTTCTGAAAAACATGCTGGCCGGCGTTGGCGGCTATGATATGGCCCTCCTGGTAATCGACTCCAGGGAAGGAATCCGGGAGCAGACCCGCGAGCATCTGGAGATTCTCCGCCTGCTGGCGGTTCCCCGGGGACTCGTGGCCCTGACCAAGTCGGATCTGGTCTCTCCCGGGGAGACAGCCCTGCTCCGGGAGAGTGTCCGGGAGTTCCTGAGAGGCACCTTTCTTGAGGAGGCCCCTGTCATTTCCGTATCCTCGCTTACCGGATCCGGCATTCCCGAGCTTAAGGAGGCCATAGGACGCGAGGCGGCGAAACTGCCGCCGCCCGGAACAGGAGAGATTTTCCGCCTTCCGATCGATCGGGTTTTTGTCAAAGCCGGATTCGGGACGGTGGTGACCGGAAGTCTCATTTCAGGCCGGGTCCGGCAGGGAGAGGCCGTATGGGTGCTCCCTTCGAAAAAAGAGCCTCTTCGAGCCCGCGTGCGCGGTATTCAGGTACATGGAACGAAGAGGGAGGAGGCGCTTTGCGGGCAAAGGGTGGCCCTGAACCTGGCCGGGATCCCGGCGGAGGAACTGAGCCGGGGTCAGGTCGCTCTTGCCGCCGGCTACGGAACTCCTTCAAAGACCCTGGATGTTTCCCTTAACCTGATTGCCGGTGAAGAGCGGGTGCGCACCGGGGAGAAAGTTCGCTTCTACGCCGGCACAGCCGAAGTCATGGGAAGAATCGCGCGCCTGAGGAATGCGGAGGAAGGCAGGGGCCTTCTGATCAGGCTGGTCCTCGAGGAGGATGTGCTTGTTTTTATCGGAGACCCCTTTATTCTACGGGCCGGGAATGCCGGAAGAACTCTTGGAGGAGGGAGGATCTTGGAATTGCCTCAAAAACCAGGAAAAAATCTCGCTCCTTTTGAAGAGGAAGCCGGAGAGCCCTCCCGTCTGCTCCGTCTGGCCTTCCGGGGAGAATCCTCGGGCCTGCTTACGGAGGATCAGCTTTTAAAGGCGCTCCAGCTTTCCCCGGTCGAGGGAAAAAATTTCCTCAAGGATTCAGCGGAAAAGAGAGAAAAGGGGACGCTTCTATTTTTGCCTGAGGAGCGCCGTTATGCCCTCGGGGAAAGCGTCCGGGACCTTAAGGGAAAAATAGTCTCCCTGCTGCGGCGTCTCCACGAGGCCTCCTTCTGGCAATGGGGCTGGAAGGGAGGGGAAATACGGGCTTATTTTTCCGGCATTTCCTCGCGCCTACTGGATTTCTGCCTAAACAGCCTTGTTACGGAGAATCTCCTTGTCCGCCGCGAGGAGCGGTATCTCCTGAGCGGCTTTACTCCCTCCCTGGATCCCGGGCGGGAGGAGATCCGCCGCCTGGTGCGGAGCGCCTTTGAAGAGGCAGCCTTTCAGCCGCCTTCAATAGATGAACTGAAGATTCGCCTTGGCGGAATGGAAAACCAGCGCCTCCTTAAGGAAGTCCTGGAATTCATGAGAGGATCCGGGGAAACGGCGGACATCGGAGAAGGAATGTTCTTTCTCTCCTCCGCGCTGGAGGAAGCCCGAAAAAAGCTTTCGGAACTCTCCCGGACCCGCGGCTCGTTCACCCCGGCTGAATGCCGCGATGTCCTTAAAAGCTCCCGCAAATACGTCATCCCGCTCCTGGAATACTTTGACCGCACGGGCTTTACCCGGCGGGAGGGCGAGGGCCGGGTCATATCCGGCTGTTGAACCCCGCCCACCGGCTCCGCCACTGCTATCTGAATGGAAGCCACAGGATTCATCCCGCGTGTCATTAAATATATTGATCACCATAAGGGACTAAAGGGAAGAATACTCACCAGCTCTCTAAAACTAGGCTTTTTCTTATATACAACCGAGTAATTAATCTGGTATCCTTATAAAGGACGAAAGATGATCGGCATTTTTAAATTTTTATCTAGGAGGAAAGCGAATGAACAAATGCAAAAGGTATTTTAAGATGTGGTTTATTGCATTACTGCTACTGACAGGGGTTTTTGTGGGCACGGCCTTGGCCCAAGTGAACATCAACGTCAACATCGGAGTGCCGGCTATCAGGGTTTCTTCGGATCCCTACACCGCGGTTATCCCGGGAACCTATATATATTTTATCACCGAAAGCCCCGAGAATGTCTTCTTTTATCAGGGCACCTGGTGGCGGCCGTATCAGGGACGCTGGCACAGAGCCACGGGATATAACGGCCCCTGGAGTTTTGTCGATGCCGGGAACGTGCCTCCGGGGTTGCGCGGGCTTCCTCCCGGCTGGCGCAATCTCCCCCCGGGTCATGCCAAGATAAAATATTCCCAGGTTAATAAATATTGGAGACAATGGGAGAAGGAGCGGCATTGGGATAAAAACGCGGGCCGCCAGCCGGGAAATGCACAACCCCAATCCAGAGGGAATCAGGGAAACCATGGGAACCATGGAAACAAAGAAAATAAGGGAAACAAAAAGGAAAAGAAAAGAAAATAGATCGGCTACAACCATTAGAAAAAAAGAGGAGGAGCGCTCTCGCCCCTCCTCTTTTTTTTCGGTTTCACTCACTCAAAACATACAATCCATGGGTGGAATACGATCTCTAAAACTAGGCTTTTTCTTATATACAACCGGGCAATCGCTTTGGTATCATTATATAGAAGGCAAAAGATGATCGACAATCTTACTTTTCATAAAGGAGGTGACGCGCATGAACAAATGCAAAGAATATTGCAGGCTGTGGTTTGTTTTTTTGCTGCATTACTGCAGACGGCTGTTTTTATGGTCGGATGCTGAGGAAGCGGAGGTAAAAGAGCTCATTAACTACAGCGGTGTTCCAGAGACATGACATCCAAAAAAGGTGGATTCGTTAGTCTCAATCAGGTAATATTTTCATAGTCAATCTTAATAGGAGGTCGTAAAATGCAAATTAAAAAGAACCTTTATGTCTATGCCACACTTGCCATTCTGTTTATATCCCTTATTTTCTCGACAACAGTCAGCGCCCAGTTGGTGATGGTCAACCTCAAAGTAAAGATCGTGAAAGTACAGCGGGAAAGCAGCAGCCTTCAGGTGAGAGTCCATGAGGGGCAAAACAAAGATGTGCAATATGTGGAACTGGACCAAAATACAAAGTTCTCTCATGCCAATAAGTTCTTCTCCTACGCCCAGGCCTTGGATAGCTTTCGCAAAGACATGATAATCAGAGTGAAGGGCGGCTATACTATGGGGGGACACGTCAAGGCAAAGGATATTAAATGGTAGACTGCGTTCGGTGAATTGCCAGCCCTGTGTGGGGGATGAAGTAAGTATGGATTCCCATTGTATCGAAAAACTTCACTCTCCCCACAGGGGAATCACACGAAGCTCTCTGTTTTTCATGAAAGAGGTGCTCTAATGAGGAAAAAATGGGTTTTATTGTCTGTAACCGTGCTGCTATTCCTTATTACGCTCTGTCCCGTGATGGCGCAGGAAATAAGGGTTTTTATCAACGCCAGGCAGATCTCCTTCGATCAACCGCCGGTGGTGATTAATGGTACTGTCATGGTGCCCATGAGGGGAGTCTTCGAAGAACTCGGGGCGGATGTGAAATGGAAGGCGGCGACACAGACAATTACCGCCAGAAAAGATGCCACGGCGATCCTTATCCAGATGGGTTCGACTTTTGCATCGGTAAATGAAAAAACGCAACAATTGAGTGTCCCCGCAACCATGGTGGGTGGAAGAACGTTAGTGCCCCTGAGGTTTATAAGCGAAGCTCACGGGGCGGATGTGCAGTGGAAGGACGCCTCCAGAACAGTTATGATAAGCTCAGCAGGCGGCATCGTATCGGAGCCTGCCGCTGCCCCGGCGCCATCGGGAGGCCCACGGATAGTTCGTGTAAATCATAATGCCACAGGATCGCTCAAGCCCGGGGATGTCATCGTGGTCACACTCGTCGGGGATTCCGGTTGCAAGGCAACCTTTGATATTGCCGGGATGGGAGTTAACATACCCATGACAGAAACTTCGGATGGAATTTATACCGGCAGCTTCAAGATTCCTGAGACTGCAGGGAATATTCGAAATGCCTCTGTCTTTGGAAGACTGAGCAGGAATAACCGCGAAAGCATGCGCCTGACAGAATCGGGCATAGGAATTGATGCGAAGTATGTGAAAGTACTGAAAGTCCTTCCCGAGGAAAACAGCACGGTAAAGACAAATCGCCCGAATATCCTGATTGTGTTTGAGTCAACAGGGGGAGACTATCTCCTTAACTCATCAGTGAATCTCTTAATCAACAATCAGCACATAACGGGTACCCCCACGGTAAGCAATGAACTCGTGTCTTATATATTGCCGTATGATCTGCCTCTGGGGCGGAACTCAATAGTCTTCTCAGCTACCGACATTCATGGGAATTCTTTAAGAAAAACCTGGTACTTTACCGTTGAAACCATAGGTATAATACAATCGATCATACACAATGCCGCGCTGCCTCTTGCCGTCGGAGAAGTGCTGCAAATCAAGATGAAGGGAGACCCTGGAGGAAGAGCAACATTTGACATAGGATCATACCGCAGGAACAATACAATGTTTGAGACGTCATCGGGAATATATACAGGGAACTATCAGATTCAACAAGGTGATTCCTTTCAGAACGCTCCCATTACGGGGTTTCTCGAAGTACCCGGTCGTTCTCCCGTAGCACTCAGCACCACCACCCCTGTTTCGGTGAAAAAGGATATTTCGCTGGAGATTACCTCTCCTCAACCAGGGTCAACGGTAGAGAAGAATTTTACCGTTAATGGAGTGACCATTCCCTTTGCAAAAGTCTCTCTAAATGTAAAAGTGTCTCTGGGGATTTTGGGGTTAAGCATGGAGAACGAGCTTATGACATCTCAAGTTCAGGCAGATGAGGCCGGAAACTTTCAATACAGGATAAATGACTGGCTTCCAGTAAATGGCGGATCATACACAATCACCGTCTCGGCTCAAGATGCCCAGGGACAGCAGTCAGCGACAGTCACAGTAAAAGTAAATAGAAGCGGGAAATCAACAGCCTTAAGGTCAGAGTCCATGCGGGAGGAATACGGTAATGTGTTATATCCATAGTAATGAGAAGGAGGTGGATTTATAAAATCTGAGATGCGATTCGTATTACGTGCCGGGGACCGGACTATATTAAAAGGAGGATTACTTGTATGAAAAAGTTTTTTATCATCGCAATTGCAGTTATGATTCTCGTCTTGGGCGTTCAGACGGCTAAAGTTGTGTATGCTGACAATGGTGAAGGTGTATCGGCAGCAGGCGCAGTACTTGAACTGCAGGATCTTGTGATCAGAAAGAATGCAGGTGCCAGTGAAGTCAATTTCAGGGTAATAGTAAAAAACATCGGGACCGTGTCTGCAGTCAATCTCAAAGATAATCTTGTGGTCTATCTTCGCGTCAAGAACCATAGGACGGGCTACTGGAACCTGCTTCAGAAATGGACAAATATTGACGAGATAAAGCCGGGGGAGATAGTGGCGCGAGATCGCACGGTCACCTCTAAGAATTTTGATGTCCTGTCGGACAAATTTACCCTTCAGGCAGAGATTGTTTTGGAAGAGCCGGGATATGCTGTAATATCAAAAAAATTCACTGAGAGTACTAACCCGATAGATTCGCTTAAATAACCAGTTATAAAAAGAAGGACTTTAACTAGGGACAGACGTTTTTTTTATATTTAATTTGCAAATAAAAGTGTCTGTCCCTGGTTTTTCTAATTTTCAGGGTATAAAAAACAAGAAAAATGGAGGCGTATTATGAGAATAAAAATTATGGTAATTCTTTCCTTCTTCCTGGTCTGCATCATGTCAGGCTTGGCCCATGCGGACTCGGCTCCACGACACCCCTTCAATCACCCTCTCTGGGGGGATGCTTCTCCAGTCCTTCTTGCCCTTGTTGACTTCTACAAGGTGGACAAAATCCCCATCCAGTCCATCGGCCAGAATCTGACCGATTCGCTGGATATTCACCCGACTCTTTTTCTGGCTAAGGCTGCCTCGCTCGACCCCTTGAAGATTTATGAGCAAAGGGTGCAGGGTTATTCCTGGATGACCATTATCAGGAATAACAGCATCAACCCGATTATCCTGTACACACCCCTGGAAAACATAAAACCCCCGGCGCAATTCGATCATGCCTATGCCCAGCGGGAGTACCTGGCCAAGGATTCCAAATATCAGATGAAACTGTACGACAGTGAGGTGCGCGACCTCCTGGCCCTTAAATTCTGCGTGGATGCTCTCAACATAACGCCGCAGGAGCTCTTCAACCGAATGTATTACATGGATCTGAAAGACATCATCGTAGAAATCGTCTATAATAACGCAGGGAAGGCGGTTCCTCCCTCTCTTCAGCGGATACGTTGAAAACAGAACTTTGCCGTGCTTAGCCCGCCTTTTTTAGTCGGCTAAGCGCGGCGCGACTCTTTCTCTTTCACTCGATTCCGATGATTTTGTGCCGCAGCGCATAGCGGATTATGTCTGAAGTGCTCTTGAGGTCCAGTTTCTTCATGATGCGATCTCTGTAGAAAAAAATTGTCTTATTGCTCAGGAAAAGCTCTCCGGCTATTTCCTTTGCGGTCTTACCTGAAGCCAACATATAGAGGACCTGTAATTCCCGCATGGTCAGAATGCCGTGACGAATTTCGGATTCTTCATCCTCAATCAAATAGGCCAGTTTATCGGCCAGGGTTGGGGTTATCCATTTCCCGCCTCCAGAGACTTTTTCGATGGCACTGAGCAGCTCGTCAGGTGCGCTCCCCTTGGTAAGGTATCCAGAGGCGCCGGCTTTCATGGCAGATACTGCATACTGCTCCTCGGGATGGATGCTTATGATAAGTATGGGAATCCGGGGATGCTTTCGCTTGAGCTCTTTTAAGACATCCAGCCCGTTCATATCGGGAAGCGTTATGTCCAGCAAAATAATGTCAAAGTGATTCTCGGCCGTTTTATCGAGCACTTCCTGGCCGGTGCATGCTTCATGGGGCGTATACATATCTGAATCCTCTGCAAGAATCTGCCTGAAGCCCTTGCGAATCAGAGGATGATCATCGGCTATGAGGACATCTATCATGAATTTGTTCCCTTTTCTCCATCCGGAATGCTGGCAAAAATGGTGGTGCCTTTCCCTTCTGCGCTTGTTATTTCCAGGGTGCCTCCAAGAAACAGGATTCTTTCCCTGATCCCGATAAGTCCTATGGAAGATGGATCTTCGAGCTTGCTCTGTGCGCAGCCTATTCCGTTATCAGTCACTTCCATAATCAAAGAGCCCTTCTTCTTCTGCAGGTTAATTTTAACCAGTTTTGCCTTTGAGTGGCGTGCGACATTGGTGAGTGTCTCCTGTAATATTCGGAAAACGGTGGTGGTGGTGGTAGGACCGATAGTCATATTAACAGGCTTGAAATAGATTTCGACCTGGATATCATGATGTTTCCTGAACTCCCTGGCCTGCCATTCAATGGCGGCAAGAAGCCCCAGATCGTCGAGAATGCGGGGTCGCAGCTCGGTAGCGATTTTTGTAACAGATTCGAGGGTCTGATCCACCGTCTCTATGAGTTCCCGGACCTTATCGCCGATGACATGCATGGACTCAGGGACCCATTTTTTCATCCACATAAGGTCAAGGCGCATGTAGGTCAGCGCCTGCCCGAATTCATCGTGAATCTCCCGGGCAATATTAGTTCTCTCTTCCTCTCTTACGCTATCCTGGTGGGAAATGAGGCTGCGCAGCTGCTCCTGTGATTGCAAGAGATTCTTTTCGACCTTGATGCGTTCCGTGATATCATTGGCAATTCCAAGAACCGCCACTTTCCTCCTGTGGTTTATGGGCACCATGCAAATATCGGCCAGCCTTGCCTCTCCATCTGCCATGTAGGCCGCTATGCTTGTCGCAGTCGCAATCTTACCCTCTATCACTCTTGTATAAGAGCGGGAAAGAGTTTCCCGGAACTCGGGAAGGAAGATCTCGAAGAAATCGCTCCCGCTGGGATTTTCTTCCCCGCTCTTCATGGCGGATGCAAGAGGATTGGCAAAGACAATTTTATTGTCCTGCACTATGAAGACTGCTGCGGGGATATTCCTGGAAAGGGCATAATAGAGCCACGCCGATTCCTCTGAGTGCTTCCGGGCCCTGAGGAGGATCTCCATCCGGGCAAAAAGATCACTCCTGTCAACGGGCATATGGACAAGCTCATCCACGAATTGCCAGAGGCGCCGCGTGATGAGCGTTGTATCGTCTTTCGTAGTAAGGAGAAGAATGGGGAGAAAAAGAGGCTCCTCCGACTCCTTCCTCTTCCTCACCTTATCCTGCAATCGCTCCATGGCCATACCATCGAGGATACACAGATCAAAGGAGCCTTCAAGTGCGTCATCCTTTCCGGCAATGGCAACCTTGTGCCTGGTCGTGAGGCATTCGGCAAGGTGACGCCGGTTCTCTTTCTTGTCCATCAGGATGAGAATCTCACTCATCGCCGGCTTCCTTGAAAATATTATCTACGAGGGCGAGCATCTCCTTCACTACAAGGGGCTTTAAAAGCACCGTGCGCTCCCCGTGTCCCGGTGCCGAGATCTTTCTGGGGGAAATAAGGACAAAGGGGATCCCCTTTGTCCGAAGAATCTCGCTTCGCTCCCATATACTGTGGTCATAGCCCATGAGATCGATGAGCGCGAGCCCTATTATTTCGGGAATCTTCAAAAGCCCGTCAAGTTCCTCCATGGTGGCGGCACTCATCACTTCGTACCCATCATCGTGTAGAAACCCGGTGATAAGCTCAAGATTGCGCCTGTTATGCTCAACGATAAGGATTTTGCGTGAGTGTGGCATGCTCATACTCCCCCTTTAACTGTTTCCAATCCAGTGGGCATTCCACTAAGGATTCCTCTCAGCGTGGTGAGCGGCTTCCCGACCTTAACCCCTTGAGAAGTTATCTCCAGCTCCCGCAGGAGCTTTTCATGATCGCTGAGGCGCTTCTTGAGGACTCCGATGGACTTGCGCAGCTCCCCTGCCATCTCAAGATACCGCATGAAAATGATATTATCGGCAATATAGCTGATGCCAACCTCCGTGGCGGAGAAATCGCCTGTAATGCTCTCTACTTCATTGATGAGAATGACGGTGACCCCCATGTTCATCAGGTATCTGGAGAGCGCGTGCATCTGGGTTATAAGGTCCTCTCCCTTGAGAGCAAGTCTGTATCCGCTGATGCTGTCCAGACAGATGACGCGGACGTTATTTTCCTCAACCTCCCTGCGGATAATTGAAGTAAGCTCACTGGCGGTATACTGGAGAGGCTCTATCTTCACCAGCGAAAACAAACCATGCTGTATCATCGACGTCACGGGAATCTTTATGGTTTCGCTTCTATGGAGAATGCTTTCCCTGCTTTCCTCGAAGGTATAGAACAAGGAGCGTTCCCCTCTTTTCGCCGCCTCTTTCAAGAAGAGCACGCCAAGGGTGGTCTTTCCCACGCCGCAGGGACCGGTGATGAGGGTCACCGTCCCGCGCTCGATCCCGCCATGAAGCATGGCATCAAGCTCGGGAACCCCCGAGGATATGATCTCCGAGACGTATGGCTTTCCGTGCTTATCGGGCATAAGGCGGGGGAAGACCTCCATGCCTTTCTGGCTGAGGCGCATGGAATGAGCGCCGGGGCGGAAATCGGAGCCGCGGAACTTCGTCACTTCCAGGGATCTCAGGCCAAGGATAGAATCAAGATCTATGATCCCGTCGGCAATAAACTGGAGATGATCGTCGGGAGCCTCGGCGCTCTGCTCCGAGGTGAATAGCACCGTGCACCCATTCTCCTGAAGAAAGCGCATGAAGGAGACAACCTGCTTCCTGAACTGGAAGAGATCCGGAGAGAGGTAACGAAATTGGGTCATGGTGTCCACGAAGACCGTCGCGGGCTTCAAAGCCTGAACCCGGGTCACAATAGTCTGCGTTAGGGGATCGCGCTCCACGTCGGCGGGGGAGAACAGATCGTACATCTGACCCTCAACAAAAAAATCTTTCGTGGGGCTTATATCAAGAAAATCAATTCCCTCAAGCGTGAAGCCCATAGCCTTTGCGTTGGAGCGAATCTGCTCCGTGGACTCCACGAGAGTTATGAAGAGAGCCTTCTCCCCCCTTGCAGCCCCTGCGGTGAGAAAATGTAACCCGAGCACCGTTTTGCCCGCTCCAGGCCCTCCGCGCAGGAGGTACCCATTTCCCCTGATGAGACCGCCATGCATGATCTCATCAATGCCCTTCACGCCCGTGGACAATCTTACATCAGTTCCATTACTCATAGCTTTTTCTCTCCCCTCCCGAAAAAGTTTTTGCGGACAGCGATTCTTGTCATGCAATAATGCGGCGAAGGATTGTCCGTTATATTTTCGGGATTCGGGGAAATTATATCAAAAACCTCTAAATTACTGCGGGCGCTTATGCCTCCACCAATCACCATCCTGATAGCGGTTTGGCGTAGCCTTCTCCATGACCGCACGTCCTTCATCGATCTTTCTCATAGTCTGCTCGAAAGAATCCCCATCGGGAGCAATTTTCTTGGTGCCCATGCTCATGCCATTGTCACTTATCCGGGCTTGAAATTTGGAGACGTAATCTCCTGATTTCAGCGACATGGTAAAATTAGATCCGTTCAGCCTTCCCGTCAGTTTTGACCTGACGACATCGCCTTCGTCCGTGCGGTACCGGCTATGGCCGGTGATCAAAGAGCCTTCCTGGGTGAGATACCAGATCTCCCGGTTCACACCGCCGTCATCATAAAAAAGAAGTATGTCCCAGGTTCCCGTTAGATCCAACTCTGCGGGGGGGATGCTTGTTTTTTGCGGCGATGGAGCGGCCCCTTCGTCCCCCGAAGAAAGATACATTAAGGGCATTCGGCCGTTACTCTGTGCAGCAGTTACTGTCTTCGCCTGAAAGACTGAGGCAAGAATCAGAATTGCAAATGCAATGAAAAGATACTTTTTCTTTCAAATAATCCTCCTTTAATTCGATCATCTTTTGCCCATTGTAATAGTATCAACCAATTGTTCGCTTGTATATAAGAAAAAGTCCGGTTTTAACGAGCGAGTCAGAGCCCGGTGCAGAAGGAGAA
>Ga0209749_1001199_pt1 | contig 24979 bp, 19 predicted proteins | sample EPASupsiteSAE347_FD_187267 | JGI IMG/M metagenome (GOLD analysis project Ga0209749, IMG submission 187267) | Bioremediated contaminated groundwater from EPA Superfund site, New Mexico - Sample SAE3-47 (SPAdes) (version 2) | ecosystem: Environmental > Aquatic > Deep subsurface > Groundwater >...
GCAACACGGAGTCACCGAAGACCAATTCTCGCTTCTTCCTTCGGTGTCTTTTTTCCATGAGTCAACGGGGGTCACGACGTTCTCCAAATGGGCCGGGCAATCCTGGAGAACAATAAAGACCGCGCCGCAAAGGGGAAAACACATAACAGTACTTTATCGCATTTTTGCGCATTTATTTTTTGCCTAATCCGCTTTTTTCTATACAATAGCAGTTTTTTGGGACAAACATAAAAGAGGAAAAATGCGCGCAAAATCTTCTTATTCAAAAGCCGGCATAGATATCGATGCAAAAATGGCCGCCTTGCGGGCGGTCAAAAAAATGATCGGGAAAACTGTCGTTCCCGGCCAAATCTGCGAAATAGGCTCTTTTGGAGGCATGTTCGCCTCGCCCGGGAAAAATATGGCCCTGATTGCCAGCGCGGACGGGGTCGGGACAAAACTGAAGGTGGCCGTGATGTCAGGCCGGCATGACACGATCGGACAGGACATTGTCAATCATTGCGTCAATGATATTCTGGTTCACGGCGCCAGACCGCTTTTTTTCCTCGATTATTTTGCCACGGCCAGGTTCGATGCCCAAATCTTCAGGCAGGTTGTCTCCGGTCTTTGCCGCGCCTGCCGCGAAAACCGCTGCGCGCTCCTGGGAGGCGAAACGGCCGAAATGCCCGGCCTCTACCCGCAGGGCGAGTACGACCTGGTCGGAACGATCGTGGGCGCTGTTGAGCGAAAAAAAATCATAACAGGCAAAACCATTCGACCTGGGGATATTATTATCGGATTGCCTTCCAGCGGATTGCATACCAACGGTTTTTCGCTCGCCAGAAAAATCATCTTCGAGCAGGAGAAACTCAAGCCACGCGATGTCCTGCCGGGCGTCGGCAGCCGCGTGTCCGACGTGTTGCTGGCGGTGCACCGCAGTTATTTGCGGCCGGTAGGCGCCCTGATGGGAAAAGTGGCAATCCAGGGCATGGCGCATATCACCGGCGGCGGCTTTCAGGACAATGTTCCGCGCGTTTTACCCAAAGACGTCAATGCCGTCTTTGACCTTGCCGCCTGGACTCCTCCGCCATTGTTCCGTTATCTTCAGGAGCGGGGCAAGGTGGACCGGGAAGAAATGTACCGGGTTTTCAACATGGGAATCGGCCTCGTGATTATTCTCAGGGCGGCCGAAGTCCCAGCCGCGTTAAAAATTCTTAAACGGCTGAAATTTAATGCTCCTATAATCGGAAAAATTGAAAAAGGAAGCGGAATAGCACGGCTGATCTCATGATTCAGAAGAAGTTAGATAAAATTCCGGCTCACGTCGCCATCATCATGGACGGCAACGGACGCTGGGCCGCTCAAAAAGGGCTGCCGCGCATTGAGGGACATCGCGCGGGCGCAAAATCCATTGAGGCCGCGATGCGGGCCTGCATAAAAGCCGGCGTGCGTTACCTGACGCTTTTTGCCTTCAGCACCGAAAATTGGCGCCGACCCAAAACCGAAATCGCCGGCCTTATGAAGCTCCTGGTCGAGTTTTTACAAAAAAACGAAAAAGACCTGCATAAAAATCAAACGCGCCTGAGGACCATCGGACGCACCGCCGACCTGCCCAGGCCGGCCCGGTTTATCCTGGAACGCGTGGGCAAGGCCACGGCAAAATATGACGCCCGCCACCTGATTCTGGCCTTGAGCTACGGCGCTCGCGACGAAATCACGCAGGCCGTGCGCGCCATTGCGCAAAAGGTTAAAACCGGGGAGCTCAAGGAAAACGAAATTGATGAAACTGTTGTGGGGCAACACCTTTATACAAAAGAGATTCCCGATCCAGACCTCCTGATCCGCAGCAGCGGCGAAATGCGTTTAAGCAATTTCCTGCTCTGGCAGCTTTCTTATGCGGAACTATACGTTACCGAAACCCTCTGGCCGGATTTCCGCGAAAACGATTTTTTTGCGGCCCTGGCAGCCTATGCCAAACGCCAGCGGCGCTTTGGAGGAATATAAACAGATATCAGAAGCCGGCGATCGGCAGGAAGAAAACTTATGCAAAGCTTAAACAAAAGAATTTACAGCAGCCTCATCCTGGCCGGCGTGTTGGCGCTCATGATTTTGCGCGCGCCGGTGTTGCTGGTCTTTGCCTTGCTGGCCACAATTGTAATCGTCGCCCTGCTTGAATTCTACGCAATTATCCGGCAAACCGGAACTCCCTCCTACCGCTATCTGGGCATTGCCGGCGGCATTGTTTTAATCGGCACGACTTTTTATGTTTACATCTTCAACGGCGGCGCAAATGCGGCGGAATACGAATTGGCTGTTCTCTTCGGCATTTTTCTGGCGCTCTGCATCCGGCAATTCCCCCAAAAGCTCAACGGGCAGCCCCTTGGCACGATTGCCTGCACGATGCTCGGCCTCTTGTATATCCCATTTCTTTTCAACTTTTTCATAAAACTGGGCCTAGCCTGGGACCATAACAATTTTTTCAGCAGCGTCGGGCTGACCGGAAGGCTGTTGAGTTTCTACCTGATCGCAGTTGTCAAATGCACGGATATCGGCGCATTTCTGACCGGCTCCCGTTTTGGAAAACATAAACTCTTTCCCCGGCTTTCACCGGGCAAAACATGGGAGGGTTTCAGCGGCGGAATGCTCTTCGGGCTTTTGGTCAGCCTGTCGCTGTTCTTCTTATGCCGCGGGCATTTCGGCCATAAACTGATGACGCTGACAGACGCTCTGGTTCTAGGGATTTGCCTGCCGCTGCTCGGAATGGCGGGCGACCTTATCGAATCCCTGCTGAAACGGGCCGGCGGCGCCAAAGACGCGGGAACTTATATTCCGGGCATGGGCGGCCTGCTGGATGTGCTCGACAGCCTCCTGACGGCCGTGCCTTTCTTTTATTTTTATACTCTCTGGTTTTTGCCGACAATTTGAATGTTTTATTAGCCACAAAAAAGCACAAGCAGAGCACAAAAAAAAGATTATCTTGTGAATTTTGCGCCTCTTTGTGGCAAGTTTGTTCCCAGATGAACACACCCAAAAACAAAGCCACGCCGCCCAAAAAAATAGTCGTGCTCGGCAGCACCGGATCCATCGGCGAAAATGTCCTGCGCGTGGTCGAAAGATTTCCGGACCGCTTTCAAATCATAGGCTTGGCCGCGCAGCGTCAGGCCGAAAAGCTCCTGCGGCAGGCGGAACGCTTTAATGTAAAAAAAATAGCCGTCGGCTCGCGCGAGTCCGCCGCCGACATCACGCCGCCCCATGGTATTTCCGTTTTGCGCGGAAGCGAAGGACTGGAAGAACTGGCGGCTCAGAAAGACGCCGACATGGTCGTGGTGGCGGTTGTCGGCATGGCCGGATTGAGGCCGGTGCTGGCCGCCCTAAAGCAGGGCACTGACGTTGCCCTGGCCACCAAGGAAGTCATGGTTGTCGCCGGAGAATATGTTGTAAGGGCCCGTGAAAAAAGCGGCGCCGCCATTCTGCCGATTGACAGCGAACACAGCGCCATTTTCCAGTGCCTCGAAAACCGTCCGCTGAGCCAGGTCGGAAAAATCATTTTGACCGCATCGGGCGGCCCGTTCGCCGGACGCGAAAAAATAGATTTTGACATGGTCAGCATTGCCGCAGTTTTGAAACACCCGCGCTGGAACATGGGCAAGAAAGTGACGGTTGATTCGGCCACGATGATGAACAAGGGGCTCGAAATAATGGAGGCGCAGTGGCTCTTCGCCATGCCTCCGGAAAAGATCGAAGTGCTTGTCCATCCGGAAAGCATAGTGCATTCACTCGTGGAGTTTGTGGACGGCGCGGTGCTGGCGCAGCTCAGCCCCTCCGACATGCGTTTTGCCATCCAATATGCCCTGACCTGGCCGGAACGCCTTGACGGCAGCTTGCCTCCCCTGAAACTTTCCGAACTGGGCGCGCTGCATTTTTCAATGCCGGATGAAAAACGCTTTCCCTGCCTGGCGCTGGCGCGGCAGGCGGCCCGGGACGGCGGAACCATGCCGGCGGTTTTGAACGCGGCAAACGAGGTGGCGGTCCACGAGTTTTTGCACGGAAAAATCAGGTTTTCAACGATCTGGAAAATAGTGGAAAAAGTCATGAACAAGCACGGCAACGTTAAAAATCCTGCCCTCGCCGACATTGTGCACTCCGACCAATGGGCGCGGGAAGAGGCGAAAAATATCATTAATCGATGCGGCGCGGCAGGGATGCCGTCGCCCTACCTTTAGCGCAATTTGGTAGGGCGTGGGCCTCCGGCCCCGCCGTTCTTCAATAAAGGAAATCAAATGGACCATATCACAATTCTCTCTTTCATTTACATCGTTATTGTCGTGGCGGCGCTCTTCGGACTCTGCATCCTGATCCATGAGCTGGGGCATTTCATTTCCGCCAAAATGCTCGGAATGGTAATCGATACATTTTCCATCGGTTTCGGACCCGCCATCTGGAAAAGAAAATACGGCAATGTTCTCTTCAAGATCTGCGCTTTCCCGATCGGCGGCTACGTGGCGTTGCCGCAAATGGACCCGAGCGTTTCCAACAACAACCTGCCCGCAAAAGAGAACAAAAAAAACACCGAATCGCCAGGTGGCCCGGCCGCTTGCTACTCTGCGAAGTCAGCGGAGGCTGCCTCCGCTACGAAGCACGAGCCGCGGACGGGCGACGTCAAGGATAAAACCGTCGCGACGGCCTGCCCCGCGAAGCGCTCTGGCGAAGAGGCGGAGCGCGACGGCCACCCAGTCGCTTGCCTGCCGCCTGTCACGCCCTGGAAAAAAATCGTCGTCGCCGTGGCTGGCGCTGCCGGAAACATGCTGCTGGCTTATATCGTTGCCTGGATTGTTTACATTGCCGGCAAACCCTCCACGCCGGCGGAACGATGCGCTATTCTGGGTTTTGTGGAAACGAATTCGACAGCTTATTCCGCCGGCCTCAAGACCGGCGATGAAATTTTGGCAATCAACGGACGCGCCGTACAAAACTGGCAGGATATCATTCAGGAAAACGCCCTTTCCGAAAAAGTATCCATTTCGCTTAAAACCACCGAAGGGACCAAGTCCGTCACACTCTCCACGGAGTGCAACGCTCTCGGATTCAGAACCATCCCCGGAATCCACGAAATAACGCTCTGCAAGGTTTTAAGCGCTGAGCCCGGGTCAAGCGCCGCCGCGGCCGGCATTCAAAGCGGAGACCTGATCAAAAAATTTGACGGCATTGACGTTTTGAGCATAGACCACCTGATCGCGCTTACTTCCGCGCGCGCCGGACAAACCGTGCCCATGGCCGTGGAACGCAACGGCAAGGAACTGATCATGAACGTGACACCGCAATTTGACGCTTCCTTGAACAGGGCGCGCATTGGAATTCGTTTTGATCCCATGGCGGTCGACTTTGACCGCGTAGTCCACATTGCCCCGGCCGTTCAGATCAAAAGCCATTCGCTGGTCATTTTCCGGGTGCTGCGTTCGCTCGTGACTCCCAAAGAGGCCAAAGCCACGTCGCAGTCCCTGGGCGGACCTCTCATGATCATTTACATGCTCCAGGACATGGTGCGCAAAGGACTCGTCATCGCCCTCTGGTTCGTCTGCCTGCTGAACGTCAATCTGGCCATACTCAACCTGCTGCCCCTGCCGGTGCTTGACGGCGGCCACGTGATTTTTGCGCTCTGGCAGATTGTCTTTCGGCGGCCGGTGCCGCCGAAAGCGGTGCTTTTTCTGGACCAGCTCTTTTTCGGCCTGCTGATCCTGGCCATTGTCTTGATCACCGGCAGGGACATTAAGAGGCTTTATCAAATCCGCCAGCTCTCCAAGCCGCCGGCCGGACAACAGACAATTACCAACCAAGCCGTCCCGCCGGACGTGGAACCAAATGACGATGAATAACTTAAATTGTCACACCTCGGTGGGATCCCGGCCTAGATGGTTGCCGCCAGCGCGCCTCAGCCGTTCCCCAAGGGGAACGGCTTTTTTGTTTTCCAAGCTATCGCGTTAGATAGCCGCTGTTTAATGTTTTACGTAAAAGGATCTTATGATCAGGGATTTATTTCAATACTATTTGCTGCAACCAGACGGGTTGCCAAAGTCTTTGGCGGAGGAGTTGCTCCGGCGATACCCCGGCAACAAAATTCTCGCTTATGCGCTCTGTGACCTGGATGACAGGCAACGTTTTACCGAACAGTGGATGATTCTTACGGAAAAATATCTGCTTATGGTAATGTCCGGCCAGAACAAGGGCGCATGGAAGGTTAAGGCTTTCCCTCTGCTGGAGATAGAAAAATTCGAGGTCTTTGACGGCCTCTCAAGCAGCTCCCTGCATCTGATTGGAACAACGGGAAAGCTTCTGGCGTCGCTGCGATACTCCCGCCGGCAAAGCCGGGCCGTGAGCAACGTGCAGTTTGTCGCGGAACAGAAGCGCAAGCAACTCAAGGAGGGCGTTGCGCCCAATGAACTCGCGGAAGACCTTGATCCGGACGAGGAATACAGAGACGCCATGTTGAAGGCGATCGAAGACGCAAAAGCCATGCTGTCCATGCCAAAGCTTGGCGTCATGATGCGCCTGCTTTCATATTTGCTGCCCCATAAAGGATTGGTGATTTTCGCTTTCAGCATGGCCGCGTTGATGGCATGCATCCAGCTTATACCGCCCTACCTGACCAGGGTGCTGGTGGATGACATCATCCGCCCGCTGGAGCACGGGAAAACGGCCGATCCGTACTACTGGCTCTGGCTGGTCATCGGCGGACTGGCGCTCGTCTATACCCTTGGGGAATTACTTTCCTTTATCAGGTTGAGAATAATGTCGAGCGTGGGCGAAAAAATATGCATGCGCCTGCGGCAGGACATCTACAGCCACATGCAGAAACTCAGTTTGTCGTTCTTCAGCTCCCGGCCGACCGGAACGCTCATTGCCCGGGTAAGCTCGGACACCGACCGGCTCTGGGACTTTCTCTCATTCGGAATCATTGACATCGGAGTTTCGCTTCTGCAGATGATCGGAGTGATGGCCGCCCTGTTTTTGCAAGACCGGTCGCTGGCGATCTTCGTCGTGCTGCCGCTGCCGGTCATGATCGTGATGTTTTATATGCACAGCTCTAAAATCCAGGTTCATTTTCTGCGAATCTGGCGCAAGTGGTCGGCCATGACCGCCGTGTTGTCGGACGTCATCCCGGGAATGCGCGTGGTGAAGGCATTCGCCCAGGAGGAAAAGGAAGTTGACCGTTTCAACCAAAAGAACAGGGCGGTTGAAGAAGAGGCGCAGATCCTGCACAAACATTGGACGCGCTTCTGGCCCATGGTGGTTATGCTCATGCACACCTGCACGCTGATCGTGTGGGTAATCGGCGCGCCGCGCGTAATACTCAACATTACCAGCAAGGGTGCGGAAGGTATACCGCTGGGCGTGTTCCTGGCATTCATAGGATATATGTGGATGTTCTGGGCGCCGGTGCAGCACCTCGGCATGATGAGCCGCGTGATCAACCGGGTGACGACCTCGGCCTCGCGGGTTTTCGATGTGCTGGACACCATCCCCTCCATCGTGAACAAGCCGGACGCGACAACGCCGCCGTCGTTCGACGGCAAGGTGCTCTTTGAAAATGTCACCTTCACCTACGACGGCGTACGCAATGTGCTCAAGGGAATCAGTTTTGACGTCAAACCCGGTGAAATGATCGGGCTGGTCGGAACATCCGGCAGCGGCAAAACCACCCTGGTAAACCTGTTGTGCCGTTTTTATGACGTGAAGGACGGCAGGATCTGCATTGATGGGTGCGATATCAGGGACATGAAAATAACCGAATTGCGCAGGCAGATCGGAGTTGTCCTGCAGGAGCCGTATCTATTCCACGGAAGTATCGCGGAAAACATTGCCTACGGCTCGCAGGGCGTTTCGCTCAGAAACATCATCGCAGCGGCAAAAGCGGCCAATGCGCACGAGTTCATCTGCGGCTTCCGCGACGGCTACGAAACGATTGTAGGCGAGCGCGGCCAGACGCTCTCCGGCGGCGAACGCCAGCGGATCAGCATTGCCCGCGCCATCCTTCACAATCCGCGGATCCTGGTGCTCGACGAGGCGACCAGTTCCGTCGATACGGAAACAGAAAAAAAGATACAGGAAGCCTTGCAGCATCTCGTTGCCGGCCGGACCACCTTTGCCATCGCGCACCGCTTATCAACCTTAAGCGCCGCCAATCGCCTTTTCGTGCTGGAAAAGGGCAAGCTGGTCGAACAGGGCACTCATGCGGAACTCTTGGCCATGGCAGACGGTGTCTACGCGAAATTGCATCGCACACAGGTGGAATTACAGGCCAATGTGGCCGTTTAATTTTTTCGAGGAAAGCAAACAAATATGAATGCGAACCAAAACATGCCGGAAAAAGAAAACACCGCGGACGAAATAACGGAACATGTTGATTTGTTCCGCAGGGAGGATGGCCGTCTGGTGTTGCGCTATGAGTCTGACGGCAAACCCGTCGAGACGCCGATCCGCGTGGCATGTTGCTTCCCCTGGGCCCACAGGGAAAAATTAATCAGCCTGAGGGACGACAAAGGCAGGGAACTGAGACTCGTCGAAACCCTGGCGCAACTTGACGCCCAAGCGCGGCAACTGATCATGGAGGAGCTGAATAGCGCGTTCTTTGTGCCGTTGATCACTGAAGTGAAATCCATTGAGCGGCAGGCGGAGCTTTTCCTCTGGCGCGTGGAAACCAACGCCGGCCCCAGGAATTTCCTCACAGGGCACGACGAGCACCCCAGGACTTTGCCGAACGGACGGGTACTGATCAGGGACGTGAGCAACGATCTTTACATCATCGACGACCCGAAAACCCTTAACGCCAAAAGCTGCAAGCTGCTCTGGTCGTATCTGGACTAAGGCGACAGGGCCGCCAGCCAAAATAACCATCTGGTGATTCGTTGTTGACGCTTGGAAACTTCTCCGCAAATTTGTAACATATTGCAACGGAACGATGTGCTAAACTCTGACTGCGGCCAGCATGGCAAAGTAGTTTTCATGGGGAATATATTCCGGCACGCTGTTGCCCGTACCCAAGGCGTAAGCTCCGCGGTCGCCGACACGTTCAAGCATGGCGCACGAACGCCGATATACCTGATCGGGCGTGGAGCGGGTGATAAAATCAAGGTCAATCCCGCCGAGAACGGCGATTCTTCCGTGGAGTTCCTCATAAGCATCTTCCACAGGTTTAATGGCGTCCTCATAAGAATGTTTGGCGTCATAACCGATGTCATCAATGATGTCATTCATAAGCGAATCCAGATTTCCACAACTGTGAAGAATGGCCGGTCTGTCCGCCTTATGCGCGGCGGCCACGATTTGCCTGTGCCAGGGAATGACATATTTGCGCATGTCCGCCGGCGACAACATCGGCTGGGTCTTGAATCCCCAATCGTCGTTGCTGATTATGGCGCCCACCGTTTCATTTTTCAAGACCTTTTGATAGTGCCTCAAGAGGCGATTGCCGACGGCATCGAAAATCTCTTTTGTCAATTTCGGGTCATCCGCCATCAGCCAGCAAAGGTTGTCAAAGCCGGTCAGGGCGATTACGTTCTCCAAAACGCCCCCGGGCCCGTAGGTAATCAGCTTCATGCCCTCCGGCAGATCATCCGCCAGTTCAGCGAGCATGTTATAGTCAAAAGCGTCCGGCTCCGGCCAGGGATATTCTTCAAAACCTTTGCGATCTTTGATGGTTCCGCCTTCGTTCAAAGAACGGGTTTGGATCTGCTGGTGCGTGCCGGACGGAAATGAGAATCTGGAGCCGGGAACCGGCGCGTAGTCATATCCCGCATTATGATAAGCCCGGATTACAAGTCTTTCGCGGTTGTAAGGCCCATCGGCATTGCATTTTTCCGTTTGCTTTCCCGCCAGCACGCGGTATAGCGGATCGTTCAGAAAAAACTCAAAGAGCACGGGCCGCTCCGGCTTCTGGCGGCGCAGCACTTTCAGCAGATTATTGAAATTCGTCTTCGCTTCCGGCGGTTTTGGACATGAATATTTTGCGCCCATGTTTTTTCTCCTTAAATTTATATTGAAAACATACCAGAAAACGTTCAGGATGTCTTTGGATGAATCGCCGAAGATTTATCCCAATCGCCGATGAAAAAGGTCCAAAGCGAACAAGGCCAAATCCCGGCGTATGAACCGGGCATAGAATTGCTGGCATTTTTGCGGCCGTACGTCAGGCATTGCGGCGACGCGCGGCGGCCGGCCTGGTCAATAAAAAACCGGAAACTGTTGGATTATCTGCTTGTCCATATAGACGAAGGTTTTGGACATTTTATCATCGACGGAAAAAGTTATGAGGTCAAGCCCGGTGATCTTTTCTGGATCCCGCCCGACACCGAACACGGCATGGAAGGTTATCCGCCGGGCATGGTTTGCCCTTACGTCCATTTTGATCTGGTCTACCGGCCGCAGTTGTCCCATTGGGATTTTTCAATTCCCGGCGGCATGACCGATCTTGCCGATCTTGCGCCCCTCATGCACGAACCGATTTCCCATCCGCTGCTGGTTTCACTGAAGGGACGGATACGGAGTTATACCAATGTGCGGGTGAGCGAATTGCTCCATGAGATTTGCCTGGAAGCGGCGCGGGCGCATCCTTTTGCCGCGCTCAGGTCTTCCGGGCTGTTGCTGGAAATTATCGCGGAAATATTGCGGGGGAAAAGCCGGACGCATGAAAAATATGCGGCCCGCATGGGACTCCTTGAACAAACTGCGAACTGGATCATCAAAAATTGCCACAAACAACCCGGATTGAAGGAAATGGCAGCGCAATGCAGATTGTCCCCCAGCCATTTTCGACAGGTATTCGGCGATGTCTTCGGTTGTTCGCCGCGCGCATATCTTCGCCGGGCCAGGATCCGCGCGGCGCGCAGCCTGATGATGTCCTCCGGACTTTCCCTATCCGAAATCGCCTGTCAGGTCGGTTTTGAAACCGTGCACAGTTTTTCCAAGGCCTTCCGCCAGATGGAAGGCATGCCGCCTTCAACCTACCGGCAATGCGGCTCAAACCTCATTCGCGTGGAAGGCAGAAAACCGCATTATCTGCATTAAAACCCTTTCGGGGACAGCCCTTAAATATTAAATTCTTGTTGACGTTTAATGATATTAATGTATAAGGAAAGATATGGCGCGAAAACCTAGGCTTGTTTTTGCGAATGCAATATATCACATAACCTTTCGCGGAAATGAACGGCGGGATATATTCTGTGACGACAAGGACCGCGAACGGTTTCTATTGTCCCTGGCAGAGCGGGCGCCAACATATCAGGTGCGGCTTTACCTCTATGTGCTCATGACAAATCACGTTCACCTTCTGCTTGAGACTCGGCTGCCAAACGTGAGCGCATTTATGGGTAGTTTGCTGACCAGCTATGCCGCGTATTTCAATTTGCGGCATAGACGCGCAGGACATTTGACGCAAAACAGGTACCACTCATCCTTGGTGGAAGGAAACAACTACTTGTTAAGGCTTAGCCGGTATATTCATTTGAATCCGGTTTTTATCAAAACATTGATTACGGAAACGCTGAACAATCGCATCTGTTATCTTCGCGATTACCGCTGGAGTAGCTATCGCAGTTATGCCGGATTATCTGTGTTGGATAATTTTATGGACTATGAACCAATCCTGACGATGATGCCGGGACTTAGCAAGAAGAATCAACAAATAAAATACCAAAAATATGTGGAAGGGGGAGTGGCGTTCACTGATGATGAATTTCAGGCATTGATCAAGAGATCACGTCTAGGGATTGGCTCGGAAGAATTTATCAAAGAAGTACAACAGCGTTATCGTCAGGGGGCAATTCACATTAGAGCGGAGGATGTGGCATTTCGAAGGCCGATCCAGGCAGTAGCCCCGGATGCAATCATTCAGGCGATTTGCCGGGCTTACCGAATTTCAGCGGAGGTTTTTTTAAAGCAGCGAATGAATGATTGGATCAAGCCTGTGGCGGCGGCATTATTGGCACAAGCCAGTGGTCTGAGCCAGCGCGAAGTGGCGACGCGACTTGGACTCACAACCGGCGCAGCGGTCAGCCTGCAATTGAAACGCTTACGGAATCAATTGCCGATCGAACATCAAAATATCCTCAAACGACTAACTCGAGAATTTAGTATTTAAGGGCTGTCCCTGATATGAAAATACAGATTGGCAAGGTAAAAATCGGCGGAGGAGCGCCGGTTACCGTCCAGAGCATGACCAAAACGCCTACGCGCAACGCAAAGGCGACCATCAAACAGATTCTGGAACTGGAAAAGATCGGGTGCGATATCATTCGGACAGCCGTTCCCGACATGGAAGCGGCCAGAGCCTTGCGGAGCATCCGCAAAGCCATTCATATTCCATTAATCGCAGACATCCACTTTGATCACCGGCTCGCGCTGGCGGCCATTGACGCAGGCGTTGACGGACTGCGCATCAATCCCGGCAATATCGGTTCCATCGCCAAAGTAAAAGAGATTGTAAAAGCCGCCTCCGGGAAAAACCTTCCCATCAGGGTCGGCGTAAATTCCGGTTCGCTTGAAAAAAACATCCTGGCCAAATACGGCTCGCCCAGCGCAAAAGCCCTTGTGGAAAGCGCGCTTAAGAATGTGAAACTGCTGGAAGATTTGGGCCAGAAAGCCATTAAAATATCAGTCAAAGCCTCAGATGTATTGCGCACGATCGAAGCCTACCGGCTGCTTTCAAAAAGAACAAACTGGCCGCTGCATCTGGGCGTTACCGAAGCCGGCACGCTCCTTTTTGGCGCAATCCGCTCCAGCGTGGCCATGGGGATTCTGCTGGCGGAAGGCATCGGTGACACTATCCGGGTTTCGCTGGCAGACACCCCTATCAATGAGGTTTTAGCCGGCAGGGAAATTCTGCGCAGTCTTTGCCTTCGCTTGGGGGGACCAAAGGTAATCGTTTGTCCGACTTGCGGCCGCACCCAAATGGACGTGGTCAAACTGGCGAAGGCCATCGAGAAAGAACTTGAAAAACTGCAAAAGAAAAATAATCAAACAGCAAACTGGCCTACCGTGGCCGTGATGGGCTGCGTGGTGAACGGTCCGGGCGAAGCGCGCGAAGCCGATATCGCCATAATTTGCGGGAAAGACCGCGTCTATCTATATCTTGGCGGTACCAGGGCCGCCAGCCTCGACGCAAAGGCCGCCCCAAAAATCGTGGCTGAAGAGGTCATGAAATTTATATCAAAAAGGCGCGCCAACATGAAGCCAGTTAAGTATTAAAGTTAGGTTTGACCCCGGTCTTTCGGTTGACTTCCCCAAAAAACATGCTATTCTTACATAAAAAAGGCGCAACCATGGGTATATTTTATACAAAGTGCAAAGTTGAAAATCACGTTCACCGGATCAAAACAGCGGAAATCCCAAAACTGTTGGTCGACACCGGCAGTGAATATACATGGATTCCACGCGAGAATCTGGAAAAAATCGGAGTTTTGAAGGAGAAAAAAGACCTGCAATTCGTCATGGCAAACGGCACGGTCGTAACGCGCAGCGTAGGATTTGCCATTCTGCGTGTCGATCAGAATTTTACAATTGACGAGGTGGTCTTTGCCGAACCTGGCGATCAGGCACTTCTGGGAGCGCGCACGCTTGAGGGACTCAACCTAGCCGTTGATTCAGCCCACAAAAAATTTGTGGCAGCCGGCCCTTTGCCCGCCGCATAAAATGACATGAATCCATACCCATTGACACCGGCGGCCGGCAAAAGACTGATTGCCAAGGCAACGGCAGCGCATCCCGCCATAAAAAAGGCAATTAAATCTGGCACGCTTGTAATCGTGGCAGGAACAACCAACGGCTATGTGGCCGAGGAAATTCTGGGACAAATCGGCCAGGCCAAGCTGTTTACGAAAAGAAGGTTTTTCCGCGGCCTTACCCTGCCCCCCTCCAAACCATTGACCGAAACCGGCAGATTGCCGGACCAAAGCGAATTTCCAGGCGACGTTGTCATCAGCAAAGGCAAATGGCAGGCGGGGAAAACTATTTTTGACGTGATTGACGATCTTAAGGAAGGCGACATTATCCTGAAAGGCGCCAATGCGCTCGATTTGTCGCATAAAAGAGCGGCCATTCTTATCGGCCATCCCAAGGGCGGCACAACCATTGCAGCTCTGCAGGCCGTGGTCGGACGCCGTGTGCGCCTGATCCTGCCGGTCGGCCTGGAAAAGCGCGTAGCCGGAGATCTTGACATCCTGACTGCAAAATTGAATGCCCCGGGAACGCAGGGGCCAAGGCTCCTGCCCGTGCCGGGAGAAGTGCTCACGGAACTGGAGTCTATTTTTATCCTCACCGGAGCCACAGCCGAACTCGCGGCAGCCGGAGGAGTTTGCGGGGCCGAAGGCTCGGTTTGGCTCTATTTGAATGGAACGGGAAAACAGATTCAAGCCGCACAACTGTTGCTGGATTCGATCGCGCGCGAACCGGTTTTCGAAATCTGAATTCCCGAACAAGAATTCACAAACGATTGCGGAGTCCGGAAAGCAGGATTTTTACAGTCGCGATTTCAAACCTGTCCAACGCTATTGCCACCTCGTTTTCAACAACCGGCAACCGCTTTATTTTCTCCTCGGCCAAGCCGGTTAAAAAGGCATTTTTGATCGCAAACCCGGGAAGTTTCAGCTTCATCCGCGCTTTTCTACCGGCGATTTCCCGCAACCGGACGATGATCCCCCGCCCATCTTCGGACTGTTTCAACGCCACAAGGCCGACGTCCCTGCCTTTCAGCTCTAAAAGAGCGTTTTTACCATTGGCCTGTTTTTCGCCTTCCTTGAGCCGCAAAACCACAAGCTCGTTTTGACATTCCTGCGCAAAACAATCCGCCTCCCTGTCCGGCATCCTTCGCTTTTGACTTGTGATGCTGTAATGAAAAGTCATTTCCCCGCCCTGAACAGCCTGGAAATTGGTGGGGTGGTAATTATTCATCACCCAGGAAAAAATCGTTCCCTGTTTTATTTTCAACTCGCCGTCAATCCATTTGCCGGTATTAATCTCTCCCAGTTGAACCAGGGGCGCCTCCCTGCTTACCCAGGCGATCCCCAAATCCCTGCCGGAAACCGACAGCCAGTCCTGAATTGAATACCAATCCTTGGCCGTGCCGGGCAACTGGTCGATCTCCGGCCGCATCACCGTCCCGGCCGTATCCAGCCGGAACTCGGGAATTCCGACATTGAAGGGAAACGCGTAATAGACCGCCTCCGCCGCCACGGTCGGAATCTTCTGCAAGGTATTGACGATATCGATGCGTTTCAATTCCCGGTAAAGGATGACTTCCTGGATAATCCGCGAGCATCCCCTGGCTTTTGTTTCCACGATCAAACTCCCCAGGACAGGCCCTTCCTTCCCCTTGTTTATCCTGCAAAATGCAGGACTGCTTCGTCTGAATTTCACGTCCCTTCGTTTTTCAGCGGCGCAGCCGGCGCCCTCATAATCAAAGAGCGCGTTCTTGCCTTTTTCGGATAGAATCTCCTCATAAACATACTGATTGAACCGGTACGGACTTTTCCGGTCGACCAGTTCCATTTTCAGATGCTTGTCATAAATACTTTGTATTCCGCCCGTCGCCTGATCGAGGCGGACTTTATAGAACCGGTTTTCAATGCAATCCCTGCCGAAAATAAAGCCGTTTTTTTGCGCAATCGTTTTGGCAACGCTCTTGTCTTCAAGACAGGTTTTATATCCCAGCGCCGGAATTTTCTCCGTAAAAAAGTACGCCTCCTTTTCCAGGGAACCAGCGCTATGCGGGTTCACCTCGATCTGGAAAGGCAGCGCGCGGCCGCGGTCAAGAAAGCGGCATTTAGCCGGATCGGCATTTTTAGGCAGCGGCAACCTGGCTATGCCGTTTCTTTCCCACGGCAGGGAATTGAAGACCGCCAAGCTCTCCGCCTTGCCGCGCCCGGAAACCAGCTCCCTAATCCCCTTGCCGAGAAGGTCCCGGGCCGCAGCAGCCGCCTGGTAAACAAAGGAAGATTTAAACGTCCATTGGGACCTGGTCGTCAACGCATAGGGCTTTGAACTGGCCGTGGAGGCGCCCCAGGTATGTTCGTTGAAGAACGACAAATTCTCCCAGGCTTCTCTTATCCTTTGCGCCGGGTATTTTCCCCTGCCGAGCAGCGCCAGCCAGGAATATATTTTTTCCACGCTTCCCAATGTGCGATGCGTCTCCCGCGAGAGCGCGGTCTCATAGGCGGCCGAGGCATTGCCGTCCGCCCACCAGTCAGGCCAGGCCAGTTGGCAGGATGGAAATTCCCGGGCGTATTTTTCCTCCATGTATCTGAAGAAATCTGAAATGGTCGCCATCCTGATCTTTTGCCGGGCGTGTTTTTCGTTCCATTCCCGGATTATTCGGGCGACTTCCAGTTTCGGCGCCTGGTTGTCCATGGCCGTCTGCAAACAAAGCGCGTCAAAGGGATAGCCGCCTTTTTCCTGCTTTTCCAGAAATGCCGGCAGACGTTCCGCAACCATGCGGTAATCATTGCCAAAGCCAAGGGTAAGCCCCTCGCAATACCAGCCGCCCGGACCAGCGTTCCAGACCAGGACCTTGTGTCCGGATGGCGAAAGCCAGTAAAACGGCCGCGCCACTTTGGGCTGAAATGCCCGGTATAAGTTGGTGGCCATGGACAGATACTTGATCCCCATGGGGGCCAAAAGCTGCGGCAAAACCCAGGCCATGCCGTTGATATCGGCATTCATCGCCGCCGACACTTTGATTCCGTATTTTTTCTCCAGTCCCCCGGCAAACGACAGCGAGCGGACAAATTCCTCCAGGCTGCAAAGCTCGGTGACATTCAGGTAAAGCCCGGTGACTTCGATCCGGCCTTCCCGGACCCGGCGGACGAATTCCCTGATTTTTCCCGGCCTCTTTTCAAAATACTGTTTTACGGCCCAGGCCACTTCGCAGGTCCACCGGAATTTGGAATCCTCCGGATAACCGTCGGTTTGCCGGCAATAATCCAGGACCCTGTCCAGAAAATCAACATGGCTTGCCATGACGGCCGGCTGCAGATCCGTATAGCCGATATCGGTGTGGGCGTGATGGACCAGAAAAATTTTTTCAATCATGGCCTGGTTATCCCACCTCCTGCCAGCAACCTTCCCTGCCGCTTTTGACGGCCGCCTCGACTATTTTCAACTCATAGGCTGCTTCCTTGAAGGTCGGGTAATTGATTTTTCCTTTTTCGCCGGCCATGTTTTTTTCAACCGCGCCGTAAAAATCGGAGAACAGGTTGAACAAGGCGTCATGGTAACCCATGGGATGGCCTGAAGGGAGCAGCGCGTATTTACGGCTCTCTTCATGCTGCCATAACGGCGATTCGATGAAGACCTCGTTCGCCCGGTCCCGGTTGCCGACCAATAATTCGGCGGACCTTTCATGGTTCCAGGAAAGTGATTGTTTTGAACCGTAAACCTGAAGGTCGATCGACACCTTGCGGCCGGCGCACAGGGAACTGGTCATGAACACGCCGCGCGCTCCGTTGCTGAAACGAAGCAACAAGGCGCCATAGTCGTCAAGGTCGCATTTGACGTCCACCATGTCTTTTGCCGTCTGCCTGGAAAAAGTCAGCACGCCGGCTTTGGGTTTTTTCCGGACAGCATGGATGGTGCGCAAATCGGCCATCACGCTCTTTATTTTCAACCCGGTGACGAACTGGATCAAATCGCACCAGTGGCTGCCGAGATCGGCCATAATGTACGAGTCGCCGGTGTTTGCACGAGTCAGCCGCCAGTTAAAATCGGTATTGAACAACAGCCAGTCCTGCAGGAATGACCCCATAACGGAAAACACGTCTCCGATCTCACCCTTCCTGATCCTCTCCCTGGCTTCCTGGACAACCGGGTAAAAGCGGTAACAGAAATTTACGCCCGCTTCCAAATGCCGCTTTTCCGCTATTTCGGAAAGGGAAATTCCCTCGGCGGCCGTGAGCGCCAGCGGTTTTTCGGAAAAAACGTGCTTTCCGCATTCCAATGCCTCCTTGTTGATCTTGTAATGCAGATTATTCGGGGTGCAGTTGTGGACGACGTGAATGCTTTTATCGTCCAAAAACTCGCGGTAATCCGCCGTCAGGCGTTCTATTCCAAACTCGCGCGCTATTTCCTTTCCGGCCGCGGCATTGGCCTCGGCCAGGCCGACAATCTTCACTTTCGGGTAAAGCCGCAATATCTGAGCGATTTGAACCTTGCCTATGAAACCGGCGCCGATGAACGCCGCATTAATCGTTCTCTGTGTGCGTGTGGTCATTTTTTCCTCCTTTTTCTGCGTGTCAAAGGACCTTATCATTCACCTTTATCCTGTATTCCCTGAATCCAAGCGGTTTGACGATCGAATATTCACAAATTTTAGGCAGCTTGACCTCCATGCTGAAAATGGGACCGGCTGCCTGCCAGGAAACGGCGATCTCGCCTTGCGGAGTATGCACCCTGCCTTTTGCCCGCTTCAGACCTCCCGGACAAGGCTGGAAAAGCACAGCTTTGAATCCAGGTTTTTGCGGCACAACCCCAAGTATGTTCGTATAAAAATGCAAATGCGCGCTCGTGCCGTAGCCATGCACCTCGTATTCCAGGAAAAGTTTTTCCCTGCCTTCATAATCCGACAAATCGAAATATTCTCCCATGGTCGTGCCGCCCATTGCCAGCCATTTGCCATAATAAGCCCGCATCAAATCCAGGGCCAGTTCACCTTTCCCGCGCCTAAAGAGTATTTCCATCAGGTAATAATAGAACCCGAACGTCATATGCAGTTTTGTAAAATCCCGGCCCGACAACTCTTTGGCGAAATAATCAAATACTTTCTTCCCTTTTTCCTCATCGCAAAGATCGAAATACAATGCGCCGATCTGAAGCGCCTGGGAATGCCGGTCCGACAACTTCTTCCCGCGGCGGAAGTCGACATAGAGTCCTTTCTTGTCGTCCCAGAACCTTTCATTGCAAGAGACCTTTACCCGCGCCGCCTTCTTTTCGTAAAACTCGGCGTCTTCCGCATACCCAAGCTCGCGCGCCATCACGCCGGCCGCTTTCAAGGCCGCATAGTAGAGAATGCTGTACCCGAACACCTCGCCGTCGAATATCAGGCCGCGATATTCCGGGAATCCGTTCAAGGAATCATCAATATAAACCGTCTGCCCCCTCCAGATGATGAATTCATTCCGGCTGTCCGGCAGTCCGTGCAAATTCATCATCTTGGAAAAATACCGGATATTATTCCCGACCGTCTCGTACAACTCACGCACCAGCCCCAGATCGCCGGAATACATATAGTAATCCTTCAACCAGACCACCCACCACAAACACTCGTTCTGCTCGTCGCTGTTCGGAGAACTGATCCCATGGCTGTCGAACCAGCCCGTGTCGTTCTGCGTCATGGCCGCCATCTTCAACGTCTTGCGCGCCAGCAGATAATCTCCGAAGCAATACCCGGCCGACCGCGACATGTAGTTGAAGGAGCTCATATTGCACGTTCCCTCTTCTCTCCTCAGACAATCCTGATACCCGTACTGCATGAGCAGCTTGGTGGTATACCGGCTTATGTCCCAGATCCTGTTCAGCAGTCCGTCCGATGATGCAAAGCCGGCTACTTCCCTCACCGGGTAACTCACGAACTTGATCCCTATTCCCTTTATCCTCACGTTTTTCCCCGCGCGGCAGGAAATATGAAAATACCGGCCGGTCCGCCTTTGCAGCGGCTCCCACGAACTTTCCCCATTCCTCAGATACACCCGGTCAACGTATTTGACAGGATTGCACAAAAAAATAATATTTTTATCTTCTGAAAGAACCGAACAATAACCAACGTCAACAACCGCCTCTTCCGAAGCCTCGAACTCAAGTTGCGGATAGCCAACCTTGACTTCGCCGAAATCGACCAGCCCGAACTCTCCTTCGTTAAGAACAAGCTCCTGTTTGCCGGACTGCCTCCTGATATTTTTTCTCTTTTCAGCCTGCATGAGCCGGCTGTAATCCGTCACCTTGCCGTAATCAAACGGGCTGTAGTTGACCACCTTTGCATTTGCCGGAACCTCAGCGACATCAGCCACGATCTTGGCCAGACTATTGTTCATTCCAGTGCTCTCAAGCGGACCGGCCAGAATCCACTCCCTCTTCTGCAAATCCTTTACATTTGAAAAAGGAATGTTTTCCGGTTTTCCTGCGGAATCCATGAATGACATTGAAAATCCCCAGCCACCCGGCCCCTGATCAATTGCCACCAGCAGCTTGTTCCACCCTTTTAATAGTTTCACCTTGGCCGTTTCGCTGCCAGCCCCAAAACCATAATGATGCTGTTCATAATCATCCTTGCCGTACCATCGCCGCGTACGCGCAAATCCCTCGCTGTACCCCTGCTCCAATACCATCTTCCCGTTCAACAACGCTTTGAAGGCGTCGTCGCTGCTCAGGCGCAGCGTCAATTCCCTTGCCGTATCCGAATAAAAATACGTCTGCGCATAGCCGATCCGGTTTTCACCGGCCGGAATTATCCCGTCAAAGCTGATGGCGTGAAATCCCTTCAGATCGAATTCCCCCTTTTCAATGCCCGCTGGTTTTTGCGGTTCCTCCCGCAAAAACGGTATTTCACGCGAAATCAGGTTGACCTTGAAATTGACAGGCGTTTTTCCGTGCGTTTCCGGCTCCACCCAGCCACTGTCATCATAATCCGCATCCAGCCAGTCTTCATCGTATTTCCGGAAATCGAAGGTCTCCGTGAAACCGCACGACCAGAACATGCGCGGAGAATTCCCAGCCCAGCATTCCGCCTCCTTCACCTTCCAGCTTTTGTCGGAAATTATGTTCCGCTTTCCCGCCTTTGTCTCCATGTCAAGCTGAACAATCAGTCCTCCGGGCGCAACCAGCTGCCAGTGCGTCCCCACCCCGTAATTATGGCAGATGATCCCTATAACGTTTTTTCCCTTTTTCAGATGCTTCCCAACGGCGTGCGTGTCATAATACTGAAAATTATATGGATCGCTCGGAACAGGCCCCCTGCCAAGGTATTTGCCGTTTACATAAAGCTTGTAGTCGCTGAAGGCAAAAATATGTAGATTCGCATCCTTAACCCCACCTTTGAGTTCAAACGCCTTTCTCGCAAAGAAATGAAAGTTAACCGTCTTCCGCGCCTTCGGATACCAGATCCATTCAGCCTGCCAGCGCTCGTTTTCCATGAATCATTTTCTCCTTGTTTTTTCGATTATATTCTTCAGTCAAAATTCAAAAAAATGCATTTCTCTCGTGAAATTCGATATTTACTTACCAAATCCGGCATTTGTTCCAGATTTTTCACAATCCTTATCCGCCTCTTACGACATCAAGCATTGCCTGAACGTTGGCCACCGGAATCCCATCATAAATATTGCCGGCCACGCCGACAAAGTAGTTTGGTCCGGCCGCCTCGATCGCGCCGCGCACTTCTTTTTTCACTTCCTCCGGAGTGCCGAAAGCCATCACGCGGCAGTCTATGCCGGCCAGCAGAATGAGGTCCTTGAACCTTTTCCGCACTTCCCTCAACGACATCCCCGAGGCAGGCTCGATCGAATGCAAGCCGTCAATGCCGCTGGCGACCATGTCGTCAATTATCTGATTCAGGTTTCCGTCGGAATGCGCGTACACCTTTATGCCCTTCTCGTGAAAGGCCGCCACGGCCCTTTCCAGATACGGCATATAATGTTTGCGCAGAAATTCCGGCGAGAACAAAAGCCCGTTTTTAAAGGCGACGTCCGAGCCCAGTTCAAATAGCGGGCAGGTCTCGGCGTTAAACAGGGGCAGAACCTGGTTGAGATTATACCTGCTCTGCACGTCTATGTATTTCGTGACCACGTCCGGATATTCGGCGTATGCATATGAAAACAATTCCAGCCCATAACGGTGGTAACACCCCTGTATGCCAACGTCGTACCACATCCCGAAAACAGAGTTTCGCGCCCTGAAATCCTCGGTCAATTTTATCCATCGCGAAAAAGACTTTTTGCTCTTTTCAATGTCTATGTTGTCCGGGTCGGTTCCGGTAATGATTTTTTTCATGTCCTCAACGCAATCAGCCGGGGTCGAAAACGGCCGCTTTTCATGCCAACTAGTCCACTCCTGGATAACGCTGACCCACCCGTCTTTCTCCTCAACCGCCGGCTTGTTGATCACCGGCAGGCCGACCGCCACGTCGAATATCTTCACGGCGGCATTAAAAGACACCTGGAATTTGTTCTCCTCGGTCAATTTCGCGCCCCCGAAATATTCCTGCACGGCCTTGTTGGGGGCGTCACCATGCATCGGCAGACAATCCACCTTCTCAAAATTCAGTGTTTTAAGCACTCTTTCACGCGAGGTCATCGTTTATCCTCCATCTGTCACGGTCAATCAAGATCATCCATACATGACGTCTCTCACCAAACCGGCATAATAACTGTAACTTTCGAAGGACACATCCGGCGGCACACCATGGTCAATGCCGCCGATATAACCCCCTTGCGCAAAGAGATACGGCAGCTTCTTCATGACTTCCGCCTTGATCGCGGCCTTGTCGCCCCGGATCAGCGGCATCTTGTCAACCCCGCCCAGCAGGATTATGTCACGGCCGTATTTCTTCCTCAACTGCACCGGGTCCATGCCGGCGTTCACCTCCAGCGGATAGAAGCCGTTTACGCCGCACTCCAGCCAGAGCGGTATCAGCGAATTGATGTCGCCGTCGCTGTCCACGAATATGTATTTTATTCCATGGCTGCGCAAACGGGCGGTTATTTGCTTATACAGCGGCGCCATGAATTCCCGGAACATGGCCGGCGAAATCAAGGGACCGTTCTTGAACGCTATATCCTCGCCGATACAGGCATAATTGATGTCCAGTTCCTTCAGGGCATGGGCGTGATTTTTCAAAAAACGCTCCATAAAATATTCCATCATTTCATGCACCAGCGCAGAATCGTCGTAAAAAAGCATGGACAATTGCTCCGTGCCTGTCAAGTCGCGCAAAGGGCCGTACAGTCCGCCGGCGCTGATCGCCAGCGCATGGTCGCGCACTTTCAGCCGTTTCTGGTAGCTTTCCCATTTTTCCGCATCAAGACGCACCTCCCGTCCGCACTCCTCAATCCTGTCACGGTACTCGTTCCAGGTTTTGCGGTCCTTGATCGGGTAATCAATGAACTGCGGCATGCACATCGTTTTCTTGAGGCGCTTCATGGTCACGCCGCTGCCGGCGCGCCAGACGCGGTATTCATCAGTCTCCTCGATGGTCTCCTCCCTGAAGGCCGGTTTGCCGCCGACAAGACAAAGATCAATCCCCTCCTCAAAATGATCGAAGCCGAAATATTCCCTTACGTCCAGGCCGATCGGAATCGAAAGCCCCTGTTGTTTCCAGCAATCGATCGTGCTACCGCTATTGGTACCGTAATTTCCTCCGATAAAGCCCTCAACTTCCCAATAAACAGGATGGTCGACCGGCTCGAAATTCATGGTCTTCAGGAATCTTTCGCGACAATTCATGCGCTCCCTCCTTTGTTAGGGCCTGGAAAGAAATTAAATGCTCATTTAATTTCTTTCCAGGACATAAGATGATAAAAAGCATAGTAAAAGGCGGATACATGTCAAACAATTATTATACAAACCATCTCTTTCTGAAACAGTCATTCTTTATATGAAACATCCAATACAAAGGATTGCCGCGCAACAGGGGATCAAAACAGCTTGGAATCGAAGCGTTCGGTCAAATCGCTGATGTCCGCGGAAAAATTGCCCTGCAATCCCCTGGCGATCACATCAGGCAGAACAGTATCGCCGGGCGGCGGACACCCCGGAATAAACGGTATTTTTCCCTTGTACCGCTTCAGGCAGTTCCCTACAGCAATCTCATTGCCGGTCGCCTTCATTTGCGCCCTGGCGCCGAGCAATATTCGCACACTGTGCGTGCCCGCTTCTATTTTCTTTCTGTCAAGATAACAATTCAGGCATGCCGCCAGCACGGCAATGCAATTGCTGCACGGCCCGCCGGCCGCAATTTCTATTTTTTTGTCCGGCGACATGCCCTCAACGCTAGTCGGCGGCATTTCATACTTGTCCGGCGCCACTTGATCCGGATCAGCGCCCAGAATCTCGATTTTTTCCATGTCGATATTGCCGCACCCGTGCTCCCATGCCAGACGCAGATATTTTATTTTTCTCGGATCATGGCGCATGATTTTGGCCACGCATACCGCGTCCACGGCCAGCGGATCCGTTCCCCCCACCAGCAGTCCCAGATCAATCGGATGGCCCGGCTTGCCGGGCCCCATGCCCTGCAAACCGATCAAGCCTTCCACAATCGCCAGATGCGGCCTGAAAACCCTGACGATGTCCGCCAGGCAGGTATGCACGTCCTGAAGATGGAATTTCAAGCGTTCCTTGTCCGTCAGCAACAGCCCTTTCATGTTTTTCAACGAAAGACTTGCGGTAACTTCAGTATGGGTCTTCATCTTCGCCAGGCTGATGTGAAAATCGCACTTCAACAGGGCCTTGTCCACGATAATGCTTTTGATCGCCGTGCCGTCCGGTATGGCAACCGTTACCGGCTCGCCTTTCTTGAAATCATACAGCGGCACGCCCAGCCGCCGGCATATTTCCGTCAGGCCTATTTTTTCAAGCGCATCCGGCATGCCCGGCCCCTCGCCCACCACGACGTTCAGCCCCAGCGCCCGGATCATCCCCACAAGTTTTTCGAGCAAAACAAGATTGGTGGTCTGGCCGGTCTCCCAGGAATTGGCAAAGACAATGTTCGGCTTCACCAGCACCCTTCTTGTATGGGGCGGGATAAGACTTTGCAGACCGCCGAGATTGTCGAAAAGATTCCGCAGTCCCATTTCGATCTCGTCGCCGCCGTAGCGCTCCAAATGTTCAATGGCAACGCGTGAAATTCCGTTTTTCATGTCTTTTTAAAACCAAAGCGGGCTTAATGCCCGCAACCCAAAATTAATGAAAGAACAACCACGGAGGCACCGAGGGCACGGAGGGAAAACAAGAGGAGGGTTTGTCAAAT